>Ga0123355_10011006_pt1 | contig 13922 bp, 7 predicted proteins | sample TergutEmb28metaG_3_FD_89872 | JGI IMG/M metagenome (GOLD analysis project Ga0123355, IMG submission 89872) | Embiratermes neotenicus P1 segment gut microbial communities from Petit-Saut dam, French Guiana - Emb289 P1 | ecosystem: Host-associated > Arthropoda: Insects > Digestive system > Gut ... | reverse complement strand
TGGCTTTTAACAATATTTACAAACTGGTCTTCTTTATAATTTGTGTTAAGGTATTCTGCAATATTAATTATTTCTGCTTTATATGCCGCTACAATTTGTACCAGTCCTCTCCCTTCTTCTTTCCTCTTTACATATAGCCTGTCTATGTCAGCTTTTGGGTGATGCATTTTATACATTGTGAGCATCTTTCTAGTTTTCCTATCAATTTTTTTTTTTATTTCTTCCCTTCTCCAGTTAATTATACCAAAACTGTATCTCAATATTGGGACAGCTAGTGCTCCAACTGCTGTAATTTTATTCCTGGCATTCAGTTCAGATTTCAGTATCATTCTTAATCTCCTGCTGTATTCCTGCTTCAATCTTTCTTTCATTTGTTGATGTTGTATGCCTTCACTTTCCTCAATATTGAGGTACTTGTATGTTTTTCCCTGTTCTAGCTCTTGTATTTCTCTGTTGATATCGATCGCTAAATTTTGCAAGTGAACTAGTTTGCCTCTTTTAAATGCAATCTTGGCACATTTTTCAAGTCCAAGTTCCATATGGATATCATCAATGAAGGTTTTTAACTGTTTGTATCCGTTTTTGGAGCTCTTCCTCTGATTTAAAGATCAGCCTTAAATTATCCATGTAAAGTAGGTGTGATATTTTTGTCTTTGTTGTGTGCTCTTCGTATCCTGTGTTCAGCCTATTCAGTTGTAGTGAGAGGGATTAAGCAAATGCAAAATAGCAGTGGTGACAGTGAGTTTGCTTGAAATATTCCACATTGTATTTTTATGTCTTCTGTTTCTATTAGCTTATTTTCTGTGTGTAGGCGCATACATGTTCTCCAGTAGCTCATAACCTTCTTGGTGAATGATATAACTTTATTATTGATCCCAATTAACTCTAGGGATTTGATTATCCAACTGTGTGGCACCCTGTCAAAAGCTTTCTGACAATCAATCCATGCCATACACAAATTTTTTTCCTGCATTTACATTCTTGTAGTATTACTTCTGAAATTAGCAGCTGATCTTTGCATCCTTTTGATCCGCTGCAGCACCCTTTCTGCTCTTTTGGCATCAAATTTTCATCATCCATATATTTTTGCATATGACTGCTTATAATAGATGTAATGAGTTTGTATATTGTCGGCAAACAGGTCAGAGGTCTGTAATTGTTTGGATTTTCAGTATTCTCGTTTTTGGGAATAAGAAATATTACTCCGGCTGTTAACCACTCCGGTATTTGATCTTCTTCAATTAATTTGGTGAAAAGTGCAGCCATATGCTTGTGTGTTGCTGTAAGTTGCTTAAGACAAAAATTTGCTATTTGGTCTCTTCCAGTGGCTTTCCAGTTTAGTGTTGTTCTTAGTGCCTCTGCAACATCTTTTTCACATACTGGGCTCCATTCCGTGCTTGGATTTTGTTGGTACTGGTTTTTGATCCACTGCGCCTCTCCATTATTTTTAACTTCTTTCCCATATATTTCTGTCCAGAAGTTCTCCACTTCTTCTTTGTCTGGTGCATTTTTCACATTGGAATATGTCTGCCTGAGATGGTTATAAAATTTCTTGCAGTCTGTCCTAAACAGCTTATTTTGGTAATACTGGTTTTGTCTTTTCCTTTATCTAGATAATCATTGTGTTTTTGCTGAAACCTTTTGTTTGTGCTCTTCAATCAGTTGATCCAAATTTTCTTTCTTCTCTATGTTATATTTCTTAAGTAATCTGGTTCTTTTTATATTCTATGCCTTTCTATTATCTCTTTTTGTTTCCATCAAAGCTGACAGTTCCTTTCTGATATCATTTATGCTCCCCTGTATGCGTCTAACCCATGGGGGTGTTTTTGATCTCCATGTTTCTAATTTATACTCTCCTGTTCCATTTATTTCCTCTGTAATAACCTTTGCTACTGCAGAAATGAGGTGGTTTAACTGAGTAATATTTAAATCCTTTCCATTTAGTATTTCTTCCATTGCTTATTATTATTATTATTGTTGTTGTTGTTGTTGTTGTTGCTGTTGTTGTCGTCGTCATCGTCATTGTTATTATAGCCATCCATTTTATTCACTCAGTGACATTTTTCACTTATATTGCCTATATTATTTAATTTTTAACTGCTGTATTGTAATTGAAATTTTTAACTGCTTGTCTTACGTTGTACAATTGGACAATGTTATGTTGTTTATAGTTCTCTGAATGTAACCAGCTGAAGCAAGTGACAGGACACTAACTGAAACTGCAGCCAGTAAATAGTCCCTTCTGCAGAAGGTACATAACTTGACCACATGGTTCCAGCTGAGTTAACATTTCATATTCTAGGAACTTAGTTCCTGAAACCAAGTGGTTACCATACAGCCCAAGTAGCAGGCTGTTTTTCTTCATTCAAGATGCATAACTGCTGAAAGGCTAACTGTTGAGAAAGGATGCAGAGTATATTAAAGATTTTCACAGTGCAAGTCATTATACACCCATCCCTTGAGTCTAACTGTGTATAGTTCTGATTGCACTTGGTCTGTGTTGTTTATGTTTCTTCTTTGTTGTGTTCTAATGTCTGCCTGTAATTAGCTTTTATAAATGTACTTTAATTCTATTGCTGCAGGCAAGGTCGTGTCAGGCTACCACATCCGTAGAGACAGAAATGGAGTGGACCAGTGGACACTACTCGGCAAGCGTGACCCCCTCACGCCACAGATGTTCTACCCTGTTGAGAACCAGGCGCCCATTGTGCATGGAGATATACTTGTAAGAGCACATACAGCACATTGCCATGTAACTTGATTGTTTCCAAAGTAATTGACATTATGATCTACATTACAAGGTTACTTTTGATAAGAAAACAGTAAATAAATATATAAATAAATAAAAAGACAGGTAAATACTGTCCAATTTCACCTTTCAAGGTTTAGCCATGTTTTGTGGCCCACACCACAATCACAAAGTGGCCAACCCCCTGAAAGCAGAAACACACACTAGATACAAAGTGTGCAACATAAGGGCAATACTGTATTTACCATAATTTAGCACCTGAAAAATGTGAACTTGTAACAACTGTGACAATAACACAGTATTCATTAAGACCAATTTGTCATTATTACAAAAAGCACGTTGCTCTCAGTGACAGTGGCAGGCTGACTACTTCATTTTTCTGGGGTATGATGCCACATCATTGGGTAACAACTACCCAATGTTCTGAGGGCATCATTTACTTTCAGAACACTGGGAATAGTACCCAGTGACATGATGTCATATCCCAGAGGACCAGAGTCCTCAAACACACTGCCACAAGAACCTCAAGATTTGCAATAGCAGGCTGTGTGTATTGTGCTCATTCAGAGGCACTATTTCACACTGCTGTACCTGAACAGCATAGTTATACTGGGCAGGAAAAGTATTTTTTTGTGAATTTTAAGTTTTGAAGAGGACTGTCTTGTTTTTGTGAGAGTTCAATTTGTGACTGATTAAATAGGTAAATGAAGGTGTACATCCAATATACTAGATTCAACTCTATTTCTGTCACTGTGACATGGCTACTGTGTTGCAGGCATCACGCTGCACCATGCAGAGCACACGGAATCGAACTACCTACATCGGGTGAGAACATTCTCTGCTTTCATTAACCTTTCAAACAGACATAAAACATACAGAACCAAAAGCAACTGGCCATCATCAAGTGGCTCTCAATTCCACTTCCACTTGATATCTGAAGGATGATATTTTAATGTAAATGTTAATGGTTGAAGCCCTGACCTTATGCACTATCATTAAATATAAACATTAAAATTAAAATAACTAACACACTTTGAGTGTTATTGCCAGATATTGTATCTGACTCCTGCTTCTGCAGGCCTACCAATGATGATGAAATGTGCAACTTCTACCTGATGTACTGGGTAGACCATGACTCACCCCTCCAGAAGAAATACTGCTTCACAGATGGACCTCCATTTTACTACTGGGCATCTGAGCTGAACAACATTCCAAATGAGGAGGCCAGTATGCTGTGAGATCTCGGTTTATCAACTTACCCAACCTAATGTCAACTTTACCAGGCCCATCAGTTTCTCATGTAAGCCCATGATAATTACATATGGAGCTTTGACTCCACTCCTCTTATCTGCTGTATGGCTTAGCACTTAAGCACAGGGACAATTTTACATTCATCTTAACCCACTTTTTTCAAACCCATACATTGTATGAGAATTGACAGGACATTCTTTAAAAGTACATAACAAAAATCCCTGTGCCATAGACTATAAATATATGTATTAAAAATGAAGTATTGTACATCTGTGATGAATTGTATGAAACAGAAATCCAGTCTCTGTGCATTGCCCAGAAAGAATCATGGCAAATTTAGTAGAAACAGCCTTACTGACTGGGTAAGGGGTTTACACTTACGTCATAAATAAAGGAGCTCTACTGTAATGAGACTTCTCTGAAATGGTGCACACTTGGCAACATCTTAGAGATGGCAAGTTCATTAACATTTATCCATACATTTTCTGCCAAGCTGAAAAAACCATAATGCTGACTTCCTTTGTACCTCAAATTTGTGCTCATATACATGACGATGTCCATAACTCTGCAGAATTTAGGACAGAAGCGGTGTTGTAGTTGTTTTCAAATAAACAATGACAACCGATGTCTTTCCTTCTACTTACCAGCAAGTTTACTGCATTCCACAACCATCGTCATGACTGTACATGCAAACTGAAAAATATTTTGAGATGACACATCCCTGTGGTGTTTTCACCTCCAGATTTATTTTGTCAGTCAATCATACACAACATGCAAGACAAGATAAAACAGGCAACGTGATTCAGCTGATCAGGCCTTTATCAAGAACATTAAAAAAAAAGATACTAAATACAGAAATAGGCAACTATTGTACCATTTGGTATATTTTTTAATGTTCTCGATAAAGGCCTGATGATGGATTATATATACATGGGTCCATGCATCGTGAATCGAATTTAACAATTTTCCAACTAGATGCATCTAATTGGAAAATTGTTAAATTCAAGCCTGATGATGGCTTAATCAGCTGAATCGTGTTGCCAGTTTTATCTTGCCTCATATGTTGTGTACAACTGATTTGAAAAATATATGTGCATACTGCAAAACATTACTCCCAGGTGCACAGATGACTAATCAGCAAGTGCGCACCTCACAGTTCCACTGCTTTATGGTGTGTTCCTCTTCCCATATCATGTGTCTCTCCAAGACCTTCAATCATGTGTGTGTGAACTTGTTGGTCTAGTTTTAACAGTTCAAATATTGTTTGTAATGGAGTTGTCACTCAATATATGCAGCTCAACCACCACCACTGATGACATTCCTGCTCTGAAATAATGATTATTTTCAGTTTTAATGTGTTAGTACTTGCTCTCTCGCATGGACCATACTGCAGGTTTTGAGGTATGTTTGGAACTTTGGTAATCTTATGTTGGTTAATTCAGTTGCATGTTTCTTTTAATGTACAAAATTAAATTGCTTCAACTTAATTCAGCAACAGAATAAAAATCAGATTAAAAAAAATGATGTAATATCTGTTCCATTAAGTTGTACTGGGGCACACATATTGTACTTAAATACTGCCAGGATATGTTCCCATAGTACCATTAGTGACAGGTTGCAATTTAGTACAGGTATTAAATAATAACTGACAAAAAAACTGTATTGTATAATAACATTCCCCCTGAATGTAGTCACAAACCCACATGCTACTATCACGAAGTATGCAATTTGTCTCCACTTCCTTGAATTTTTCCTAGAAGTCCATCAGAGTACTCTGCATATATTTTGTCTACAGTCTACATTCCTTTCCATATCCATCAGGAGTGTTCCTTTCTTATACTTCCAAGCAAGACAACACAACAAAATTATGTGAACGCAAAACAGTAAATGTCATTAATGTTTTTATGTTGCAATTCTTGAGTTTTATGGTATGTCAATTTCCACTATATATTCTCATGACCAGAGGAATTTTCTGTAAAAACTGGTTCATGTTTATTGTGTATGTACATTCACATCCACAAAATGAACATAATGGTCTGTTTCACCTAACCTCTCAAACATGACAAATTACACCCACTAAAATTTGTTGGCTCAGTAGCTCAGTCAGTGAGGTGACCAGAGATCTGATTCTTTTTTCCTTGTGACTAATTTTATTGAGACTGGCTGTGATACATAGCCTTCTTTCTAATGGGTACTGAGGTGACTAGAAGGTGAACTGCAGTTTTGGAGTTGACTGCTCAACTCTTTATAGCATTGTTTGCCTTTGCCTGGGCATGGGGACACTCACCTTCACTTCTAATCACATGGGCAGGCTGAAAAAGAAATCATTATACTTATGATGGGAGTCATTAGCACTGAACTATAAGATTTTATGATTGTTCACCTGATTACTGACAGAACTAGAAGGTTCTTTGTTTACTTTACTGAATAATTCCTGTCACATTGTTTTGTAATGCCACAGTTACTGTTGCTTACTTATTTATCGTATGGAAGGCTTACATTAGGATGACTGCAGAGGAAGACTCAATAAGGTATGCATCTTACAGAAGGTCTTGTAAGACCTCCAGCTGCTTTGTAATGTTGTTGCTGTTGTTATTGTTGTTGTTGTTGTTTTCATCATTATTGTTAATTTGGCAGTGTCATTATTTGTTTATTTTGTTGTGTAAAGTTTAGTGTATTGTGAAAAATAACTAGAAACATGATTGGTGCTTACACACTGTACTTGCAGTTTCTCACTGCCCAAATGTGGAATGTGTAACTTGAACTTGGGGCAGCCATTTGCCTCCACTTGATTAGCATTTTAAGAAGATGTACTGTAGAGTAGGGTATTTCCATAAAACTGCAGTGCAATCACAAAGAACACCTAAAATTAAAATTATTGTAGGTTTTTTAAGCGCTGCTGAAATAAACACACAGAATTACCATGTGGAAGGACAACAAACTGGTATCCTGCCCTTATTTTGGTCTGCATCGCAAACACTGTCAATGGATCTTTCATCTTATATCATTATTAGTACACAAAGTATTAAAAAGGCTCTGTGAATTGTAGAATTTACTTAGTACTGAGGGTGAGTGGGTATGTGGAGAGCTATGCACTCCACAAGACTGTGACAGACCCACAGTTGTAGCAAAGGCAATTTTATGCATGGGAATGTCAGTGGCTACATCTGCTTGAGTAATTAGCCATAGATCTCAAACCACCAGAGACAAATATATATGCCACAAACAATGGTATAAGGAAAACCATTAGCCTGTAACTTATTTATCCCAGTCCAGTCAAAAATTATAGTTAGCATTAGACATTAGCATTTTCTAGAAACACCCAGTTTCATCTTATCAAAAGAATTATCTTTTAGTGTGAGGAAGAGGATAGTGTTATAATCTTTCAATGATCTCTTTAGAAACAGAGACATAATGATGGCAAAGAACACACATCCTTGCAAGATGGATATAGGTGGCAACTTGAATATCCTGAACTATAATTTTTAAACATAATCTTCAGTGTATGTGATTATTTATGTTGTTCCACTTTAATACCACATAAAGGTGTTTCTTATGTTGTACATATATGGAATAATTACATTTGTAAACTCATCTGTTCTGTACACTTTGAGACAGGGGACTGGTCCTGTGTTTTACTGGTTCATGGATACGCATCACATGTGAGTGTTAACGGGTGTGCTGTCCTCTTCTGTAATCCATCTGAAGTTATGTGCATGACTGTCTTGTAACCTGGATGGATATTCCAACTCACTGGGGCAGCCTACATTGTAAAGCTGCTTGAAACAAAGCAAAATGTCTCCTCTCACTGCCAAAAGCAAGCTCTCCAAAGTCAGATCCAAGCTGACTGTGTTAAGTTGTAGCAAGAGTGAATTATCGGAAGAAACTTCATTTAACCAGGAGCAATGAAATTTTATATTTTAATGTGTTGTTATTTGAGATACTTTTACATTTGTTTGCAAAAAAATAGTAAGAGGACAAAGCTATACAACAGTGAGTTGGAAATGAGTGCTTCTCCCCCCCCTGCCCCAAATGCATTTATTCTAAACATACTATTCACTTTACCTTTGAATGACTGGATTAACTGGTGGTTGTATTTGTAAATTCTAAATCCACTGACTGTTCACACACAACTACCACCTTTATGTGTGAAAGGCCTCAACGGTCAGCATGTTATCACATTGTGTCCTCATTTCAAGTTCACGTGGCCCAACACTTGGAGTAAAGGCTGTATAAATTCAATACAAAGTTCATTCGTTCTAGGTTATACAATGAAGCACACAGTATCATGTATTTCATTGTCTTGGTTCTACAAGAAATAATCCAAGCTTCTGCATTACTGTTCATAAATTGCACTAACTGCTGAATATGTAACTGATTCAGTACAAACAGAAAGAATCCTTTGGCTTTTAAAGGGTGAGGGCAGTTTAGATTGTTGGCCCGAACTTTAGAAACACACTGTTACAAACATTACAGAAGCAATTACATATTGTTTAAACCGAAGACCAAGTGTGTGTGTATGGGGTGAAATTTTGTTACTGAAATTAAACCCAGTGCTGAAAATGCTGGGAAATTGAAATTCACTAATTTGAATGTTATGCTGAGTACACAAACTCTATGCTAACTGGATATTTTACTATAGCTGCAACTGCACTATTAGAATATGATGCATGGCATAGTGTCACCAAGTACTGGAATGTAATTAGCCTGCTTCTGGTACACAAGTAAGAAAAGTTGAGTACAGCTGTGTATAACCTGTGCGGTTGACTTAATTTTGACAGATGTGACAGATGAGAATGTACTCCACCTAAACATATGGGCCCCAAAAATGAAACTGTAGGCATGGCATTCCATAGTGAAGACATTCCAAAGGTACTGTGGTTCCTTAATGAATCAAGGAGTATTTACTGCACTAACCGCCCTCTTGTCTATATGCAGGAAAAAGAATCAAGAACCATCTGTACAGTTTTTAAAAATGATCTGTATTATATAATAAATATATATTTTTCAATGTCAGAATAAGGTATTCATTGAATTCATTGGTGCTTCTCCCCATGTTTCAGCTTATGTATGCATGAAAAAAATATCTTTTGTAAGATCTGACGTTTTCACAGCATTGTGTATTCAGGTACTGGTCTTCTGGTTTTGATACCTTGCTACTTTGTTATGAAAGATGCAGGCAGCATGCTCCACAAGCATGTTGGAATTCATCAATAAAACTACACACCATGACATAGCAGAAGACCGCCATCTGAACTGTACTTTTGACTACAGACATTGTATGCCAGTTTATTGGTTCAGGTATTTATACAGAGTGGAGAATGAAAAGAGGACAGAGGCCAAGATCCAGAAGATACTAGCAGGAAAAAGAAATGCGATCAATACATTACTGCGCTTTCTTAAAACAAACAGTTGTCACCCTATTTATTTAACCATCCTTTATTAACAAACTCCATGCACCACAGTCCTTCAACAAAAGCTAACAGTCCCTCAGCATGTCAAGAAATTTCCCACATTGTGCAAAACCTGCAGGTTTGCTACCACATTCACAACAGCCTGCTGCTGGTACCTGTCATGAGCCAAAACAATCCAGTCCAAGTCCTTCCATCGTATTCCTTGAAGACCCATTTTAATACCGTCTTCCCATCAATGTGTAGGTCTTCAAAGTGGTATTTTTCTCCCATATATGCTACATGCCCCACCCATCACATTCTTCTGGATTTGATCACCCAAAGAATATTTGGAGATGAACACTGATCATGAAGCTCCTCATTTTGCAGTCTCCTCCATTTTCCTGTTACCTCACCCCTCTTAAACCCAAATATCTTACTCAGCACACTACTCTCAAACACCCTCAGCCTAGGTTCCGTCCTCAATGTGAGAGACCAAGTTTCACATCTGTACAAAAGAACAGGTAAACCTACAGTTGTGGATATATTATTTCTTCATATTTTTGGTAAGCAAATGTGAAGACACACGATTCTGGACCAAATTGTAACAGGCATTCCCCAAGTTCAACAGCATATAATTTCTTCATGATTTGTTTTAGGGTTGTTCCAAAATACTTTAACTTTACCACACTTTCAAAGAACTTATTACCTATCTTTATGTCATGATTAAGCACTCCATTTGATCTATGAGACAATAACTTATACAGTACTTGTCTTCCTCGGCATTTACTTCTAGACGAACTAGGCACTGGTAGTAACACTTCCATGTTTTCCTTTATACTGTAGTATGTATCTTTTCATCAAGTAAATTAACATCAGCTGATACATCCCATTCAATTTCAACCCCCCCTGATATGCTTGACCCTTCCTACTGGTATATTCTAAAGCAAAGCTGAAAAGCAGTGGTGATCAAGTACCTCCTTGTTTCAGACTATTCTTAATGGAAAGTCAGTCATACAAATGTTTGCCTATCTGGACTTTACTATAGGTTTCATTTAAACAAATTTTTTAACCTAACTACTTTCCAAAGGATTCAAAACGCAAAACAAGAATATTACACAAAACCTCCCACCTATGCTTTCTGGACATCTATAAATAGCTGCTGCAATTTTCCACTGTACTCCAGATTTTTATAAAGTATGTGATGAATGGAGAATATGTGATCAGTAGCTGGCTCTGTTATGTTGAAATGATGATCTCCAGTGTCATCTACATATGGATTTAACTGTAATGGAATGATGTTTTATAAAATTTTGTATGTGGTTGATAACAATATGCCTTAACTATTAATACAATCTATTGTACCATCCTTCTTGTAAATAGATACAATGGCAGACTCCTTCCACTGCTGAGGCAATTCCTCCTTATTGTTCATACTCTATCAAATGCACAAGTTATATGGACCAACACACTAATCTTTCTCCTGAGCACACCAACTGTTGTAGAAGCATTACTGGTTACAGCCTTCCAGCTTCTGAAAATGCTTCTAGACAAGTACATTAATCTTTTCCCTCAGTACAAGAGCTTTATCAGATAAGAAGGGCCTTACAGCTTCTTCTTTACACACCTAGCACTTCTCTTGTCTTGGAATATGGGCAGTTTCTCTTTTAAAATTGCCCATCATTTCTTCCCAGTAACATTGATTTCGTTACATTTTCTAATTTGCAGTTAATCCCCAAATAATGGTAGTGGCATTAATTTAACGTAATGGATGGAACTTGTTTCTTGAAAAAGCAATACAACTTTTCTATTTTATTTCTTTCCAGCACTGAACCTGTAATTTCATTTGTAACCACTAGTAAGAATACTGATCTTCACATGGCACTGTTGACATAGGGTATTTATTACAAATATTATGGCAACATTTTTTTTTCCATAACACATACTTTGCGAAAGGAATGCAAATGAATGAACACTCTTTGTTCAACGCAAAAAATTTACCACATGCACTGACACCCTCCACGTTGTACGACATAAAACACCTGATCGGGCAACCATCTCATGTTCCAGCACTAATTAAAAAACTCTTAACACACTCAACTTCCCTAGACAACTTCACATTTCCCTACACTCAGGGAAATTTTTAGTAGGTTTTGTTGTATTGCTATGAAGAGAGAGTGTAATTAAACATGACACTTGGGGATAACATGGCCACTGTATATAACCTCAAGACACATTTTTAGGTTAGTGTTTTTGGAGTGTGAGAAGGACACTCTGTCCCTAGAATCCAAGTAATGAAAATTAAGGTTAGGGGAAGCAAAAATTGAGTTGGGGAAGGAAGAGAGCCAATCGAAAACCAGAACGACGGTGTTTCAGTGGATAATAATAATAATAGTAAAATAGAAGATGAGACAGCTATGAAAGCTTCAAGATGTGGGAAGATACCTGTGACAAGAAGAGATGATTTTTTGTGGACAGCCACCAGCAGAAAACAGTCAAGGTAGAAAAGGAGGGGAAAGTGAAACAAAAAACCAAAACCTGACGTGGTATCAATCCATCATAATGTACAAAGCATAAATAATAAATTGTTAGCATTAAATGTATTACTACAATCTGAATTAGCAGATGTGGATGTTTTATGCCTGCAGAACATTGGCTAAGGGAAGAGTATATAAAATTAGTTAGTATTGATAAATTTAAACTAGCTAGTAATTTCAGTAGAAGTGAAAGTGATCACGGTGGCTCCTGTATTTAGGTTAAACACCATGTGCAAACTAAGGAAATACACTACCTAAGGGGATTAGTAAGGAGAGTAAAGCCCTTGTATAAAAAAGGAGATATTTATAGTAAACAAAATTACAGACCAACATCAATTGGGTTTGGGGAACAGAAATCCACCACTACAGCAATTCAGTCATTCATTGAGAGAATACAAGAAGCATTGGCTAATGGGTTGCAGGCAATTGGCATATTTTTTAATTTAATAAAGGCATATTATGTATTAAACCACAGGGTACTGCTGAATAAATTGTATTCTTATGGGGTGAGAGGAAATATAAACTCATGGTTTAAATCTTACTTAACAGACCAAAAGCAGTTTGTAGAAATAAATCAAAGCAGTCACATAAATTCTGAACAACAGAAATGTATTTCCTCATGCAAAGTGCTAAAATGCGGAGTACCGCAGGGCTCGGTTCTTGGACCTCTTCTGTTTTTTATATATATAAATGACCTTCCTTTAAATGTAGAGGATGGACAGTTGGTTTTATTTGTGGATGATATTAATTTGTTAATCATCGAAAGAGATGAAAATGTTCTACAGCATAAGGTAAATAAAGTTAAGAAGAAGGTAGAATATTGGTTTCAAAAAAATAATCTCATGATAAACAATGGAAAAACAGTAGCAATGTCATATTATACAGAGCCGAATAGATTTCTGATAAGACCAAAAATTACTTATAGAAATACAGATATACCTTATAAATCAGATACAAAATTTCTTGGTAATAATATTACAGAAAATCTGAAATGGACTACTCATATATGCATATTAAGACAACAACTCAGTAAAGTGTATTACATTATTAAATTGGTTGAAGGAATTATGGGGTTGGGTATGATAAGAAGTTTTTACCATTCAAAATTTGAATCGCTAGTAAGATATGGCATAATTTTCTAGGGAGCAGATAATGAAAATATACCTATATTTAAGCTACAGAAGAGGGTGATCCAGAGTATGTGGTGCTGGAACAGGTATATCTTGTAGACAACTATTTAAGGATTGCAAGATACTAATGGTCACTACATTATACGTATTTGAAGTTTTATGTTCTTTAAAGAAGTATAAATCCACAATACAAAAAATTAAACACGTACATGATCATAATAAAAGGACAAATATGGATTTACATATAAAACTTTGTAATACAAATTTAAAAAAGTGTAATTAATATGGGAATTCGATTGTATAATAAGGTACCAATTAGTATAAAGAAACTGGAGGAATATAAACCCTATAAAAGAGAAATGAAATCTTTTCTCATAGATCATGCATTTTATTCAGTAGAAGAATTCTTATGTTACTGATTTGATGCTATAGTAGCTTGGACTAAATTAAATGATAATAATATTTAATGTTGTATATGTACAAAGTGTTAAAATAAGTAATTGCAGTATGGATACGTGTACTAAGTCAGTACGGATTGTAATATACAGATATTATTAATAACACAAAGTAAATACAGAGATGTATGTTTTAATTTAGCTATGTTTTGTAACATTTGTTTATTGTATGATAATGTTGTTACATTTTATATTTATGACATACTTGACGTGTCTAGAGTCACTGTATGACTGAATGGATTGAATTAATAATAATAATAATAATAATAATAATAATCTAGAAAGTCAAGTACAGTAAAACCTGTCTAACTTGACCACCAACGGTTCCTGAAAAAGTGGTCAACATAAGCAAGTGGTCAACTTACACAAATGTGTCCCAAAATAACTTTTATACTCGTATTTTATTTTCT
>Ga0123355_10011005_pt1 | contig 13923 bp, 13 predicted proteins | sample TergutEmb28metaG_3_FD_89872 | JGI IMG/M metagenome (GOLD analysis project Ga0123355, IMG submission 89872) | Embiratermes neotenicus P1 segment gut microbial communities from Petit-Saut dam, French Guiana - Emb289 P1 | ecosystem: Host-associated > Arthropoda: Insects > Digestive system > Gut ... | reverse complement strand
CCGGCATGTTATGCAGCCCGCTGGACGCGGTCATCCGCCCGGCTGCCCCGTCGCACCCGGTCCACGAGCCGCGGAGCCGCCCGTCGGCGCCCAGGTGCTCGTCCAGCCAGCCGTATCCGTAGGTGGTGGCGATCCGCTCCGCCTTGCGCCAGTCGAGCAGCGCGGCGACCAGCGGTGAACGCTGCCGGTGCTCTTCAAGCCGCCAGGCGCGAGTGTCGGGCACGTCGACGCCGGCCGCCGCCAGCAGCGTCCGCACTTGCGCGGGGGAGCGCAGGTCGGTGGTCACTCCGGCGGGTGCGTGTTCGAGTACGCGCCCGTCCCGGGCCGCGCGGATGGCGATGGCGTCCGCCGCGTCGTGTGGACGCCGTCCGACGATCCCGGTGAGAAGCTGCTCGGCGGCGGCCCGGTCGACCGGTAGACCGTCCGCGGCAAGCTCCGCACAGAGCAATTCCGCCGTCGACTCCGAACGGGCCGTCGCGATCGCGATCCCTTCGCCGTGCCCGGCACCCCCCTCTCCGGCAAGCCCACCCTCGGCAAGCAGTGCTCGCTGGAGCCGCGCGGCCTCGAGCGCTTTCGCCGCACCGAAAGGCTCCCGGTCGGCAGCGTCGGCGACCGTGCTGAACAGATCAGGCTCGCCGCTGGCCGGCGGGGCGATTTCCCCCGGCGGCGTCCCCTGCAGACACGCCCACGCGTATTCCGGGTCCGCTCGCCATCCGCCGAACAGCAGCCGGTGCACCGCCGATACGTCCCAGCAGGTCTGCAGGCGTACTCCCCGCGCGACGAGCCGCTGCGCGCTGTCTTGAGACCAGGTGACCCAGCGCGGCCTGACCTCCTGGTCCGCGCGGCTGATCTCCGCCATGCTGACCGGGAACTCGCTGTCCGCCACAGCGACGGTGCCCGTAGCGTCACCAGGCTCATGAATACCGCTGGTAACGAGCCCGACAAGGTCCCCGGGCCTGGTGCCTGCCCGCTGAAGCATCGCAACGAGGTCGCCCACGCACCAATTATGGCGCGACTCATCGAACATGGTGGCGGATCGGGGAGGTGAGCATGCGAGCGCCTGGCCCGGTTGGACGGGGGAATGGTCCGGGCCAGGCGCCGCTGCGCCCGGACGGCCGGGGAAACCTGCCGGGCGCGAGCCGGGCGGTAGGAGCGGGAACTCACCGCCTGGCGGCTTAAGTTACTGAGCGTACCCCACGTCATGAGCTTATTGACTCATCACTAGATTAGCGCGTGCACGTTCGTTATGCTCGTGCGCTCTCGGTAAGCTGAGCGAGAACCTCATCGTGCAAATGCCCATTTGTACAGACAACACTGCCCCCATCGGGTGCCGCCACACCTTCGAGGCTAGTGAAACGACCGCCCGCCTCTTGGACAATCACCTGGAGGGCGGCGAGGTCCCAGAGCGACACGTCGGGTTCCGCGGAGATGTCGACCGCGCCCTCGGCGACCAGCATGTGGGACCAGAAATCGCCGAACGCACGGGTCCGCCAGACGGACCTGGCGAGCGACAGGAAGCCGTCGAGGCGGCCGGCCTCCGCCCAGCCGCCGATTCCGGAGAACGAGAACGACGCGTCGGAGAGCTCGGTGACCCCAGAGACCTGGCAGCGCGTGGCCTTCGTCAGCGACCGCCCGGTCCAGGCTCCGCCGCCGGCCGCCGCCCACCAGCGGCGTCCCAGCGCGGGCGCGGTGACCACGCCGACCACGACCTCGTCGCCGTCCATCAGCCCGATGAGAGTGGCCCAGACTGGCACACCGCGGACGTAGTTCTTAGTCGCGTCGATCGGGTCGATGATCCAGCGCCTGGGGCCGATGCCGGTCTGGCCGGTCTCCTCGCCGAGCACCGCGTCGCGCGGCCGTGACCTGCGCAGGATGTTCCTGATGGACTCCTCGGTGGCGCGATCGGCGTCGGAGACGGGCGTCAGGTCGGGCTTGGTCTCGACCCGCAAGTCAAGCGCCTTGAACCGCCTGGTCGTGATGTCATCGGCGGCATCAGCCAGGACGTGCGCGAACCGCAGGTCGTCATCGTAGCTTCCCACCTGCGAAACGCTACCAAGAAGCCGTGCCCTTGAGGGAGTTCACGAGCCGTGATAACGCAACCTCGCGTCGCGTGTCGCGGAAATGGCCGACTTCCCGGCCCTCACGCCGGGGTGGCGAAGGTCATTTGATGCCGGTTACCAGCCGGCGCAACGAGTCCAGGCGCGGTTGGGCGTCGTGACCGGCGGCCCAGTCGTCCAGCGCGCAGCCCTCAGACAGGTGATCACAGCCCGGGGGACAGGCCGCCGTTCCCTCGACCAGGTCGCCGAACGCCTCGACGATCCGGTCGACGCTCACGTGGCCAAGGCCGAAGCCGCGTACGCCCGGGGTGTCGATCAGCCAGCCGGGGTCGCCCCTGCGGCCGCCTTCGCGGGCAGGCAGCCGGAGCGCGACGGCAGAGGACGAGGTGTGCCGGCCCTTGCCGGTCACCGCGTTGACCCGGCCCACCGCCCGGCCAGCATCCGGAATGAGCTCGTTCACCAGCGATGACTTGCCGACCCCGGACTGGCCGATGAGCACGCTTACCCGGCCTTCGAGCGCCTTGCGGAGCCGGGCGAGGGTCTGCTCGGGCAGCGGCTGCCGGGTGGTCAGCATGGGGATGTCTAGCGGGCGGTAGAAGGCCCGCAGCTTGCGCGGGGAAGCCAAGTCGGACTTGGTTAGCAGGAGCAGCGGGTCAAGGCCCGCATCGTAGGCGGCGACCAGGCACCTGTCGATGAACCGTGGCTTCGGGTCGGGATCGGCGAGCGCGGCGACGATCACCATCTGATCCGCGTTCGCGACGACGATCCGCTCAAGCGGGTCCGTGTCGTCTGGGGAGCGGCGCAGCACGCTGGTCCGCTCCTCGACCCGGACGATCCGCGCCAGCGTCCCCGCCGCCCCTGACGTGTCGCCGGCCAGCGCCACCCGGTCACCGACCACGATCGAGCCGCGGCCAAGCTCGCGGGCCTTCATCGCGGTCACCAGGCGCTCGCCGGGGGAGTCCCCGTCGGCCTCCCAGTCGAGGAGGCACCCGTACCGGCCCCGGTCCACGCTGACGACGAATGCCTCCGGCGCCGTTTCATGTGCCGGACGGCGCCGGGTACGCGGCCGGGAGCCGCGCCCCGCGCGGACCCGGATGTCGTCCTCGTCGAGGTACGCCGACCGCTGTCTCAGGGCGTCGGCTCCCCAGTTCCGCCCGAGGCAACCAGACGTCCCCAGAATTCCGTGAATTCCGGGAATGTCTTGCCAACGGTGGCAACGTTCAGGATGTCGATCCCCGGGACGGCCAGGCCGAGCACTGCTCCGGCCATCACCATGCGGTGGTCGTTGTAGCTGTCCCAGGCGTGGCCGGCTGGCACCCGCAGCGGGCGCGGCCGGATCGTGATGCTGTCCTCGGTCTCGGTGACGTCGCCACCGATCGCGTCGAGCTCCTTGGCGATCGCGGCGAGCCGGTCCGTCTCCTGGAGCCTGATGTGGCCGACTCCGGTGAGCACCGACGGGCCGTCGGCCAGCGCCGCCACTGCGGCCAGCGGCAGGCACAGCTCCGGGACGTCGCGCAGGTCGGCCTCGATCCCGCCGATGGTGCCAGATCCGGTGATCGTCAGGCCATCCTCGCTCACTGAGTGCGAGGCGCCGATCATGGTCAGCACCTGGAGGATGGCGTCCGCCGCCTGCAGGCTGTCGGCAGGCCAGTCTGCGATGGTGACCGTGCCGCCGGTGACCAGCGCTGCCGCGAGGAACGGTCCGGCGTTGGACAGATCGGGCTCGACGGTGAAGTCGCCGAGGCGCAGCGAACCCGGCCGTACCCGCCAGAAGTCGGGCCTGTCTCCAACCCCGACTTCAACCTCCGCCCCCGCGTCACGCAGCATCCGCACGGTCATCTCGATGTGCGGCAGTGATGGCACCGGCGGACCCTCGTGCCGCACGGCGACGCCTTCGGTGAAACGGGGCGCGGCGAGTAGCAGTCCGGAAACGAGCTGCGAGGAGCTGGACGCGTCAAGCGTCACCGCGCCGCCCCTGACCGACCCGGAACCGCGGATCGTGAACGGCAGCGCGCCGCGCTCGTCGTCGTCGATCGTCACCCCGAGCGTGCGCAGCGCGGACAGCAGTGCACCGACCGGCCGTTCCCTGGCCCGTGGATCGCCGTCGAACGCGACCTGCGCCGGCGATAGCGCCGCCACGGCCGGCAGGAATCGCATGACCGTTCCGGCGTTGCCCACGTCGACGCTGACCGCGGTGCCAGCTGCGAGGGAGCCGGGGGTGATCGCGAGGTCCGTTCCCTCTCCCTCGATGGTGCAGCCGAGGACGCGCAGCGCAGCGATGGCGAGGGATGTGTCGCGAGCCTTCAGCACACCGCGCAGCACCGACGGCGCGTCGCTGAGCGCGGCCAGCAAGAGGGCGCGGTTAGTGATCGATTTCGAACCGGGCAGCCGCAGGGTGGCACCCACCGGCCCGCGCGCCACCGGGGCGCGCCAGCGTCCTGACTCCATACCCTTGAGGTTACCGGCGTTTGGCGATGCGGTTTTCCGGTTAAGAAGGCTTCAATCCGGTTCCTACCTGTCGATAAGGGAAGGGCGTATGTGCGGCCGGTTCGTTTCAGCGCGCAAGCGGCTTGAGCTCCTTGAAGAGTTCGCCGCGCAGCGCGACGCCGTGCCTGCGGACCGCGACCCCGACTACAACGTGGCGCCGACGAAGCGCATCTATGCGGTGCTCAACCACAAGGAAGAGCGGGAACTACGCCTAGTCCGGTGGGGTCTGGTGCCGTCCTGGGCGAAGGACAAGACGGGCGGTGCCCGGCTGATCAACGCTCGGTCGGAAACGGTCGCCAGCAAACCGTCTTTCCGCGCCGCCTTCGCGAAGCGTCGCTGCCTCATTCCGGCTGACGGCTATTACGAATGGCAGACGATCGACAAGGTCAAGCAGCCTTACTACATCTACCGAACGGACGGGGGCATTCTCGCCTTCGCCGGCCTGTACGAGCTGTGGCGGGACGCGGCGCTGCCCGACGATCACGAGGACGCCTGGTACTGGTCCGCGACGATCATCACCACGCAGGCCACCGATGAGATCGGCCAGATCCACGACCGCACGCCGATGGTCATCGCGCCGGAGAACTGGACCGACTGGCTCGATCCGGCTAACCACGAAAAAGAGCTGCTGCTCACGACCATGCGTCCCGCGATGGCGGGGCCCGGCGGCCTAACGTCGCATCGTGTCGCGACCGCCGTCAACTCTGTGCGGAACAACGGCCCGGACCTGATCGAGCCCCTTGGCGACCCGGAGCGGCCCGGCCTTTTCTGAACCCCTTCCTCCCAAGCCCCCGAGGATCACCGATGGAGATCAGCGTTGCCCGTCATCGCCTTGAGGAAATGCGCGCCGACCTGGACAGGACGGTCTCGGTACTACGAGGTGAACATCACCTCGTCCGGGGTGGTGACGCGGAGCCGGGAGATGCGGGCGCGAACCTGACCGAGTCGGATAGGAACGCGGCGGCGGTGCTGGCGGCGCTCACGCAGCGGGCGGAGATACTCGCGGCGCTCGCGCGGATAGACGCTGGCAGCTACGGCCGCTGCGTGGATTGCGGCAACCCGGTCCCTGAAATGCGCCTGGAGGCGCGCCCGGCAACGGCGAGGTGCGTCCCGTGCCAGGCGAAACGTGACAAGAGAAGGCGTTAAAGCTTGACGGCGCTCGCAATCAGCTGAGTTCCGACCGAATCGTCCGAACGGGCCCGTAGCTCCGCCTCTACCAGCTCGCTGAACCGGGCCGGGTCGCGGGCAAGCAGGTAGCTGACCGTCTCCGGGGACAGCACCGTACGCGGCCTGATCCAGCTCACCTCGAGCCCGCACCCGGTGAACAGCTCTCGCAGTTGCTCGGCGCCATAGCAGCGGGTGATGGTGCCGTCCGGCCAGGGGATCAGCACGACATCGGCGTTCGGCACGTCGACGAGGTGCGGCCAGCGGTGCTGCTCGGCTAGTACCGCCATGCCGAAGGTGAGCGAGTCGACGCAGGCGAGCACCCGGCCGCCCGGCCGGAGCACGCGCGCGATCTCATGGACGAGTTGCTCGGCGGCCAGCCGCCGGGAGAGCGTGCCGTCCTCGGCGATCACCCCGTCGGCGCATCCGTCCGCAAGGAACTCAAGTCCGGTGCCGTCAGCGGTGATGGCGGCGAGTCGGCCTACTGTTTCGTATCCGGCGGCCGGCGCTGGCGCCGGCGATTCCGGATCAACGACGCGCACCACGTGATGCCCGGCACAGGCGGCTACCTCCGCCGAGCGCGCCTTCGGCCCGGAGATGTCGATGAGCTGTGTTTGGCCGAGAGGGCGGACCCCTCGGTGGCCCTCCGCATGGGAGGCGACGCGGCCCCCATCCCGCCGTGGGGCAGCGCCGCCCGGCGGCGAGCATGGCGAGGCTAGCTCATTGAGCCACGCGGTGAGCTGGGCCTGGGCTACGGCGGAATGGAAGTGGGGGTAATCGGCCGCGGGACCGGTGTCCTGCGCGGCGCTTGCAATGGCCTGCACGGGGTGTACTCCTGGCCGGGCGCCCGCTGTTGTGGCGCCTCACGGAACTTACCCTTACCCCGGCTCTGGCGTTCCATCCCTGAAACCGGAATTGCCGGCGGCACTGCGGTGTTGAACGGGTCATGGCTGTCGCCTCACCGCCTAACAAGCCGGATAGCGCCCCAGTTCGTCGCGCTGTATCACGCCGGCCCGTCCCCTGCCAAGCCGGGAGGGTATCCTCTTACGGTTACCGAGAGGGGGTGGGTCCCGTGCCAGAGACGCCGCTAGCGGAGCGCGGAGAGCGCTTCGAGGCAGATGTCATGCCTTACCTGGATCAGCTGTACTCCGCTGCCCTCCGGATGACGCGGAACCCCGCGGATGCCGAGGACCTGGTGCAGGAGACCTTCGCCAAGGCGTATGCGTCCTTCCACCAGTTCCAGCAAGGGACGAACCTGAAGGCGTGGCTCTTCAGGATCCTGACCAATACGTTCATCAATACCTACCGCAAGCGCCAGCGCGAACCGCAGCGGTCGGGTTCTGATGAGGTGGAGGACTGGCAGCTTGCGCGCGCGGCTTCGCACAGTTCGGGGGGACTGAAATCGGCCGAGGCGGAAGCACTGGAAAGGCTTCCTGATTCAGATATCAAGACCGCGCTGCAGACGCTGCCTGAGGAGTTCAGGATCGCGGTGTACCTGGCCGACGTAGAGGGGTTCGCGTATAAGGAAATCGCTGACATCATGGGAACCCCGATAGGTACCGTGATGTCAAGGCTCCACCGCGGCCGCCGCCAGCTGCGAGAGCTGCTCCAGGACTACGCCGCGGATCGCGGCCTGGTCCGGGCGCAAGCCGAGGAGGGCAGGTCATGAGCTGCGGAAACCCGCACGAGACGCCATGTAGCGAGGTACTTGACCGGGTGTACTGGTACCTCGACGGTGAAATGTCCGCCGATGACTGCGAGCACATCAGGCAGCATCTGGAGGAGTGCGGCCCGTGCCTGCGGGAGTTCGGCCTTGAGGAAGCTGTCAAGCGGCTGGTAGCCAAGCACTGCGGATGCGACCCCGCCCCCAGCGACCTCCGCAGCAAGGTGCTGGTGCGAATCAGGCAAGTCCAAGCGGACATTGATACTACCGAATAGCCTTCGCGTCGGTAATCGATCGCTTACGCTGTGTCTGCAATCAGCTTTTAGGTCTCCGCGAATTAGCGCCGTCACGTTATCCTGACATCGACGCCTGCAGCGTAGGCGGTTGTTTGCTTTCCGCGTGAGGGAGGACAGTCCCGATGAGGGCTTCCGGGGTCTCCTGGGGGTAGCGACGGCGATAAGTGCGGTTCAGGTTGACTACGGCTTGCTACGAGGGGGCACCGTGGGCAAGTTGTCGCGCACCGCGTGGCTATATATCGGCTTGGTGGTCGCCCTTGCGGCCGCCGTTGTCGCCTACGGCCCGTATCACGACGTCCCCTGGGGCGAGGTCGTGCCGCTGGGCCTGCTCCTCATAGCCTGCGAGTCGTCCGCGACCCTGCTGAACCCGCGCGGCCTCGCCTGGTCCGCAAACACGATGGCATCGCTGGCCGCCGTGGTGCTGGCCGGCCCGGCCGGCGCCGCGCTCGTCAGCTGCTGCACACTGTTCGGCATCCGGCGCGGGCCATCGCTCGCGCAGCGGCTGTTCAACACCGCCATGTACGCGCTGAGCGCCTACCTGGCGGGCCGGACCTTCCTGCTGTTCGGCGGCCAGACAGGCGTCCCGATGCCGGGTTCTTCGGCCGATCTGATCGGTCCGTTCGCCGCGGCCGCCGTGGTGCACGTAGCGGTCAACTTCGCGCTCTTGCGCGGTGTGTTCTGGCTGACCCGCGAGCCGGGCACCACGACGGGGCGGATCGGGCTGGACCTCAGGCTCTGGCTGACAGACCTGGGATACGGCGCGTTCGGGGTGCTGATCGCCGCGCTGTGGCGCGTGCTCGGCCCGTTCACCCTGGTTCTCGTGGTTGTGCCGGTATTCGTCGCCCGGTGGGCGGTGGCGCAGTTCGCCGCGCAGCAGCGTGCCTACGAGGCCACGGTGAGCTCGCTGTGCCAGGCCGTGGAGACCAAGGACTTTTACACCAGGGGCCACAGCGAACGGGTTTCCCGCGGCTCGGTGATGATCGCCACGGAGATCGGGATGCGTGCCGAGCGGATCGCGGCCATCAGGTACGCGGGCATGCTCCACGACGTCGGCAAGCTCGGCGTGCCGACGTCGGTGCTGCAGAAGCGCTCGGCGCTCACCGATGACGAGTACGCCGCCATCCAGCTGCACCCGATGTGCGGCCTGGACATCGTGCGGGAGATCGGCTTCCTTGACGAGGCGCTCGCCGGGATCATGCACCATCACGAGCGTATCGACGGCAAGGGTTACCCATTCGGCCTGGCGGGTGATGAGATCCCCGAGTTCGCGCGGGTGCTCGCGGTGGCGGATGCGTTCGACGCGATGACCTCCAACCGCTCGTACCGTGGCGCGCGACCCGTGCCTGAAGCGGTCGAGGAGCTGCGCAAGTGCGCGGGCACGCAATTTGATCTGGCCTTCGTCGACGCCTTCGTCACGGCGATCGACCGGGAAGGCTGGACACCGCCGGACGCCACGATGATGGAAGTGGCGCTGCGATGACGGAACTGGCGCCGCGGCCCTTCGAGAGCCGTTGACATGGTTGCGGTCGGACGGGTTGAGCCGCGCGGAGCAGCCAGGCATGCCCTGGACTCCGGCCAGTGGTTCCTCGTTACCTCCGCCGGGGTGTTGTTTGCCTGGGCGGTGACCCAGACCTCCGTGGATGGCCTCAGTGACGTCAACGCCGCGCTCGCGTTCGGCGCGCTTGTCGCATTCGGTGAACTGCTCCGGCTGAACCTGCCGGGGGACCGGGAGGCGGCTCCGATCGCGACCGCCGGGGCGATGGCCTATGCGCTGCTGCTGCAGATCAACGGCACCCCGGCCAGACAAGGTCCGCAGCAGGTGGTCGCGGTGACCGCGATCGGCATGATCGTCGGAGCGCTGCCGCATCTGGCGGCCGGCAGGCCGACCAGGCTCACCGCGATGTCCACCCGGCTGCTTGAGGTCGCCGTCCTGGCGGCAGCGTTCCGGCCGCTGGCCAACGCCGGACTCATCGGCGGCAGGTGGGAGTCCCAGCTTCCGGTCATGCTCGGGTTGGTCATCGTCTCCTGGCTGGTGGGGGCCGTGGTCAGCGCGCTTATCCGGACGGACGTGCTGCGCGGCCGGTTTGGTGTCACGCTCCGGGACGAGCTGCGCGTGCAGCTGCCCATCGGGGCCGCCACCGGAGCGTCCGCGCTGCTCATCGCGTTCGCCGCCGAGGTCATGGGACTGACTGCGGTAGCGGTCTTCGCCGCGCCGCTGGTCGTCACGCAGGTGGCACTGCGCAGGAACGCCGGGATCAGCGCGACGTACCTGCAAACGGTCCGCGCGCTTGCCCGGGTTCCGGAGATCGGCGGGTACGTAGATGCGGGCCACTCGGCGCGGGTGAGCACGCTCGCGGTGGCGATCGGGCGGGATCTCGGCATGCCAGAGGCGGCCCTGCTCGAGCTCGAGTACGCGGCCTTGATGCACGACATCGGCCAGCTGTCGCTGCGCGACCCGGTACCCGGAGGCGCAACGGTTCTGGTGGCCCGCGAGGAGCAGCGGCGGATCGCCGAGTACGGCGCGGAGGTCATACAGCAGGCGCGGGTGCTCGACTCGGTGGCCGACATCGTCCGCCGTCAGTCCGACCCCTGCAAGCCCGGCGACAGCTCGCAGCCCCCGCCGCTGTCGTCCCGCATCATCCGCGCCGCCAACGCCTACGACGACCTGGTGGGCAGCTCCGCCGACCCGCAGCGGGTCTCGGCGGCCGTGCAGCGGCTCCGGCTTGAGGGCGGGGCGGAATACGACTCTCGGGTGGTCGAGGCGCTGGGCAGGCTAGTGGTCCAATAGGCTGCTTGGATGTTCGATTCCGTTCTCATCGCCAACCGCGGCGAGATTGCCCGCCGGATCATTCGCACCGCCCGCCGGATGGGCATCAGGTCAATCGCCGTCTACTCCGACGCGGACGCAGGCCTGCCGTACGTTGCCGAGGCAGACGAGGCCGTGCACCTCGGCCCGTCCGCACCAGCGCAGAGCTATCTGGACAGCGCCCTGCTGCTCGACGTGGCCGGCAAGACCGGCGCTGCCGCGGTGCACCCCGGCTACGGCTTCCTCGCGGAGAACGCCAGCTTCGCGCGCGCGGTGACCGGCGCCGGGCTGACCTGGATCGGGCCGTCTCCCGAAGCCATCGAGCGGATGGGGGACAAGATCCGGGCACGCAACCTGATGGCCGCTGCGGGCGTCCCGGTCGCGCCCGGAACCGCCGATCCAGTCGCCGACGCCGACGCTGCGGTCGCCGAGGCGGAGCGGATCGGGTACCCGGTCATGGTGAAAGCCGCTGCGGGCGGCGGCGGTATCGGAATGAGCGCCGCCTACGACGCGGACGGGCTGCGGAAGGCGTTCGACACCGCGCGGACTCGCGCCGAGCGGTTCTTCGGCTCGCCGGAGATCCTGCTCGAGCGTTATCTCGCCCGGGCCAGGCACGTCGAGGTGCAGATCCTCGGGCTTGCCGACGGCCGGGTGCTCGCACTCGGCGAGCGGGACTGTTCCGTGCAGCGCCGGCATCAGAAGGTTGCCGAGGAGACGCCGTCCCCTGGCGTTTCCGCGGAGACGCGCGCCGCGATGCTCGCGGCAGCGGTCCGCGCCGGAGAGGCAGTCGGATACCAGGGCGCGGGCACGGTCGAGTGCCTGCTGGACGTTGACACGCTGTCATCTTCCGGGGGGGCGACCCCCCGTACCCCCCGGGGCGTGCCCGATGGAGAGGCGAGTGTATCGGGCGCGCAGCCCTTCGTGTTCCTCGAGATGAACACGCGACTCCAGGTCGAGCACCCGGTCACCGAGCTTGTCACCGGCATCGACCTGGTGGAACAGCAGTTCCTGATCGCCTGCGGTGAGCCGGTGTCGTTCGACGCATCGGTTCCCGTGGTGCCGTCGGGGCACGCGATCGAGCTGCGGGTCTACGCCGAGGATCCCAGGCGGTTCCTGCCGAGCCCGGGTGCCATCACCGTTTGGGAAGAGCCGTCGGGGCCTGGTGTGCGGGTGGATTCGGGATACGCCGCGGCCACCACTGTGACGCCGTTCTATGACCCGCTGCTCGCCAAGCTGTGCGTGCATGGGGCAACCAGGGAAGAGGCGATCACCAGGGCACGGCATGCGGTAGACGGGTTCCGCGTGTCCGGGCCGAAGACCAACCTGCCGTTCCACGCAGAGCTGCTCGGCAACGGCGAGTTCGTCAGCGGCGACTACGACACCGGTCTCGTGGCCCGCATGCGGCAGGCGTGACCCGCTTCTAGTACGCTCCGGTCAGACAAGACTGGAGACGCGCGCGCCCGGCACGATTGCGGTCACGCTATCGGGCGCGCACCGGGGGGAAGGGGCGGTCGTCCCCCCGGGAGAAAGGAGCGACGGCGGTGGCGGAAGTCCGCGCGGAGATGGTCGCGAACGTGTGGAAGGTGCTGGTCTCCGAGGGCGACCACGTTGACGACGGTGACACGCTGGTGATCCTCGAGTCGATGAAGATGGAGATCCCGGTGCTGGCCGAGGAGAGCGGTACGGTCACCAAGATGCACGTCGCCGAGGGCGACGTCGTCCAGGAGGACGAGCTGATCGCCGAAATCGGGTAGCGGTCGCTGCTGACTACTCGCTCCTGTCGACGGGAACGGCGGTCGGCGACATCATGGTCGGGTGCAGGTAACTGGCTTCGAAGTCTTCCCGGTCGTCTGCCCGCCGCCGTTCCGCGGCGGGCGTCAGTGGCTGTTCGTGCGTCTTGACACCGACGGCGGAACGCGCGGCTACGGCGAGATGATGCTGCTTGGCACGGGCTTCCGGCTTCCCGTGCTGGCCACGATGATGGCCGACATCATCGAGCAGGCCGTCATCGGCCACGACCCGTACGACATCGAGATGCTCTTCGACAAGATCTACGGCCGGGCGGGCTACAGTCATTACCCGGAGCTGACGAAGCTCGGGATCCTCAGCGCGATCGAGATGGCCTGCTGGGACATCATTGGCAAGGACTGCGGTCAGCCGGTGTACAAGCTGCTCGGCGGCCAGATGCGCGACCGGGTCCGGACCTATACCTACATCTACGACGACGCTGTTTCCGGCAACACGGCATCGCGGCCGGCGGGTGCGGGTACTGCTGACCGCGCGCCGCTCAGCCGCGAGGTGTGGCTCAACCCGGACTATGCCGCCTCGCGGGCACGGCACTACGCCGACCTCGGCTTCACCGCGATCAAGGTTGACCCGTTCTCGCTGGTGCTGTCGTACGACCAGAGCCTCGGGCAGAACGTTCCGCTCCAGTTCTCCCTGTCGGCAGCTGACACGGCCGAGCGGGTGATCGGCGCAATCCGCGATGAGGTGGGGACCGCCTGCGACATCATCATCGGTACGCACGGCCAGATGACTGCGGCGGGAGCGCTGCGGATCGCCCAGCGGCTGGAGAAGTTCGATCCCCTGTGGTACGAGGAGCCGTGCCCGCCGGAGAACATGAAGGCGCTGGCCGAAGTGGCGCAGCGCACCTCGATACCGATCGCGACCGGCGAACGGCTGACGACCAAGTTCGACTTCGCGCGCCTGATCGAGCACCGAGCCGCGGCGATCTTCAATTTCGATGCCGGCCAGGTGGGCGGCATCCTGGAGTCCAAGAAGATCGCGAGCATGGCAGAGGCCCACTACGTGCAGGTCGCGCCACACGTCTACGGCGGGCCGCTGATCGCCGCCGCGGCGCTGCAGCTATCCGTGTGCAGCCCCAACTTCCTCATCATGGAGGCGATCGAGCGCTTCGACGGGGTGCACGCGCAGTTCGTCACGTCATCCTTCGAATGGCACGACGGCTACCTGATGCCGCCGCGGGCGCCCGGGCTCGGCTTCGAGCTGCGCGAGGACGTGGCCCGTAGCCACGCCCCGCATGGCCCCCAGCCCGGCACGATCCGCTCGTACTTATCCGCCCGCGCCGAGGCGCTTGGCTGCTTCTCGAGCACTGACGCTGCCGCTCCTGTAACGAGATCCTGCGCCCCTCATGATGAAGGCCTGTCGCAGGTGGGGCTCGGCAACGGTTGTCCTGTTCGCGCATATACGTCTGGGATGCCGGAAAGTTGCTTCCGTCGCGGAACAACTTCTGCTCGTCTCGCTACGTCTTTCCCAGTGTCAAGGTGAGCAGCGCAATTGTGGTGACAGGAGATGGTAATGGCGGAAAAGCCAGCCGCAACGTTGGGTAGTTCGGTGGCCGTTCCTATGAGTGCTGGGGACCGGGCTGCGTTCGAGCGTGATGGCTACCTGGTCATCCCCGGCGCGCTGAGCCCCGATGAGGTGGCGGCT
>Ga0123355_10011004_pt1 | contig 13925 bp, 12 predicted proteins | sample TergutEmb28metaG_3_FD_89872 | JGI IMG/M metagenome (GOLD analysis project Ga0123355, IMG submission 89872) | Embiratermes neotenicus P1 segment gut microbial communities from Petit-Saut dam, French Guiana - Emb289 P1 | ecosystem: Host-associated > Arthropoda: Insects > Digestive system > Gut ... | reverse complement strand
ATTAGCCCCCCGCGGTTGTCTTTGCTATGCTTTAAGACTTCGGCTTGCAAGCCTGCAATTTGCTCGTCAATCGCCTCTATCTCTTGCAATATGCTATCGCCTATCTCTGCCTTAATATTCTCTCGCAAGGTTTGCTATAAAGTCGCCTCCGCTCCCTATGAGCGAATTTAAGACCTTTACAAAGGCTTTCTCAATCCAAGTCTCGTCTACTGGTTTTTCCTTGCACTCTCTAAAGGTCTGCTTGTTGATGCATATCCAGTAGTAAGTTTTCTTTACTCCCTCTTGGTAGCCGTTTGCCCATCTTCTTAGTTTTGAGCCGCACGAGGCACAAGTTAGCATTCCGCTAAAGACGAACTTGTTGCTGAATCTGCCCGACCCTGTTTTGCTTGCACTCCGTAAATTTGACCGCCTCTCGTCCTCGGCTTTGGCTAGGTTGAAAATTTCTTTGGGGATAATCTGCGGAACGCAATCTGGGATATAGAATAGGTCTCGTATCACTCCATCGTTTTTGAGTCTCTTTGCACTCACGACATCGGGCTTGTAGGTTTTACCCATGATGGCGTCTCCGCAGTATTTGGGATTGCGGATAATGCTTAGGATTGTGGTTGTCGCCCAGTCCTCTCTTTTGAATGGTGACTTTATGCCGTCCTCTCTTAGTCTGCCTGCTATTTGAGCTGCTGAGTATCCGCCTATAAATTCTCTAAATATCCGTTGTACGATTTGTGCCTCGTTGGTGTCGATTACTATTTCGCCGCCAGAGTCTTTGGTGAATCCTAGAAAGTTTTTGGTCTGCATTATAATCTCGCCGCTAGCAAACTTTTTGTTTAATGCCCAGATTACATTCTTACTTATGTTGCGGCTTTCTTGCTCGGCAAGCCCTGCTAGGATTGTTATTAGCACCTCGCCACCGGGGGTCATGGTGTCTATGTTTTCGGATTCAAAAAACACGCTGACTCGCCACTCCTTAAGCATTCGAATATATGTGAGGGCATCAACTGTATTCCTTGCGAATCTTGAGAGGCTTTTCACTAGAATTCTATTTATAAGTCCCTGCTTGCAGTCTTCTATGCCGTTTTGCCCTCTTTTTAGCCTATATTGAATTACTTTTGGGCGGTTTTAATAGGTTTTTGGCACGATTTTGACAAAGTGCGTTTTTCACCCCTCTCAAAAATGCCAATTTTGAAAGCCTCAATTTCAAGGTCGCAAATTCGCCTATAAGCGTGGGCTGCGGTGCGTGGCGGTTGGGCGGTATTATTCAAAGGCGGCGCGCCGCTTTGCCCGTATTCAAAAATATTCAAAGCCCGCCCCGTCCACCGCTTTTTGGTGCGTTTTGGGCGGTTTTGCCGTGTAGGTCGCACATCCAAGCCCGAAATACTGCACCGCCCGCCGCCGCTGTATGTTCTTTTGAAAAATTCAATCACTTGCGTGTGCCTGCCCACTCGGTCGCCCCCGTCCAGCCCAGACGATTGCCACCCCCCTTGCCCTCACTAGAACTTGTAGTCCTTTCCGCTCCGCTCTCTTAAAGTTTTTCTGCTGTGGCATGAGTGGCATAGGCTCTGCAAGTTTTCCATCGCTAGCCTCTCGCCACCCTCACGGACTGGCAGTATGTGGTCTACTACTGTCGCCACCACTAGCACTCCGCTTGTCTTACAAGCCTCGCACATGGGGTCTTTGGCTAGCTTACTCTTACGAGCTGCCCTCCACGAGGGCGAGCCATAGAACTTTCCTACCTTGATTTAGGTTTAAAACTAGGTAAAACAAGGTGAAATTTACGAAGGAGAACCAATGGGTCTATTATGTTTTGGGAGCTATGCAACATTGCTAAAAGAAGCAATGCCAAAAAAACCAGCGGACAAAATTGTTGTGCCGTTGCTTTTTGCTGCAATCGACAAACACCACGGAAAGACTGATGAGGGCGATTTTCGTAATTGGAGAGCCGCTACTAAAATCAAATTGCCAGCTATCATTTCTAGCCCATCCACTCCGCCTAACGCCGTTTTGGTCGAACAATATTTTTTAACTGATGTTTTGCCAAAAATTACTGATTCAAATAAACGAAATACATTCCACCAAAAACTATTTAGCCTTATGATGGCAACCTCCCATTTTGACTCTGATCTAAAATCTAAATTAACCAAGTCTCTAGCAAATGAAGAATATCCATATTTCAATGCGCAAATTTTTCTATTCGCTATTGCTCAAAACAATATCGCCTCTAGCATTTTAGATGATATTGATTTGTTGCCTTTGCCTAAAAAGCCACGACTTGAAGCTACTGTTGACTCGCTTGGATTTGATAAAGCATTTAAGCCTATCTCTCCAGATAAAAATCTCAACTTAAAGAATGCTAACTTTGTGCGCTTGTTTAGATTGGATATCGAAGGCGGTGCTTTCATCTTTGATAACCTAAACGACTTTTTAGAACGAAACATCGGTATGTATGTCCACTCTAGGGCAAAGCGTGACCGTCTTATTAATGATGGACACTCTTTCAACATTGGTAAAAAAGCTGTAGAATTACTTAGAAAGGCTGGTGGTTTTAGTGCCGCAAAAATCGGCGAAGAACTTGGTGATATTATCCTCTATGCACTTTTGGAACATAATCTCAAAGCCCCTAAAATCTATAATAAAATTCAGCTAACCGAAAATGGAACTGAAGCTGTTAATCAGGGCGGCGTCCATTTACTTACCATTGATGATGCCGAATCGTCTTTTCAAGTAATAGTCGCCAAGTCTAATGTTGTCGGAAGTCTAAAAACTGCCATCGATAATGCATTTGATGCCGTAGCATCTGCTAAAAACTTTTCCAATGAGCGTGCGCTCCTTAATGCAAGCGTTCTTGATATGTCTTTCAGTTCGGATGTTGCAGCTCACTTGCGAAGCATTATTCTCCCCTCTGAGAACAGCGATTCCCAAGTTAGTGTCAATCCCGCTTTCGGTGTCTTCTTAGGTTACTCCATCGGTATTGACCCAGCTGTCCACTCTGCAAGCGAAATACGGCAAATCATCGAATCAAAAATCGCTAGCGATATCCAAGACCAAATTTCTTATATTGAAAGTAAGATTGCCGAAGCTAAACTAGGCGGCTGTTCTTTCTACTTTTATGTAATCCCATTCAACGATGCCAATTGTGAAAAAGTTACTCTCATGAAAAATCTCGTAGGAGGTGTTTCATGAATTTAGGCTATTCTATTTACTTTGGCTTAGAGTCAAATGCCTACTTAAACAAGATTTATAATGCTATCTTGGACAACCATGCCATCTCTCTGCTCGGTCTTTCTCTTAATCCAGTTGCTATAAATATAGATGCTGCATTGCAGTTTGCTGATGTGCTATCTAAATCAAATCATCCGAATCCAAAAATCGCAGAAAGCCATAAGGTTTGGGGGCAAGAAATTGTTGCTGTTTTATATGAAGAGGATTTGACAAAACCACTTGAAAAGCGCAACCCTGCAATTAGAACTTATCTAAGCTCCGTGCTGTCTAGCGTTGGAAATTATCATGGTATGCATATCAAGGGATTAGACCACCGCAATGAATCAGTTCTTGATTTGTCGTATAGTACATTTAGCAAAGATGTTTTGCGTGTGCCTTATATCCCAAAAAACGAAGAAGAAAAATTCTTCTTCCACTCTCAACGACAAGCTATTGAGCGATTTAATGACCCCTACTTCAGCTTCTCTGGACCTACTTCTATGGGAAAATCTTTGGTAATGCAAACATTTATTAAAGAGCAAGTGCATTCTGGCAAAAAGGCTAATCTTGCTATAATCGTTCCAACAAAGGCACTAATAAATGAGATGTATCACGATTTGATTGCCGAACTTAAAGAGGTGCTAGTTGACAAAAATTATCGAGTCATTTCGTCAGCTGGTGCGCTACAACTGGACTTCCCTCATAATTTTATATTTGTACTTACTCCTGAGCGCCTGTTGTATCTGCTTATTAAAAAGAGAAAGTATAATAGAGAAATTCCCATTGATTATCTCTTTATTGATGAGGCTCATAAAATATCATCAATAAAGGATAGTCGTAGTCCTTTTTATTATAAAAATATTGACTTATTATTGCGCCGTCCTAAAAAACCGCATATAATTTTTGCCTCGCCTAATATCCCAAATCCTCAAGTTTATTTGGGACTTATTCCCGACGCTAAAAAACTAAAGCATACGCTAGCGTCCGCATTCTCCCCTGTTAGTCAATTCAAATACTTTTTAGACTTTATTGATGGTGGTGTAAAAGTTTTCAATTCTCATTCTCAAGAGTTGAGAACTATTACCACCGATAAAATTGGCAACTTTAATGATATGCTCCGCCGCTTTTATGACAAAAGATCTAGCTCTTTGGTCTATGTAAATAATCGTGATGAGGCTATAGTGCTATATGCTTTCGGTTGCTTATGCCCTCGCCTGTAACGCTGCGTAGTTCCGAGTGGAATTTTGCATACCAGTAAATGTCGTATATTCTTAGCGTAATAATCGCAAGAAACCGACCCCAAAATATGGAACGCTTTTTAATTTTCATAGTGTTTTCTCCGTGCTAGTAATAGTTTTAGTGTTTGCCATTATTGTGCTGTCCCCTCTATTTGTGCCGTTTTCTTTTTCCGCTCAAAATATTTGTATTTTTTGCCCAACTTTAACACTACGATTATGCTTAACGCTAGAGCAAGCACCTCTGCTAGGGGCAACGCAAGCCATGCTCCGTCTATTCCCATTGCTCTTGGCAGGGTTAATAGCAATACAAGCGTGAACAAGAATGTTCTGGCACCTGTCAAAAGACCAGAGGCAAGACCGTCATTAAATGCGGTTAAAAGTCCCGAAGCAAAAACATTAAAGCCCATTAAGACAAACGCAAACGCTACAATCCTCATGCCTCTTACGGCTACCGCAAGAGTGAGGACGAGGTGCTGACAATAGAGCATGACGAGGCGATAATCGTAAGAAGAATATTCAGAGAATTTTTGGACGGCTCATCGGCTAGCCAAATTGCTAACACTCTAAATGCAGAGGGAGTGCCGACCTACCACAGCAAAACATGGAGAGCGGCAGGAATACTTGCAATGCTTGAAAACGAAAAGTACAAAGGCGATGCACTATTACTAAAAACCTTTGCTCCAAGCCTCTTTGATAAAAGGCGAGTAAAGATAACAGACGGAGAGGAAGAGCAGACACTGATAGAAAACAGCCATCCGCCGATAGTGGATAGAGAGATTCATGACATGGTTCAGGCGGAGCTGAAACTGCGGAAAGGACTAAAGCAAAAAGGCAGATGGGTAGGACACGGCTCAAAATACTGCTTAAGCGGAAAAGTGCTATGCCCCGTCTGTGGCGATACACTTCGCAGACACGCAAGTTATTGGAAAGGCAAACTGCTAAATAGGACTTGGGTTTGCAAAGCAAAAAGAGAAAAAGCCTGCACCTCAAAGCCGATAAAAGAGGATGACATCATGGCGGCATTCGTGAGAATGCTTAACCGCCTCATAGGCGACAAGGACGCAGTAGTAGCCGAGATAGTGGAGAGTGCCGAGGCAGTCATAAGCGATGGCGACAAAGCCGAGTTTGAGGCTAAGATGGCGGAGCTGACCGCAGCCCGTGAAGAGATGCTAGAACTTAGTCGCTCGGTCAACCGCAAGCAAGAGGGCAGACAAGAAAGATTGTCGGCACTAATGAATAGAATAGATGCCCTAACCGAAGAGACCAAACAAATCCAAAACCTAATAGAAGCCAAAAAGCTAAAAGCACACCGCATAACCGACATCAACTTCGCTTTAGAGAATGAATTGCTAGATGAGTTCGATGACGGCATATTCCTACAGCTAATCAAGCACATCAAGATGCTACCGCTCCGAGAGATAGAATTCCACTTCAATTGCGGAATAATAGAAAGAGAGAGAATCTAGGAAAAGCGACCAAAAGCAGTCTTGCCCCACTAAAGCCAAAACGGCTAAGGTGGGGCTTTTTGCGTATTCGTGGGACATCATGCAATATTTTGGCGAAAAAATATTCCACAAGTTGGCGAAAAAATATTCCTTATTTGGGCGATTTTGTTTGACTCCACTTTTTTATTAGTGTATATTAGTTGCAAGTGGAGGTACACAAATTGAAACAATACTTAGCACGACTCATAGATAAGACACTAGCAAGAGAGATGGAGGCTATGGGATGCGTAGCCATAGAAGGTCCTAAATGGTGCGGAAAGTCAACAACAGGAGAACAGTTTGCCAAAACTGTAATCAAGTTGCAAGACCCTATTGTATTTAGGCAATACTCAGGCTTTGCCGCAACAAGCAGAGAGCATCTATTGGCGGGCGAAAAGCCCCTCATGTTTGACGAATGGCAGAAAATCCCTGACATTTGGGATTTCATTCGTTTAGACATTGACGAAACTTCCAGTGTCGGTCAATACATTCTAACAGGCTCAGCGAAGCCGCAAGAGGATAAATCAAGGCATACTGGCACAGGCAGAATTGCCAAAGTGACCATGCGTCCAATGAGTTTATATGAATCAATGGACTCAAGCGGAGAGGTGTCGCTTAAAGATATTTTTGACGGCAAAGATAATGTTTTTGGAAAATCCAAGCTAACATTGGATGACCTTGCTTTTGTGACTGTGCGAGGTGGATGGCCAGAGGCGGTCAAAAGACCAGAGCAGGCAACTACGCTTAATACAAATTATTTTAAGTCATTAACGACCGAGGACATAATTGATGTTGACGGCATAAAACGCAACCCAGTACGAGCGCAAGCCATACTGAGGTCTTATGGTCGCAACATTTCTACTTTCGCCACTAACCAAACGCTACTAGACGACATAAAGGCAAATGATGGCACGATAGACAAGACAACATTAGCTTCATATTTATCGGCACTTACAAAACTGTTTGTAATAGAGGATATTCTAGCATGGTCGCCCAAGTTGCGTTCTAAGTCAATTATTCGCTCTAGTGCAAAAAGACAATTTGTTGACCCGTCAATAGCGGCAACAGCCTTGTCAGCAAAGCCCAAAGATTTGATAGCAGACTTAGAGACATTCGGCTTTTTATTCGAGTCGCTATGTGCTAGAGATTTGAGAGTTTATGCCCAAAACCTAGATGGAGAGGTTTATCACTACAAAGATGGAGATGACTTAGAGGCAGATGCTATTGTACATTTATCTGATGGCAGATGGGGGGCAATAGAGATTAAGGTGGGCGGCAACCAAATAGACGAAGCAGCAGCCAATCTAATAAAACTGAGAAAAAAAGTCGACACCAATAAGATGAGTGAGCCAAGCTTTCTAATGGTACTCACAGGCACACCCCATGCATACAAAAGACCTGACGGAGTGCTAGTAGTGCCGATTGGATGCTTAAAGAACTAGCAGAGAGGGATAGGAAGAGGATAAAACTACGACCTTTTATACATTGTAGGTTATACAAAATACAAGAAGTCGTAGCTTATACCTTTTATACGGGTGTGCCACATATGACTTCACTATTGTCGTAGTAAAGTCCACCAAAAAGCAGTCCAATAGGGCTGTTTTTTGCATTTTAGGGGGTCTGTAAGATTTTATGAATTATTCAAAAATCATAGAGCAGAACGGATAAATTGAGAGAATAAAGCGACACCGCCGACAAACCCCCAAATATGCCCAAAATACAACATTTGCCTCCGTTAGGATTTGAACCTTTTCGGGCAAATTTACCTCATATTCAACTACTTTCACAATCCCAACCACAACTCAAACCACCACACGCACCTTTGAAGCCCCTGTTTAGGCTTTGTCGCACTTGTCTAGACAATCACGGAAAAGGTATAGGGAGAAAGGCAATTTCGCAATGTAGAGCGTTTGTGAGGCTTTTTTGGATATTAGAGATACAAAGTTGCAAAAATGGTTTGTGAAAGTGAATAAGGTGTTTATTTTTGTTTGTGTTTCGACAATTTATATGATATAATTATAAATGTGGATAGTATAATTGACAATCGCATGACCCTTTTGGGGGATGATTTACAAGGATTTTGTAGCAGCATTCCAAAGTGAATTCTCGGAAGTTATTAAAGGCAAGCCAACACAGGCTAACGAAAAGTTTTTCATAGGCAAACTGCTTTTTGATGCGGAGGGTGAAAAGATAACTGTTAGCGAAACCCAAGCAAGAGCAATCTACAAATACCTAATGAAAAACGACTACATTGACGACAATGACCATGTCACTGAAGTGTTTAGGAATGACCTCGGTGCAGAGAGTCTACAGCCATTGCCAGAGGACTTGCAACCTTATGCAGAGAGCGTAGCAAGGCTGGTGCAAGGTGTTTATAATCCTAATATGTTAAAGGGCATGATTGATGATGGTAACGCTCCACGCCAAGTGGTCTCGCCAAATGCTAATTTTGAGAGGGCGGAGTTCCAAGCATTATGGAACGAGATAAATCACAAGTATGCATACCAAGTAGAATTTGATAGTGCCGAGCTGATAGACAAATCTGTGGCGGCTATTGATGCGGTGCTGACAGTAAGCCAACTAACCTACACAGTAACATGGAGTGAGCAACGCAGCACACTCAGGAGTGACCAAGTTAGGTCAAAAGAAATGTTCTACGGCGAAAAGACAAGAACCGAAAGGCTAGAATCGGCTGGTAGCGATATTGACTACGACCTAGTGGGTAAAATTGCCTCGACTTGTAATTTGACGAGAAGAAGCGTGGCTCAAATCCTGCACAAGATAAGCAAAGCCAAGTTCGATTTGTTCAAAGCAAATCCAGAGGAATTCATCACTAAGGTAGCAAAGATTATTGATGAGCAAAAGGCGACAACGCTAGTAGAACATATTAGATACAACATCGCTGAGGGCAGTTACGACAACGACATATTCACGCTACAAAAGACGCAACTAGAATACGAGTCGGGACAAGTAGCAACAAAACATATTCTTGATAGGGTCTTTACGGATTCGGGAGTAGAAAGAAGACTAGCGGCGGACATGGATGCAGCAGAAGAGGTTGTTGTTTATGCGAAACTTCCAAAGGCGTTTTACATTCCGACACCCGTGGGCGACTACAGTCCCGACTGGGCGATTGCATTCAAAAGAGGCAGCGTAAAGCACATTTATTTTATAGCCGAGACAAAGGGAAGTCTAACGACATTAAACCTAACAGGCGATGCATTGCAAGATGCCAAGATAGCTTGTGCAAGAAAACTCTTTAACGAGATGTCAAGTGGCAAAGTAAGATACGATGCAGTCGTAGACTACAGCAAGCTACTAGACATAGTAAGGGGGACAGCATAATGAAAATTAGTTATAATCCACTAAAACACTTATTAGTAGACAAAAAGATGTCAATGAATACCCTAGCTAAGTTGACGGGCTTAAGCTCTGCTACTATGGCAAAGTTAAGCCGAGAAGAGGGAGCAAACATAAACACGGAAGTTCTCTTGAGAATCTGCAAGGTGCTAGACTGCGACCTTACGGAGATTATGAGGCTAGAGAGACCAACTACGGAGGAGCAAAAATAATGAACATTCAACCAAAATCACTAGATACGAACCTAGGCGAATTGCTAGAAGAAGTCAAGAGGGGCAAAATGCAGCTCCCGGATTTTCAACGCAATTGGCGATGGGACGACAATAGAATTGTAGGAATTCTTGCTAGCCTTTCGCAAGGATATCCGATGGGTGCAATTATGCGTTTGCATTATGGAAATCCTGAAATAAAATTCAAATTCAGAAAAATTGAGGGCGTAGAAGATCAGTCTGAGATAGAGCCAGACTATTTAGTATTGGATGGACAGCAAAGGCTAACATCAATTTTTATGGCGTCTTTTTCAAAGTTACCCGTTAAGACAAGAACTGAAAAGCACAAGGAAATTGAAAGATTTTATTATTTTGACATCATGAAATGCTTAGATGGAGATGAGAGGGAGGAGGCTATTGTTTCTATTCCTGCGGACAGGAAGTTAAAGGCAAACTTTGATAGAGATATCTTACTTGATTTGTCCACTAGAGAGTTAGAATACAAAAATCATATGTTCCCCGTGAATTTGATTTTTGATAGTTTCGAGAGAGAAGATTGGACGGATGGTTATAAAGATTATCACAACAATACTCAAGAAATAAAAGAGATTTGTAAAAGTTTCAGAAAGGCTATAGTTGAGACAATCACAAGCTACAAATTGCCAGTAATCACATTAGATAAGAATACACCAAGAGAAGCGGTTTGCAAGGTTTTTGAAAATGTAAATACGGGCGGTGTCCCCCTTACTGTTTTTGAATTAGTGACAGCCATTTTTGCCACATACACATTTGATTTGCGTAGTGACTGGGAAAAGTCAAAAGAGCTTATTCACGGAAAAAATGAGACACTTATGACTGACTTAATGAACTCGGTTGATGAGACTTCGTACTTAACCACAATCACTTTATACACAAGCTACAAGAATCATCTTGCTAAGGGAGCGGCGATAAGTTGTAAAAAGAAAGATGTTCTTGATTTGCCTTACGAAGAATACAAAGCAGATAAAGCAGCGGTTTTGGATGGCTACAAAATGGCACGAAAATTTTTGTTAGGACAACATATTTTTAGACAAAGAGATTTGCCATATACCACGCATATTATTCCGTTAGCCGCAATTTGCGCACATATAGGGGATAGTCAATTTAACAAACCAAAAACAAAAGAGATTCTGTCAAAATGGTTTTGGAGCGGAGTATTTGGCGAAATGTACGGAGGAGCAAACGAAACAAAGTTTGCAACGGACATAGAGGATGTGATTGATGAAATTAACGGAAAGCCAAGCAAAGCCCGCACAATCAGCAGTGCATCCTTTTCAGCTACTGGACTTTTGAGTTTGCAGTCGCGCCAAAGTGCTGCATACAAAGGAATCATGGCGTTGCTCTATAAAGACAAGTGTCTTGATTTTATGACTGGTGAACCTATGGATGTTGTAAAGAGTTACGAAGCATCACCAGATATCCATCATATATTTCCGCAATCATACTGCGAGGGGCAAAGATATCCAAAGGAAAAATGGAATTCAATCATAAACAAGACCCCGTTATTCCATGCGACAAACAGAGCTATCGGAGGAGCAGCTCCAAGCAAATATACTAAAGAGATTCTTAAAAAGAATAATGAAATATGCGAAGATGAGTTAGCGAGGCGCATAGAAACACATCGCATGAACTACTCACTATTTAGCTTAGACAAATTTGATGATTACTTTATTGATAGAGCAAAGCAACTGTTGACTTTAATAGAAAAAGCAATGGGCAAGGCTGTTGCTGATAGGGGCTCAGTAGAGACGCAAGAAAGATATGGAGCATCGCTAGAATAGATGGAAGGAGATACGCATAATGAAAACCTATAAAGGCAAAAAGATACAAGATATAGTAATGGAAGACGGTACGATAATGACCGCAGACCAGATTATTACACTAATTAAAGAGACTGAAAGATTAGAAGAAGAAAATGCAATCATCAAGAAAGCAAACAAGATTATTGAAGAAATGCAAGACGAATAAAATAAGTAGCCCACCCACCGAGTAAAATTGGTGGGTGGGCTTTTTTTTATTGCTTGGTCTTTTCAAGGCGCACAATATCAGTTAGGTCGCAATCAAGTGCTGTGCAAATTCGAAGCAGAACCTCGGTGTTTAGATTTGCGCCATCGGTTCGATTAATTTTTGCCATTGTAGCAGAACTCAAGCCCGTTAAGCGGGCAAGTTGATTCATTGACATATTCCTGTCGACAAGCAGATGCTTTAGTGGGGTGTAGCTGAATTTCATTATCATAACTCCATTAGATAGTATTTGCAAAGTTGAATATATTACAATCTTAGTCCATGAATAATTCGGGAGCATTGTAAGTGAGTGCTTCGATTGCTTGGCGAACCGTCTCATCGGGACAGTTATCTGCAAGAGAACGCTTTAGATAAGCCCGCCCGTTTTGATGGACTACACACATAGCCTCATTATCTCTGATGTAAAGTGATGCTTCGCGTGAAAGCCCGCTTCTTTGGAACATAATAGACATAGGGTTGGCAGAGCCATACTCGACATATTCGTACCAGTCATAAGGAACTTTTTTCTTTTTAATGCGTTCATAACACTCCGTAAATTTTACAAAGTGGTTAGAGAGAGTGAAAAGAATAGTGTTTTCTATTGCATACAGTGCTTCGTTTATTACAAGATTGCGATGCAAGTCACCGTCATCATAAGGAATTTCTTCTTGATAGCCACTAGTGTAAGTTTTGAAAGTTTTCGGATTGTCGCCTTTCATTCGGCTTTGAGCGTTTTCAATTGCACCAGCAGTAATGGAGCGGAGACCAAAGCCAGATACCCACTTGCATAAGAGGGTGGCATACCAAGTAAGGCTCTTTTTATTTCCAACAGTTTTCCTTTCGTAAATTTCCCAGCGGAAAACCCTATGCAGCTCCTCTAAAAACTTTAGCACCTCTTTATATTTTGCAGAATAGTAGGTTTTTCGACCTTTCTTTTTGACATAAATTTTTGGATATTCTAGTCCCTCATGTTCAATGGCATGGGCTAGGCTATTTGTTTGGTCAACAGAGTTATTTATATCATCATCAGGTTCGTTTTCACTTTTTGCAAAGGCATCTTTAATTTTTTTGATTTTCTCAGGAGTGAGCAAACCAGCTTTATCAAATTCTTTGTAGACTACGCTGTTTGTCCTATCTTTTAGAATATCTCGCAAAAGCATTAGAGCGAATTTCCTAACAATAGGGTAGTCATTTTCTGTAACAACGCTACTATCGTTAGGAATGTCAAGTCGCCCGTTTGTTAAGTGCCAAAGAATAAGTCTCTTATAGGCATCGCTCAGGTCTTTGACGATGGATAGCCTTTGCTCCGGAACATCGTTTTTCAAGAGGGTTTCAAATTTTGCCATTGCTGCACTTGGAGTAATTAATGTTCGAGACAAGAAAACATTTCCAAAAAGATTATACTTTATGCGACCCACGCGACCAATAAGGTTTCTAAGCATTTTGGGGGTTGGTGGTACAAAAAAGTTTTTAAGTGATAACTGCAAATCGCAAACGCCCTGTATCGAGGCGATTAAGAATTGTGCTAGTTGCTTTGGGTCGCCTTTTACAAACTCGCCCGTCTTTTGCCCAAACTCTATAATAGAAACTATCTCGTCAATAAAGCGTTTGTGGTAGGTCATAAAATTTGTCACCCACTCAATGCCATCCATGCCGATAAGCGGTTGATTAAACATTACCATCCATTGAGCAAACTCTGTTCCTGCCTCAAGCTCTTTGATTATTTCCTCGGCAAATAAAAGAATGGCGGTTACAGAGCAATCGGTGTTGTTCAGCATAACCTTTAATTCCTCTATCTCGGACGCCGAGCATTTCATTAGTTCGCCAAAGACCTCCTCTTTGCTTTTGTAGTAATGATACATTAGCCCAACGGCTATCTTCGCCTTGTCTGCAATATCCTTTATGCGTGTTGCCGCATATCCTCTCTCGCAAAACAAGGCAATGGCCGCCGAGAGAATTTTCTCGCGCGTGGCATCGGTCTTACGCTTATTCTGCCTTTTCCTCTGCTCCATATTTTGTGCGCACCTCCTTTAACTGAGTTTGTATTCTGCCGAATACTTATTCAGTATATACTATTAAAATATGCCCTGTCAACAGATTTTGAACTAAAATTCAGTTTATTTTTAGTTTTTTTGAACTTTTTTTCAGTATATTAGGGTTTTACATACAAAAAAGCCCCGCCCTAAGGTAAAAAACCTTGCGGCGGGGCTTGAAATCTCCATAATCTATTAGGTTGTTTTATTTATTTTAGGACTATTGCCGTAAGCATCTCGGCACTCGGAATGCCAAAATCCTCTTTGAGCAGCAGTTGCAAGACACAAGTTCCGTTTATCGCTCCCACAAGGAATTGTGCTAGTTTTTTAGAGTCTCCGTCCTTGAACTCTCCTGCCGCTTGT
>Ga0123355_10011003_pt1 | contig 13925 bp, 5 predicted proteins | sample TergutEmb28metaG_3_FD_89872 | JGI IMG/M metagenome (GOLD analysis project Ga0123355, IMG submission 89872) | Embiratermes neotenicus P1 segment gut microbial communities from Petit-Saut dam, French Guiana - Emb289 P1 | ecosystem: Host-associated > Arthropoda: Insects > Digestive system > Gut ... | reverse complement strand
TGTGGTAATTCAACAGAATAGTCGCAAGCTCCTGATGATGGATATATTAATGTCCGAACCATGTTGAGCACATAAGAAGTGAAATAAAATAGCAAGTGACATCAAGTTGGTCTTTTATTCTTCGGCTGTCACAATGATGCATGGTCCAATAGACATAAGATTCTTAAATTCTAATACAACAGTAAATGTAATCACCTCTCAGTGTATATGAATAAAAAAACTACTTTAAGATGGTCAAAGTTGAATGAGCATTGTCATCTCTCTACACATCACTTATTTCAGAAAATAGGCCTGTATGGATGAATCATTGTGTTCATGAAATATAATAAAATACACGTTTTCTCAAATTCTACAGAAATTTCAGCAGTTACTAATAACTACACTGAAGAACCTACTTTTTGCTTTATCTATGTTAACTTCAAAAGGGTTTAGAAGAATTTGTATTCCCTTACCAAACTGCGTAATTGTTATCTAATTTTCGGAGTACTCTAATATTGGTTGTGTGAAGAAGAGAAAAAGAAAGAAAGAGACCCTCTTCATCTTCTTCAAATTATTGTCATTATCTCACCACTTATCCCAAACCAGCGTCTTCTCTTCCTGCGATTGGCTGCTTTCTTAACCGTGATGTGACGGAGAATGCCAATGGCGACTATCTAGCCACAACACATGGTGGTTCAAAAATGTTTTATTTCCACACATTCTCCATTGACAAGGCGCATACATTTCAGGTCAGGTCAGTAGTAACTCTTTCGATGGCGAACACAAGTTTGAAAAATGTCTTCATTTGCTTCCTCGCATGGATGGAACAGTCGGTCATTGTCACGCATCAAATTACTCATTATACTTGACCATGTTCTCGGTTGAAACGTGCTGAAACTCGCCGGGTACTCTGTTATTAACCGAAGCGCACTCCTTTATACACGATAACCATCCAAATAGTAATGAAGTCATATTAGGGGTAAGTTTTAATAGGCGGGAGATGCGAGTCAGTAATCAGATATAATGCCAACATTGCAGTACTCTAACGTATCGTTACATCAAAACTGGTTATCAAACTAACGATAAGACTCAGTTCCTTTTGGCAAAGTGTAATTAAGAACTGTGGGATTTGAGGTTCACACGGCGGCGAGTGTGAACTATACGGTCTTGTGGGACAAGACGGTGTGTAGTTCGGTACCTACTTTACACATTGCATGGATCATGTCCCAGAAGATTATGATCTTAATTATAGCATTTTTAAATTGACTTTTAAGAAAGGGCTTTAAATTGTGCATAGAATTTTAAGCACGTAAAATTATGCCCAAGAGCTGTGTGTTTCAGGACAGGTGTTTTAGAACAGGAAACTTTATTCTGACAGAAAACATTGGTTTTTACGTAAACTACACTTGTACATTTCCAATGATGGATTTTTAATCTACAATGGGCCTATCGTAAGGATGGAAAGACGTGGACAATTTGCAGCGTTTGCCTCAAATACCGGGATCCTACGTCATGTTACGCATTCAGACAAATGCAGAAACTTATTACCTTCAAATTCTTCTTCTTCCTTTCTTTCTTATTCTGACCAATTCTACCTTATTGTCGTAGGTGTAAAGGGTTATTGTTGCACCTGATCACACTTCATGACACAAACACATAACACAGGCACATTCGGTAGGAATCCTCTGGACGAGAGATTGGACCGTCGTAGAGATTTCTACCTGACAACACACAACATTTACAAGAGAGAGATATCCTTGCCCCCAGCGGGATTCGAACCCGCAATCCCAGCAAGAAGACGGCCGCAGAACCACACCTTAGACCGCGTGGTCACAGGGACCAGCAAGTCAAATTCACGAAAGTACACTTTATCCGCGAAATTATTTTGTTGGCAAATGGTGTGAGATAGTGAGAATAAAACGTTGCAACTTAGTTTCAGCTTTATTCTCAAATGCTTTAAACTACACATGTTAAAAAAGTTTGAGTGTTAACTTCCACATGTGTGTTGAGGCCAAACAGCTACATGATTGCAGAATTCGGTAAGGGAACGGGAAGCTGAAAAACATTTTGCGCCTTCTTAGTTTAAGCTGTAATTATTAGTGGAGTCACCTTCTGTTTAAGATCACACTAGGCGGGAGCAGAATCATTCTCGAGAAACAAAAGGTCCTCCATCTATTCAGTAATTTCTGGATCTTTATGGAAGGAAATGCAACATTGTCTTACTTTTAAGAGTCCTTAACTAAGACACACGTTACTTTTTGTTACGTGTAATATTGCTATAAAAAATGAAATTCTGACTATGTAAAATTTCAAATTTGCTTCCCTTTTATGAGTGTGAAAAGTGATTTGTGAACTTAGGTGAAGGACATAACTCGGGGGTATTACAGAACAGGAGTGTAAGGGGATAATCAAGACGGAGAAGGTAGAAAGTAAAATTTCACGCATCATTTTTGTAGTACTGCTCATTAAATGACATTCAGGCAATAAAATAAATGAAGATGCAGTGTTCGTCTTCTACAGCACTCATAGGAAGCTACAAATTTCCAAGTCGAAAATAACCGGTAGAAAGACCAATTAGAAATATTAAGTATTGATGCGAGAATATTACAAAAATGAATCATACAGCATAACTCAATACAACATGACATTACATAACGTAGGCTGCATTCATTCTGCTGACAGTAAACAATGGTAAAGCTTCTGGAACTCTTCACGGAATGTTTGCCGTCTTTCAAAGGCGAGCAAAATTTTAGCGTAACTGAATAAACACCATCTTCTGAAGAAACATGCAGTTGTATGGAGAACTTTGACATCTTTTCCTAATCCCTGCCTTTATTCTTCACGTTCCCTAATACTACGTGTTACATAAATACTTTGTGGAAGAGAAGCTAATTGCAATGACGCACAAAAATTTCGGAACACTGGGCTTAGTTCATATAAACTGTAAACGATTGTCATTTTAGAATCTTCAAGGTTAGAACGCACATGGAATTTCTTTTTATGATACATTTGAATTGTAACTTCAACGAGGTTGGCCAATATTTAAGAAATAATTGTTCATTTAGTAACAGGCTGCAGTAATTTGCCTTGTTGTAGGTAGAAAACTCTATAAGCCTACACGACATTATAACCCAGGAGACATAATTATTTCATACTTCGAAAATTTTACAAATTTATCCAAGATCACTGAATTGCCTTTTCCTTGAATTTTACTTGCAACTCATTTATTCGTGTCTATGATATGAAAATGATAAATTTTCATTTGTCCTTAACATGCCACATATCAGGTTATCACACAAAAGAAAAAAAGACGACCTTACTAATTAATTCATTTAATTAATTAAAAAACGTGTCACGCCACACCCAAAGACAGCACACTTCCTGGGGCCGGAAGCTTTGGGTTCATTACAATAATATAAACATTACGCCTAGGATCTAAGTTTCTGTGTACTTTTTTTCTGTTCTGTTCTTTACAAACTGCCATATTTCGAAAGAACTCTTCGTACAAAATTTTTATCAAACATAACAAAGTGTTCTTATATTTTGAACTGCAACTGCTTATTTCGAGAAACTTTTTTAGGTTACAAAAAATTACCGGAATTTTATTTTATATTTATCGCGTTGTTCTGACCCTCTTCCTAGTTTCCACACACAAGAGGCTCCTTACGCTACAGCAGCACGGGTGCGCATTACGAATGTTATTGTTCATTTCCATACTTCTCCCGAAGTTCCATTAAAGTTCAAACTTCAATTTCACCAACTATTTTTTAAGCTCATGGTTCCATGCATCATAATTCAATATTAAATAAAAATCCAACTAGATGCAACAGTATGCAGTTTGATTTACTTTACTACAAAATCACTCTACATGTTTCTGGTATCCACCGCACCCATAATCACGAGTATTAAAAACTGTAACCGCAGCCTCCGGTACAGGTCATAATATCGGAACAGCTACTTCCCTCCAACGTGGCCAGATCGGGACTGAGTCCCGATCTGGCGACATTGGAGGGAAATATGTAGAGTGAATTTTGACGTTTTGCTGACCGTGCATCTCAGTATATTTATCTCAGTAATTAACCAACTTGATGCACAAAATTTTTGTTTTACAATAAGTTTATTTCATGCCTTTCACACCTATAGGTGTGATGATACCAGAGGCTGTGTAATGCAATTTTGACCTCCTGATGATGAGCACATGTGCTCGAAACATACGTATAGAGGCATGAAATAAACTTATTGTAAAACAAAAATGTTGTACATCAAGTTGGTTAATTACTGAGATAAATGTAGAGTGCTTTTACAGTAAAATAAATCAGACTGCACACTGTTGCATCTGGTTGGATTTTTATTTAATATTTCACCAAGTATATTCGAAAAAATAACTAAGTCTAATTTATTTCTGACATCCTCTCCTTCCCTTACACGTACGTATACAAATGATTTAGAATTCGTTCATGATTTGTGTATTTAAACTTCATCCCTATTTCACACCAGTTTTATATACTCCTTTTTCGAAAAGTTTTATTCTACTGATAATTTCGGTAAGTATATTAATTAGTAAGCAAAGACAGATTTGTGTATAATTCGCGAATTTAATTTCCGTGATTAAAAAATTTAAATCAAAGGGTAATTACAAATTACGACAGTGACTAAACGCTAAAACAAACAAACATAACATAAAGATACAAATCACCAGTACGTAGTTCGTGAAGTAATGTGCAATTGAAATTTAGAGGGTAAGATTTTAATCAAATATAAAATAATTTAACCCGTATCCTAAGTTGTATTTTATGAAGTTTGTCAATTACAGACAACAGAAGTATATGTTTTTCTGGCTGTCAACTCTCATCTTTATTTAAACTGCAATCCTGCAACGAAATACTTGATGAGATTAATACAGATTATGGCAATCAATTTTAATCGGAATGAACAGTAAGAAAATATAACATTACAGACAAAATAGCAACTACACGTGCCAGTGTAAACCACGTACAAGCTACCGCCTCTCTTTTGGTTTTCTTGCTTAAATACGCAGGATAGAGTACCTGATATCAATATTGTCAGTTATGGCGTCATCTAAACTTACTTAGTTTTTTATAATATTTATCTATCGAAATTTCTCACAGTAATTCAATTTGTTTTGTTACGAAAATATAGTTATTTCATTGTTACCTTTCTGTTGTCCGAAACGTGCCATAAACAGTGCAACTTTCTAAGCATAATAAATTATTTTACTCTGTCATGAAACCTTTTTAAACTTATTGTCGCACATTTGCAGATACCAAGTTTCGCGCGCATTTTCATTTTTATTTGTTTGACGTCACGTTAGCTTTGCGTGCCATAATTTATTTCTCTGCTCTTAACACTTCTTAAGCACAGTACACTTCAAAACGTGAAACGTATAAAAATCTCAGAAATCTGCAGTTCTGAAAATTTACGCTTTGTAGCTGGTAATTTAAAATGTCGAAACATTTCGAAGAACTGTAGCGCCTTCATCTTCAAGGTTTGCTAGCACCATAGCTAGGTCTAAAGTTCCTTCGAAACGTCGGGATACAATAAATGACTTGCTACACAGCGTAACATCCCAGAAAACCGGAATCATCAACGTTATCGTTGTGGGAAATTCAAATCTCGCACAAACAATTGTGCTGTTGCGTGCTAAATACTCTACATTCTCCAACTGATATCAGTCAAGTAATGCATTTGAAGGGTAGATTATACAAAATTGAAAGGACCGAACTACAACACAGTGTACGTGTGTATGGCTGAATGCACAAGGAGATGACGTTTGTGGCGATAAGTCGGGTGATAGCGGCAAAAATTGGTCAGAAGAGGAACAAAAGAAGTGAGTGTAGCAAGCACAAATAATATTAACCCACTTCTGTCGACGTCAGAATGGATGATGTAACTGAGGCAGGGAATATTAATTATTGGCGCCAGCCTGAGATGGCGGCATCTTTTATTTCATTGTTTCAAAGCGATAACTATATAAACGTTACGACTGTGTAATTATTATCTTGCTACTGTTAATTAGTTTTGCTTCTAATGGCAAGCAAAAGTACCACACTATGTCGAGATAGCCGCTTCAATTAACGAATATTTTATCTGCGTATACCCACTGGCTATAGATGTACCAATAGTACTTTTGTTTTGTTTTGTAGACACGATTGCTGTATTTTAATCTGTTGTTGTAATAAATTGTCTGGAATTACATGCAAATAATTTATCCTTAAATTTAACATATAAGTAAGCTTACGATAAACTTCGTAATGCTTGCTAAAACTTCTGGTATTGCTACACATTTTCACCTATCTTATCTAACAAAATGATGCATTCACTCTACGTATTTGAATAGAATTCTGCCATCTTCATGGATGTATCAGTAAATACGGAAGCTACGAAGAATTTCGTATTCTATGTACAGTTGTATACCTAAAAGAAAACAAAACATTTCCATCTCAGAGTCTTTCCGACGTGATAGTTGAACAAAAAAGAAATTCGGTTACTTTTTAATTTGACGTTTTGATCTCTAGTTTCTCTACCTATGTGACATATACATAAAGGGCTTCATATTACTTAGTTATTCAGTCGCTGTGTCACAAAATCATAAACCCATTCACTCACTTATTCCTTCACTCAATCATTTATTCGCTCGATCTCCCAGGGAATTTCATTCTGGATTGAATGGTAACAGGCAGTTCTTAAAATTAATCTGCTCTTAATTTCTTTGTACAAGTTACTTCCGGTTTGAGTTTTTTTTTTCCAAATATTGGTAAACTGCCAAATTTTCAAAAAACTCTTAAGAGTGTTTATCTTCAGATTTCTTCCCTTCACGTTACGAGACTGCCCATTAAATTGTATTGTCCGCTATGAGTTGTCTTGTTACCTAATAGTTTCCTTGCTATGTCATAAGACTAGTTTGTTACAAGACTGTAATCTGCAAACTTCCAAATTTTTAACGTTAAACAACAGGCCGTGCCACTTGGTCCCTCGAAATGAATAAAATACTAAATATTGTGTAATATATTAGGTTTATTTTACACTGGCTCCCTGCTGAGCTACAAGTGAGATTTTGGGTGTATTCTGGATTTAGAGAACGAGTGCATTCCTGTCCTACAGTACGTATCTCTTTGAGGCTTGGAAAGGCCCTTAGGTTTCCAGGACGCTGAGGCTCACAGAACTTCTAGACAATCGGCAAATGCAGGTGGCAAAGCTGAGTCGACGCCAAGAACAGGAAACAGTGCGGTCGGAAATTTTAAGCTAATGAAAAATCCCAATTACACCATCGAGAATTGAACCTCAACCAACTGCGTCACCACGTAACCCAAAGTAGAGTTTAGTAAAAATTTAGAGTCCGTTTCATCAGTTATTCTATTATTAATTTATCAAAATTTATTTTTTGAATGCCACATGCCGCACTACTAAAATTCTGGTCCCAGTAGCCGCGCGGTCTATGGTGTGGGTCTGCGGCCGCTCGCCTTCTGAGAATCCCACCAGTGGCATGGAGGTCTATCTGTTGTGATTGTTGTGTGTCGTTAGGTAGAAGTCTCTGCGACGAGCTGATCACTCGTCCAGACGAGTCCTACCGACTGTGTTTCGTCATTGTGTGTGATTTAGGAACCTCGTGTATGAGGAGACACTGGCCCACTGGGGGCTGCTGCGCCAAAACCAAACAAACACTACTAAAATGCCAATTGTGCGTAACTTAACCCCAACGACTCACACTTTCATTGTTTTCTAAATATTGGACTTATGTCAACACGTCAAACACCTACTCTAACGCTCCTCAACTGATTGTTATCGAACCGAAAACGAAAGAAATTTGTGCAGTTGCCATCCCGTTACTTCACACTACAGAAAGTTACAGCTTCAATAAATTTGCATACTTTTCGAAGATCTATTATGGCACATCATTTCAGTAACTTCCAGTAAGTGGCGCTAATATCCCACTAGTTTCACAAGATGAAGCATCCATCACGCAGTTATTACTGGGTACAAAAAATTAAAAGCCACGGAGTTGGGGTGTCCTTCAAAGGCAACTGGATCCCTAATACTTTTCATGAAAATCAGTCAATCAGTTTAATGGAAAGGGTACACGATTGCATGGGCACATTCAAGCCGGTATGGACCAAATATATTTAGCTTATTGCTTTATTTTACAGAAGAATAGTAGCAAAGAAAGGCAACTGCGGGTATTTTGAACAAGCATGAAAATCCTACTTAGTTATAATTTTTATTGTCTACAAATTTTGCTTGCATATCTAAATGGTAAGTATTATTTCGAACCACACATTGAAAAATCAGAGTTTAGAACTAACCCTACAACATGAACCAAAAGGATGCACTATTTATTTCCAATTTATTTCAATAATTAACCCCCACATGTTTCGAGCAGTCTTGCTGCTCATCATCAGGAGGTACTATTCTGTAGTATACACAGCAATTGGTATATGTCATGCGTTTATGTCGACTGACTGTTGGCAGGATCCATCACGATCCTGCCAGCAGCCAGTCAACATACACGCATGACTATTTGCTGTATATACAGAGTAGTAATTCCTGATGATGAGCAGTAAGTCCGCTCGAGACATGTAGAGGTTAATTATTGAAATGGATTGAGAGTGGATAGTGCATCCTGTTGGTTCTCATTTTTCGGATATATCAAGATGCACAGTCAACAAAACATTAAATACAGAACTAACTTTCAAAGTTTCAACAATTGCGGGAACTTTTAAAATTGTAAGTTTTTAGGCGCGTTTGCAATGTTGCGAAAAGTGACTATTAGCGCTGTAATGTCTGTCTGTTGGTCCGTCCGTCTGTCCGTCGTCCGTCCGCATGAATAACTCGACGCCCACCGAACGGATTGTCAAGAAATTTAATATTTCAATATTTTGCGAAAACATGTCAAGAAATCTTATGTTTATTGGAACGTGCATCATCTTGATAGTTGAATAAAGAGAGACCAACTTGATGTCACTTGCTTTATTATTTCATTATTTAATGTTCAACATGTTTCGAATGTTAATACATCCGTCCTCAGGAGCTTGCGATTGGATGTGTTAACATTAGAAACATGTTGAGCATTAAATAATGAAATAATAAAGCAAGTGACATCAAGTTGGTCTCCCTTTATTCAACATGTCAAGAAAATTTAAGTTCCATAAAAATGTGACAAGAATAATGAGTACTGTACAAGAACAGCTATGTACATTTATGATCACATTTCCCTCAAGTCTTCTTACAATGAGAAATATTTCAAACAACAATTTGCAGGAGATCAAAACAAACATTTTGTATTCAAAAACTTAGAGCCGGCAGGCCACAAATGAAAATTTGGTGCACGCAAATTGCATGCTGGATACCTCAGACTACAGACACAGACTCAGAATACGTAATACATGTTAATTTTCAATGGCAACATTGTAACGAGAACGCACTTCCATGTTAGCATTTATACGCACATTGTCTGTCTTGTTTATGCCATCAGAGGGAAACAGCATGTGTTATCGTTAAGCAACAGAAAAGCTGGTAACAGGGAGATGGCGTTGGTTGCAACAAAACCTATATTTATGGAGTAGAGGGGGCAAGGGACCACCTCTCTATCTAATGTCTGCTAGTGTATACATAACCTATAATTTTGTTCCATGACCAGCCAACAGCGGCCAAGCTGTGGCGATTTGTCAACCGTGCCTCTCTGTCGAAGAAATGAAGCAGGTCTATACTTTGGAAAGGCGCCTGGCTGCTTTGTTTCACCTATCAATTTTTCTGTATCGCCATTACAATAGCATCCGACCGAAAATCTTTTTACCTGGCTACCTATCGGGGAAGTAAGTAAGGCAGACTAAGAGTTATACTTCCTTTTTCGAAACTTTAGACAAATAAACCCGATAGAAGAGATGTGATTCTTCCCCTTCTCTAGAATTAAAAACAACAAAGGTTTTCCGTAATAATTCTATTTCTTCCGAAACGAAAGAAAAACTACCTAACCGAAACAAGCATAGCGCTCTGTTGTTAAACGTACGTGTAAGTTCTAGAGTAGAGAGAATTTGTAACGCTGCTGTCATTAAGTTCGACAACAATATGAAATGTACTATGAAGCAATATTGAGACGCCATTGTTTTCTGCATCCTGCAAACTTCTCCCCCAAACCATAGAATGCACTGGGGTCAGAATTTTTTTTGTTTTCTACTATCATAAATAAATGTTTAAATCATAGTAGTATTATTAGGATCGCACATACTTGTGCTATTTCGTTGTACGCAAATTACTTACATATCTATATCTATATCTATATCTATATCTATATCTATATCTATATCTATTTCATCTCTTTAAATAAACCGTCCGTAAATCAAGTTTTATCCTGTCGACATATTAAGTTAAAGATAATGTAGGTCGAACACAACTAGTTTATTGGCACGGTGTTAATGAAACAACATGTTTCGGCCTACTCATCAGGTTTACAATGTTGGCTCTAAGAGACAAATAAACAACTTAAGATTGTCGACATATTTTTTAATTGGTCACTTGCAAACTACAATCCGCACAGACTTTATCAGAATATTCACAACCTACACAGGTAATAAATTAATATTATTCGGAGATGTAAGCTATGATTATTTATATCGAAACGTAAATATCTCCTTTCGCACGTCGTGATGGCACGTAGGCCGAACAGATCCACAGGTTTCTAACCTTGGCAGTATATGGCGCGTGGTCAAATTTACGCCCCAACTGCTTCAGCCCCGAGAAAACACCACAAGAAGACGTGTGGGATTCTGATGAAGCCTGAATGTATTAGCGTATTTGTACTTCTTTTAATTACCCAGCATGTAGGTGCATTTAAAAAAGAAACCACTTATTGCATAGGAAAACTTGCAACATCACGTCACACAACAAAACAAAATGCAAATATATGAAGTTATAAAACTGTAAACGAGCACGAAACAATGCATATTAAATATGAAGCCTATAACGTTATTAAAAGCAAACAAATATATTCAGGTTGCAGTCAAACACAAAACACTAGTTGAAGAATAAAAGACCAACTTGATGTCACTTGCTATTTTATTTCACTTCTTATGTGCTCAACATGTTTTGGACATTAATATATCCATCATCAGGAGCTTGCGACTGTGCTGTTTGTATTTCAGAGTGGTTACTACCTGGGTACACACAAATTACGGGTTACGCCGATGTGAATAAGACGTCAATTGACATAATTAATAACACTGAACAGAGACAAAGAATGCTACATTTTCCTGCCGTAAATCAGCGTATATGACGAAAGTCACAAACCAGGCTTTACATTATGTGCAAGAACTTGTGGCTCCAAATAACACACAGTATACACACTTTAAAATTACGAACTTAAAAATGGGTACTTTTTAATGTATAATATATATTTAATTTTGTCCCCGCGTCCGACATTTGCATAGTATTAAACAAAAATTCTGATATATCACAGGCTAGAAACCAACAATTTTATACTTTATTAATATTTCAATACAGTTTGTAAGTTTTATGGGATCCAACACTATATGAATGCTATTTGAAGTACATAAACTTATTCTAAGTCTTGTAGAGATGGCTTGATGACTGTCAATGGACCGAAACATGTTGTCAACCTAAAGAAGAAATTAATAACAAATGTTGTTGTGCTTGACTGAAACCTGATATTTACTGTTTGTTTTCTTTTAGTTAATAAAACAAAGGGATGTCCACTGCAAAAATAAATTACTATGGCTATATGCCTGTATTTTTGTTATAATTACCCGGCATGCAAATTGCATGTATGACACCCTACAATGTGTTTCAGGTTACAAACTGTTTCTTCCTTCTTTCTTGCTCTGTCATATTGCTTTGAATTATTTATTAAACGGTGAGACGGAATAAATGTACGTATATATTTATGTGAAATGTCTATTATTGTCTTATTTTATCTAAACATGAATTTGGGGGACAGATTTTAGTAAAAATCCTTAACATAAGATTTCATGGAATCGTGTTTAATGTGACCGCTGTGTTCGGTATCAGCAGACAAAAGTGACGAATTTAATAGACGCTTTTCACAATTGTTTTGCCAAGGCACCTAAAAACTAATCATAAATTGGAGTGGACTTTTCTTTTCTCAGACTCAACCTACGCATATTGCTGTAATTACCTGACACTGAGAAGAAAGTTTCCCAGCGTTCCTTACAATTCATAATGAGCGATGGTCCTAACGTCATTTCCTTAGTGGCTCACCTAGCAAAACATTTTGCTTTCAGACTAAGTAGGGAAACTAATGTCTGTTTCATGGTTGGCATTCCGTCATGTTTAAATATCTCAAATATTACAAGAATTAGTTAAAATACTTCTTTAACTTGTTTTTAATTAATTTTTGTGATCTCACAAAAACAAATGAGTTGTGTACTTTATGTGCATTAGTAACTTTCTTTAAAAAAGATTTGTTTGGCAGCCTGCTGGTAGTGCTGTAATGGACCAAAACATGTATTTACGCTGCAATTGAAGTGAATCTTTACACGCCGAACAATGTAACGTAGTGGTTAGCATTATTGCTCCTTATCAAAGAAATCCAGGACGAAGGTCAAACGCCGGGGATCGAATTTGATAATCTTCCATTGATTTTTCCCAAACTGTTTATGCTAATTCTGTGACCCTAAATTTGCGTCCTCCTATGTCATTTCAGTTATCTGTCAGAAGTGATCCTACCTCTCGACGTTCCGCAATCCAGACGGAAGTTGTCGTTACGCATAAAAATAATTAGAATATTTCATACACAATCCTGTTAGGTCAGTCAAGTTTCAAGACACATTAGATGACATACTTGTGCGATACACGTCTTTTTACGTCATAAAATAATCATATTTATCCACGGCTTGATATACCCGTACTGAGAGTTTAAACGAAAAAATAATCTGATTTTCTTTCATAGAGTCAGGTCCTACAGCGCGCTGAACACATCTCGTCTTTGTTACAAAAAATCAGTTAATACTGTACAGGACCACAGCATCTTTTTGTTCTGAGATACGCAGTAATCCCAGAAATATACAATTAAGAATATTAAAAGTAATGGCACATAAAGTAACCACTGGGACTTATCGGGTTAATTCTCTTGGAGACTAAAGTTTCCTAATATATATTTACTTCGCGTCTAGCATTGATTCACCAACAAAGAAAACAATTCGTGCTCAATTACACACTCTTTTGTTAAACGTTTGAGCCAAGGGAACTTTTTGGACAAAGTAAAATGAAAGTAAAGGAGAGAAACAGAGAATGAAGGTGCAGTTAAAGGACAATAAAACCCGGTAGTAAATTACGCTACAGCACCTTCATCTTTTTCTTCCTGCCCTCCCTCTACCTTGCACATCATTCTTTCCTTTATTCAATGCTTAACATGACGATGAATACGTTAACAAAAGAGCGACTAATTTTTCGAGCTTTTATACCCTTAATTTACGGGATGCAATGTATATCTACTACCCTTCTTTTTCTAGCTAGACTAAACTAAACCCCTGAAAGCTAACCTTTCCTTTTAAAAAATCTTTTAGCGTGCATACTATGAAGAGAATCTATCTACACACTACCCTCGTTATTCCTTATGAAACAGTTAGGAAACATTATATTGTGTTCAAATTAGCGTTGTATTAGGTCCCATATAGGTACTAAAATAGCCCAGAAGACTGAGTGAGGGTGACGTTACAAGAAGCTGCATTTGCGCATTTAGAAGCCTTGCTCATGTTACGTAGTAACAATACAGTGCAACTGTGAGTCTAACAATATATCAAATTGCTTGCTCGGAAGAATAAATATGATCGTAGTATCAACAACTTGTAGAAAAAACTTGCGAATTCTACCCACATTTTTATACCAGTATAAAATTGTTTGGGTGCATTTAATGTATTGTTTCCTAATACGCCTCTTTCATTTTTCAGTTATAC
>Ga0123355_10011002_pt1 | contig 13926 bp, 8 predicted proteins | sample TergutEmb28metaG_3_FD_89872 | JGI IMG/M metagenome (GOLD analysis project Ga0123355, IMG submission 89872) | Embiratermes neotenicus P1 segment gut microbial communities from Petit-Saut dam, French Guiana - Emb289 P1 | ecosystem: Host-associated > Arthropoda: Insects > Digestive system > Gut ... | reverse complement strand
TCCACTAATGACGGGCATAACGTGTGCTTGTGATGAAGTAAATATAATTTTTAGTGTGGTGGGGGGGGGGGGGGGGGGAGTGTTAAATGTCAAATGCACGTAGTACAGGAGACACAAACTCCATCGTATTACGAAGGAGCGACTGGCTGTTGCTGTGTCCATGACATATTTCATCGACACCTGTTTGTGGGACATCCACAAAACGTACACTCAAAGCATTTTCTTCCCTACTCATATTTCCTTCTAATAAGAAATCATTTCGGTCTAATCCGATCACGGCATTATCACTACTCTGGGTTTACCAACTACTGGTCTTTATTATTATTATTATTATTAGTAGTAGTAGTAGTAGTAGTAGTAATAGTAGTAGTAGTAGTACTAGTAGTAGCATAATATTAGAAATTACAAGACAGCTTGTTATTCTCACAGACCGTTCTCCGTTCAGCTGTCTCCGTACGGACGGAATGTTATTTGTTTTCTAGTTCAAAAATAAGCTTTCACCAGTGTTCCTGTCACTCTTTCACATCCAAGATCTAATTTATTTATGGAAACTTCATGGACGCAGTGGGTAAATGATCTCGTCAAAAATTTCAGCCTTGGAACATTACTATTACTTTTGAAGAACAACGTTATCTACAGCATAAATGCAGACCACTCTACACTGAAAAATTCTTTTAGCAGTATTTGCTGTAGGATTCCCTCAGCAAACAGGATTTTCCAACATTTACCCCCCTGAAAGCCAATGACTGTGCGATGCTTTCTGTCTGTTTCCTCGCAGACATTGCAGATAAGCAGAAATTCCAGGGACCAATCTCGACCTTAAACACTATCAGTTCTGTTTGAATGGATGTTGGCCATGCCATAACCCAGGCGATGTTATGCCGGCCTCTCAACGAGGATGCCAGGGTTCGATCCCATGTCACTCCAAGCGGAATTTTTGTTGGGCAAAGGGGGCATTAGGAGAAGTTCCTCTCCAAGTACTTCGGTTTTCCACTGTCAGTATGATTCCAACAGTGATCCACACTCATTCACCTATCACCAACGCTATACAAACTCAACAACTCATAGCGTCGTTAAATAACGAGTACACTTAAAAATTTCAATGGCAGGATAGTAATAAATATTTTGCTTCACGAGTTCTGAAGTTGATTTAATGTTCCTACCAAGGCGAATGGCTGCGTGGCGAGAAACGGGACTGCCCGCTGTACAGAACGTGGAGCTATGCAAAGCCACAATTGCGTTTATTTGCCAGTGACTTCAGTGCTCTCACTGGCTACGTAACCACTGGCCTTGGTCAGGATCAGGTCCTCGAAGGGGTGTCAAATGACAGCGAAAAAAATTACATGGATCACTTCAATGTAGGAATGTAACTTACAAACCGTAACTCCATTTCATCGGGTTAGAGGGGAGTAGGCAGTTCTGGAGTCTTCCAGGCATGCAAAATTGTATAACTGCTGCGTAAAGGGTCAGGTGTGTTTTTTTTTTTTTAAGAAAATACTTCCGCGGTATTATTTGTTATTTCCTGGGACAACTGGCACGGAGCTGTTCCACTTTAATAAACACGGACTATAATAACTGCAGAAAATATATGGGAAATTAGTATATACCTATCGTTCATGAAACAGAATGTCCGTCTATGGACTAATGAACTGGCTCGCAGTTTTACTTGCTGTGTCGCATTACAATGATCCTTGGACAACGTTGTTCCATTCCTTAAAAACGTACATGGTAGACCCTATATGGAGTGTAATACCACACATTCACGTATCAAAGGGAATCCATTGAAAGCACCTTCAACTTTTCAATAAATGCTCAATCGTTCATTTTTCTCCTTCTTGAAGTTGGTTTGACAAGTGTACAGCTTCGGTTTCACTGCAGGTAGGGGCAACCAGAGATGCAATATACGTAGAACATAACAGTGATGCACGTCCGCGTAACCACTGTTGCCATGGAAAACAGTACTATCTATTCTGAGTGTGTGTCTGTAGCCTTAGTTATCCAACATGTATTATGTATGGGCCGCTATCTCAATAACGGCACGATTTGCGTTGGGGGGGGGATTACTGAACATAACATGTGTGTTTTTCTCCACAGCGTTTCTATGAATCATTTCTTCTTCTAGGAAGAATTAAGCGAGATACCATCATACATAACCTCTGTCTTCACGCAAAGTACCCGTTTGTTGTATGCTTTCTTCTGGGTAATTCCCCAGCGTTTTAATTGTATAAGCCATATACAATTCAGACGCCGGGGAATTACCCACAAGAAAGCATACAACATTCAGAACATGGCGAAAGTTTGAAATCAAGAAAGTACCCTTTATTCTTGTCAGATATTAACTCGAATTTTCTCGATAGATTTAACAATAAATTCAAGGGGAAAGGGCTACAACGGCTCGCTTACGCGCTGCCATTCTGAATCGGTCCAAGGAACTTCAATCGACCAGAAAGCTGGCCGTTGGCAAGCATCTACAATAAAGGGTATCAAAATTCGGCATACCATGATCTGAAACGTTCCGAAATTACGAAATACGTTTCTAGGCCTCGCCTTTTCGAAACCTTATACACAATAAATAATAAGATAATTCACGAAGAATTATCGGACTAGAGCAGCCTTTTCTGCACGTCTGAACATGATTTAAACGGCAAGAACGGAGGCGTCGGAACACGCACTCCACGACTTACGCAATTTTATAATAGAAAACTTGAAACGATAAAATTTTTTAAACATGTCGTCTTTTTCCTTGCGGGAATGAAAGCACAGTGAGACTATGGCGACAGAAAAATACTTCTGGGCGACAACACGGGAGGCGGAGGGGCCGATCACGTTCCAGTATGCTGGAGCTTGCATTGCATCTGCGCTCATGTATGTACGTACTACGGCTTAAAATTGACCATACGCAAACTCAATTCCGATTTGCGCATACACGTTGCTACTGCGTTTCAGCTGAGGAGCGTCTGTATATTTTTACCGCGTCCGCACTATTTCCAATAATCAACAATTATTCAAGGTAGAAAAGTCTGACAATAATTGAAGAACGGATTCCTCTGAATTTTAAGTCAGCTGTAGACGATGCTCAATGTCGCGCTGACCATGGAGGAGGTCAATAAAGCGAAGCGGACAATGGCAGCCAAGGGCGCAGCCTCTCCAACCATGAAATGGCCACCACAATGACGGAAGGAAGGCCGACTGTACCGCAAGTTGTTACTTTACCATCTACGCTCAAGAATTAGTTGCTATTTTTTCTCGAACTCAAGCCTAGTGTATTCCTCTGTAACCGGTTTCAAAGATGTTCTTCGTCTACCGTATGGAAGAATACGCGCACGCACGCACGCACACACACACACACTGATGTGTTTCGCCTCTCACATACTTAAAATAAACCAACTAAATATTTTAGAGAACGAGTGCCAATGTTATACGTGTTCGTACAGACAATTACGAATCCAGTACTTTTGTATGTTTGATGTTCGTAATAATCTACCACAGATATTCGAAAGCACATAAAATGAAAGGATCACTGGGAGACCCAGTACACCCGCACATTTCGCCCTGCGAATTAGTTATGGGTGTTAAATTTACTACTGGGTAAGTACATTAGATGTAGACTATTTTAATGCGGTATTGCCCACGAGAACTGAAAAGCAGAGGAAGGCGCATCCGTGTGTTCCAGAGCTCAACGCTAGGACCGAGAGAGGTGGTAACACAGCTTTCTGACCGTGGTATCGTTATCTTCTGAGTAGGTCTAAAGAGTTTTGCAGCCATGCACGCTCTGGGTTGCTTCTCAACGGGCTGTGCTTGTCAAGCGCGATCCGCGAACTTCTAATTGCCGATTTGAAGCGACAACGCATTTGCGTTACATTTTGCTTGGAACTCGGGAAAACTGTATCGGAACTGCAGGAGAAGAAACCTGGCTTTACAGTTACGACCCAGAAACCAAACAGCAGTTCTCTCAGCGGAAAAACCTCGCTTCTCCACGTCCGACGAAGGAAAGTCAGGTGTGAAAACATAAGAAATGTGTTTCTCCAGTTCAGTCAGGTAACCACAAGGAGGCTTCTCAGCGTCTGAAGGAGCAATTCCGCCGAAAATGTCCGGAACGAGGACGGAACAAGTACTTGGTTCAAAACGGCAATGCGCCGGCACACAATGCTTTGCCAGCGCAACAATTACTGGACGTTGTAACATTCCTGCGGTCCCCCCACCCCCAACCGAAACTCTTTAAACGCCCGATTTCGTTCCTGTCATTTCGTCTTGTTGCGCAGACTGAAATCGCAGGTAAAAGGGTGTTGTTACGAGAAAGTACCCGAAATTCAAGAACAGCTACCTGTCCTACACGATCCTCCAAAAAGCCAGTTCCAGTGGTGCTTCCAGTAGTGGCAGATATGCTTGAACCGCTGCATAAACTCGGACGTGAGCTACTACGAAGGACGACGACGACCACTAACAAGAGTAACGGTGCATTTCGCTATCCACTCAGTCGGGGAACATGTACATGCGCCTTCGTATTCAAGTAATATAATCAAGTTTTGAAATCAGGTTACTTGTGTTTCCAAGTCCTGACACTAACATTGGCACTAACATCGTCGTCGCAGAATATGGCGTTTCAAGTTCAGCAAGCTAAGTGTGTATTCTGGCATCAGTAATCGAAATCTGTGGTTACAGTACAAAGGACACTTCGTACGGTGTTTATTAGCGAACCACCGACAAAAATGTCCACATAGAATCGTTAAAACTTGTTCAACGAGGCTGGCTGCATTTATAATAAGTAGAAAGCCCCGGTAAATTACCTGTCACTGAAGCCGAAGTCCGAGCGGCTTTCATTCGCAGTCTAAGAAAATCAACAAGGCAGGCTGCCCGACAATCAGACATGACAGTCGACAGTGAACAAAATATTGCATATTGGTTTGAGACTTACACGTTACCAACCGCTGCAACAAGGAATTCTTTACACATTTTGCTGTGATGTCTTTTCGTAACCTGAAGACGACTACCCCCCTCCCCACTCCAAATAAAAGTGTTTCACGACGATGGCACTTTCCATCTATTCCAGCACGTTAACCGACAAAAAGTTAGAATTCGGGGGTGGGGGTGCAACCATCTGTATATAATGACAAAGTACAGCCCCAATTTCAATGCCCTGTCTTTTGTGCCGAGTGCATCGGGGATTGTGTAGTGTACTTAGACCAGTGGTGCACAAATCGCGGGCGCATGTCACCATGACTACTAAATTTAGTACGTTGGCACATATAATTAGTGAGTCGTCAGTAGGAAACTTGCTTCGTATCATCCGTATCACTCTTTCGGCGCCTAGAATTTTGACATGGCTCTTAGATTTTTGGAAATTCTGTGCACCCCTGACCTAGATACGCTGAACAGTTACTCATGCCATCAGATTTTGGCGAACAGGATCAAAATGACATGATATTACAGCAAGACGGTGCGGGGCGCCTCCGGATTTTCACACAGCACTTTGGGACGTCATCGATTGAAAGTTTCCACGCAAACGAATTGGCAGAAGCGTCCCTAGCACTAGGCCATTTCGCTCCCTTGACTTTATACACCACTTGATTTCGTCTTCTGGGGGTACATAAGGGATGCTGTTTACATTCCATTACTACCCACCAACTCGCCGGAACTTGGGGGAAGACGAGCTGCTGCGGGTACAGTTACACCCTCTATACTTGCAAATGTGCGTATTGAACTTCATTACAGACATTCGTACCGGGCAACTGCGGTTAAGATGTTCATGTAACCTACCAAAATAAGTTTAGTTTTCAATCCCATGTCTCTCAGTCGTTGAGAAATATCACATTCAAATTGCCTACACTTCCTGCGTTCACCCTATGCAGAGATTAACAATTGACAGCTGTGCAAATTTAATTTGTATCTGCATCGGTCCACCATTAACACCCACGCTGCATAAGCTTTACCATAAAAAACGTAAAAAGATAGTAAAGTTATCCGTACCCATGCCATGACGGCATGCAGGGGGAGCACAGCTGTAGTTCCACTCATTCTCAGCCCTGGTGCTAAATGGCGGTGAGTGGTCAACACCACGCCCCGGCCGCTTTATCCCCGTGAAAGAACCCTAGTACCCGTCGAACAGGAGGCTGGGTGGGCCCCAAATCTGGTTTGGAGAAAAGAAATATCTCTCAACCCTGCCGGCATTTGAACTCCCGATCGTCCAGCCCCTAGCCCAGCCACTATGTTGGCTACGCTATCCCAGGTCCTAAGCTTGACACGTATTTGTTATATAATTAGTCAATGAAATGATTTCATCGTACAACAATCTGGTATGTATATATATAACAAATTACCGTATTAGGACTTACAGCTTTTACCTGCAACACTATTAAGTACGGTGCTTTCTGATAAAATACATGAACCAACAACGACTAGCAGTTCGAGATCTGCACTCTTTTGGGATTTTACGCAGCCTGCAATGGTAGTTTCCACTCGATGTTTCGGGACAAACTATCGGGACCATCTTGAAACGTCGATCAGTCAACTTGGACTGCTTGAACTTTGAAGATAGGATCGATAGGTTGTCCCGAAACGCCGGTAAGAAACTACCATTCCAGGTTGCGTAAAATCCCAAAAGAGCGCAGATTTCATTTACGACGTGGCGGAAGCCTTACATCACGACCAGTACATTTCTACGCTTAGTCTGACGAACCCTGAAACAAAGGTTTTGTTACTGCAATTAACGACGAACAAAGCCGATGGGGTAGCAATATTACACATACACACACACACACACACTTGAAATGGGAAGTGCACAGGAGTAGGCCTTCCAGACAATTTTTTTTGCCATGAGTAGCCAAATGACACCGGTTATTGATCTTCCGTGTCAATGGTGGCGGCAAGCTTCATCGGAACCATAACTCGCATTGTTTTATCGGCCCTTTCATAGCCATGTCACCGCTTTCAATCCATAACGCAGTGCAGATCGGAGGGATATATAGGTGATGGAGTTCTGCTCCACGCGAAACGTTAACTACGCGGAACCCACACAGTTTGGGGGGTTGGGGGTTGGGGCGGCGAGAGAAAGTGGTGGTGGTGCTAGTATGATGAGCGATATGCAAACTCCCCTACTCCGATGCCAATTTCACCTTCACGCGCTATACCCTGCTCTCTAAAACGAAGCTCTGTGGACCGAGTGATGGTGGTGTTAACAATCATGCATGCAACAGACACAATGTACCACAAAGATCTACAGTACGATACTGCAGTTCTGTTTCAAAGTTCGGATTAATTTAGTATAATCAAAGTAGTATATAGTTAATTCCGTTAAGTCGACACACAAAATGGAAGCCATAACTCTGAAACAGCCTGAAATTTACGCATATCCCTTTCAGGTAATGACAACGCTGCAAGCCGATGTCAGTGGCTGCCTGCAAGCCCAAGACAGGAGGAGGAAGACGAACAGGCGTCCTATCGAGACATGCACACAACCATGATAAAATGAGAGCCGAACCAAATGGTAGTCATTCTTCGGGCGACACGAAAAAGTGGAAGGCCTTAAGTAAACAAAACGTCCTGTCGCCAACTGACAGGCCCATCAGTTACATTACAGGTGAACAGGTACAAACATCTGTGGAAAGAATTCCTGTTATCATTTAAACGGAAAATAGGGTTTATCCACACAGGGCAATAGATCAAAGTAACAAGTAAATGGTTCTGTTCGCCTTCCTAAAAACCCACCCAACTACATTAAGTTCAGAATATGCAGTCAAGAGTTACACGACAAACCTTTCATTTATTATAAATTTAATGATGTGGGCCCACATGCGCACCAGTCCGCACAATACAGCTGGGTATGACACATCACATAACTACGCACGAAACGTGCTCTGGGTGTCGCATGCGCGCAAATCTAACTTACAACATTTGTACTAGTAGGAACAATGCATACAAATAAATCAATGAATTGTGCATATCAATTCAAATTCTTGCCAGTTTGTGCCACAGCGAATTTGAGGGATTATACGTATCTTAAGTCGCTGCTCTGTACTACGAACTGCTGCGGATCAGAATAAAATTATCCAACTCTCGGCTCCAGCGAACGACAACTTATGCACTTCGGATGATAAAAGATAAGGACCAGGCAACAGCGGACGAGTACGTATTCCCACTTGCGCGCCTTCGCTTTCAGCACTTCGTGTAAAGAAGTGTAATATATGACGAGAACTTTCCTACACCGTTTCTTTATGACAAAACCTACGACCATTTATTGCTCAACAGAACCCGCAGACGCCCACATACCGTCGTTAATAATTTCAGTACAACCAAACACAATTCGCTTTCTTATATGGCGGCTATGGGGGCTTTAAGCAACCGCGAAATAGCGGATTAAACCAAATTCCTTCTCTGCACAGATCGTGTTTAGAACCATTCCTGGATTCACAAGTTACCCGGTGACGCCGAATACCACATAACCAACGAAACTTGTACTTTGGAGCAGATTCTGGAAGAGATAATGGTGGTTATCTCGCAAGCTATTTAGCGACGGTGTTTGAACTGCATATCGGTCGCGACAAAAATGTTTTCATATTGTCACTAGCATGAACATCGCCTGTACCGTGTAGACGCTGCTTCTGAACCGCAAACCTAAGGTCCAGAACACATTTAATCTGCGCTAAATCAGACTGAAAGATGATTATGAAGAGTACGCAGACAAGTGGAAAGTACAGTGAAGAAAATAAAAATTCTTGGTCAAGAGAGCAAGTGCCTCTGCTGAGATTATACTCCACAAATACCACCACATAAACGTGAGTAGGTGAAAGCACTCAAGGTTTTCACAAGGTTCTTGCCTGCAAAACTGCGGAAGACCACAAAATACATCAGTCCAAGGAAGAGGAATTTGATCTACGGCCAAAATTCAAACCCGGGCCGTCCCAAATACGAACCGCCACTATCTTCGGCATCGCGATGTTCGCATTTAATTACTGATACTATCGTCCGGAAGTTGTAAGAGATACTTAATTGGTCCTAACAATCAATGCATAAGAACACGAGTGCAAGATGCAAATTTGAAGAATTCTTTACGTCATGACATCTCACGGGGGGTTCAGCTTATCTGAAGACGTGATGTTCAAAATCAAAATTTGGAAGCAGTGCTACAAACAGGCTACATTCTCTGAGATTTTGTACACCTCACTGAAACTGTTATATGCTAACTCTAAGCAGCAGAGTCCTTCTTGAGAAGCTTGAGAGTTCCTCAGCTAGTCAAGAAATTCTCTGCCGTGTTTGGAGCCTAGAAGTTCATTGACGTGTTCACAAAAGCTACAATTTACCGTGCCCTGATCCTGTCCCAGATGAATCCGGCCCACGCCCTCCTACCCTATTACTTCAAGACCCATTTTAATATTATCCTTAACGTAACTCTAGCTTTATAGACAGACGTATGATACGGTACTGTCGATGAGATCGTTATGTGGAAGACAAGACTCATGCATAACAAAAAAATCAAAATGACAACACAGAAACTCTCTTTCAGGTGAGACGTCCCTGTTGTGTTGTATAGAATTATAATTATAAACAATATATAGTGAAACACAACTCAATGATTTTATTAAGGTGTATTTCTTACATTGTTTCGCTCAACATGTTTCGGCTCTAGTTATGAACCATCTTCGGGTTGATTACTTTTCTTAGTAAGGTAAAATATACAACCAGCAATGCTATTGTTATTGTGACCTACGAGATATCGTATAACATACAAGAAATTTTAACATTGACTCCACTATATAGCAGTATTAAAATTGAGTGGAATATTAAAATTACAGGGTATTATAATCATGGACTGTGGTGTGGGTACTAAAAATTATTCTATTTAACTGATGCAGTGGTTTTTTTGTAACGATGTAACATAGGTCTATGGAAATTATCGGAAGTTTGTTGACTTTCTGTGATAGCACCTGTATAGCAAATATTACGTTTTAAAAAACTTGGGTGTTTTCATTGTTAATTGTATATTTTACCTTATTAAGAAAAGGAATCAACCTGAAGATGGCTCTTAACTACTTGGTCGGACAATAAAGTTCGCGAACTCATCGCGGTGAAAGTGCTACATAACTCACTGCTGAATGCCACCGTGGTCGCCTTCAAAGTACTCCCCTTGGGAAGCTATGCACCGATGCAAGCGCCTAGTCCACCCTTCAAAACAATTTTGGTAATGGTTTTGTAGAATGGCCTTCAGAGCTGCCGTTGTATTACTCCTGATGTCATCACTGTCATCAAAATGCCTTCCTTTAAATATTTCCTTTATCTTCGCGAACAGAAAAAAGTCACTGGGGGCTAGATCCCGTGACCAGGCAGGGTGTAACACAGTTATTCGTTTAGTAGCTAAAAACTCCCTCACAGATAGTGCCGTGTGAGCAGGTGATTGTCGTGATCGTGATGCAAGATCCATGAGTTGTTGGCAAAAATTTCGGGTCGTTTCCGTCTAACTTCTTCACGCAGCCTTTCCAGTACTTCCAAATAGTAAACTTGGTTCACTGTCCAGTTGGTACAAATTCATAATCAACAATCCCTCTAATATAAAAAAAAGTGAGCAAAATTGTTTTGATTCTTAATTTGGACCGACGGATTTTTTTTTTTTGGTCGTGGGGAATTGGCAGTCTTCCATTGTGCAGTTTGCCGCTTCGTTTCAGGGTCGTATCGGTAGACCCATGTTTCATCACCTGTGATGACACGGCCCAAAATGTAATCTTGCCTCTCCAAATGGTCTTGGCAAATTCTGACTCTAGTTCAAGCTCCGACATTTTTGCGGCGGCACACCAAAACACACGCAGACAGTAATAGATGCCACTCAGAAAGAGAATGCCATAGATCAACAACAACACAGCTGTGAAACGCTGACATGTCAACGTCATCAAACCATACTAAGGCTTTTGTCCAGTGCTGCCACGGCAAGCACACGGTGGTGAGTTCGAAAACTTAATTGTCCGACCACGTACAGCCGAAACATGTCACTGAACGAAACAATGTAATACACCTTAATAAAATCATTGAGTTGTGTTTGACTATATATTGTTTATATTTATAAGAGAAACTCTCATGCAGCAGAGATGCGAAAAAGGGCACAGCTCGACTCTCATTACGTGTAAATGGTTATACATGAAACCAACATACAATTATGGCTGCTCCAAATTCCCTATTATCCAACAATCAGCAAGACTATCACTTTGGCCATACATTCATTCATGTCTAAATTGTGTAACCACATATCCCTCAATTAAAAATCAGTAACTCCGGATCGTGTTTTTAAAATTCTTTTCGTTTCTTAACAATTTGACTTTCACGAGTTACACACCATTATCCACCAACGAAAGAATTTTTGCTACACAAATATTATTACTGAAATGATTTCAACTATGAGCCGTGAAAATGGTGGCACATCTAGTGCCCCTACTGGAAGAAATACCATTGAATGACAACACTAAAAGCAGATATCAGAGTATTAAAATGTACGCGAAGCTGCAACTTGAACTGAACAAGCCGAGGTCAAGGTCCGTCGACAGGTTTGGTGAGGACGAAACCAGAACGAAAAATATCTTCTCTAGCCAGGAACACAAAAACAAGGACAAGAATAGCTGACCGTACAACCCATAACACAACAAATTTTCACGGATGGTGATCTGCCAACTGAAACCTCTACGTACAATAGACCAACCAACCGGCAGCAACACATTCTTGCCACAATAGTTCATATTTGCGTATATTTTAAACCGTTGGCTCATATAACTCTATCACACCTTTGCATTGGTTCTGATATATTTTATATTCATATTTTTTAAATTTCATTTTATTACTTTTACTGTATTAAAATTTTGTATTTTACATCCCTGATGATGGCCACTTGGCCGAAACATGTAGGAGCTTACTGTATGTACCAACGAATTTTAGCATACAAGTGTGCATATGGTGATGCCACTATAGTATACATATTCGATTAATGGGCAGATCAAGGATCATACAAACAAGTAACTTATTACGACTGATGTTTGCGACGAGGATAAGCTTGAAGTAATGCAAGACAGCAAAAAAGAAGAAGAAGAAGAAAAAAAAGAAACTTCCGATTTGAAAACTGTACACGTTTCGACTCCTTGCATGTGACCTTTCTCGTAACTGCAATATCCTAAGAACATGCATGTTTTGTAATAGCTCTAATTTCAGGGCAACCTTCCATCTAAGGATCGTCCCAAAGCAAAGCAAATAAAAAGGAAACATAACCTGCATGCAACTTCCTGCAACTTGCAAGATACACAAGGTTGCAAGGGCAGTTCTTTCATGCCTTCCACCGCGACCCGTTCTCCAGTTTTCAACAGCCATCTTCAGTTCCCCGTGCAATACAGAATAACGCAGGGGCGATGTGAAGTTGGGCATCTGGCATCGTCTTGAAGTTAACTACATCAATGAGTGACATCCACTGTCTGCGGAACGTATGCTTATCATATAACTTCGGTTTTAACAGACATTCTGAATACTACGCAGGCCTCGTCACCAAGACCGCTTATGAATGCCTGCATATATACATTAACTCGACTTATTTATGTTCATGTAGTTACTCACATTTTAAAAGTCAACCAGCCATATGGAGCTCACGTCCGGGCTGTTGACCTGCTCTGCTATTCTGATGAATACAAACTCCCTTAGTTTCCTGCTGATCCCCTTTTATTATTTGTGGATTATTTCCGTTGTACCACATTGTATTACGTCGTGTTTTGCTATTATATGCTTGGAAGTTCCTTCCATTTTTGTGTCGCAATTAAACTTCCGTGATATGGGCGTTCTTGTCTCATGCGAACCGTCGCCAACAACATTAAAATATACAATAAAAAGATCTGACAGTACGATTGCCACCAGTCACCTGAAGATGGGAGATAAACTAGCTCCCTAAACATTGTATCTACTATACCTCAGAAAACGAACAACGTCCAATGTTGCCACAATCGACCACAGAACCGTACCTAAACCCCACCTTAAGATAGATGGAGCGATGAACAGGAAGCTCCATTACTTATACACCTCAACCAGGAATGACAGGGTAGTCAAATCACAAATGCTTACAGCAGATGGACAGCCCATGTGCAAGTCGTTACAAAAAGAATGAAATGGAAACCAGCCATGTGAAATGCTAATATAATGAATGTTAACGGAAATCGAACGTGGGGTAATATGAGGCTTCATCGGCAGAGTGATGGCATCTCAAGCGTCGTTGATTGGAGGAATAACAGAAGCACAAAAGCAGTAATTACATGCACGACGAGCGTGCAGCACATACCCATCTTTGTACATGAAGACACCGATAAGGCAATACTAACGGACTCCATGGCGAAGAATTCTTGCAACGTTTAGTTTCGGTGACAGTAACAAAATTCCGCGCATGTTATGCAACCGACAGTTCATTACAATGTTCAGAAGAACCCACCATGGACTCAAGCCTGCGTCAAATGAATCAGAGTCCACATATGTAACCCTTCATTTTTATGTTTTGTCTTATGCAACAATGTCACTACAGAAAACCAGTCAAAACAAGTACTTATTAAACTTAAATATCACAATTACAGAAACATGTTTCGGTTTGATACGTTCAGCCACCTTCGAGCTGTAGTTACAAAATACATCAAGAGAAATAATGTTAGCATTACATTTATCTAGTTTCATAATTATGTACCAACAGACTGAACCAGGCTAGGAAGTATCAGGCCGTGAGTTACCACGGGTTTTGTGTAATTCATACAGCTGTATACGAGTCCTCTTACATACGCAGTCTGCAGGAACAGCCTGAAGATGGCAACACAGAAAGCCGAACATGTTAGTGTAGCTGTCACGTTTAATTTTAATAAGCAGATGCACTTTAGTAACATATTATTTCAATATTATTCATCTACGCAATAATCTTCCAATGGCATCCGCATC
>Ga0123355_10011001_pt1 | contig 13926 bp, 8 predicted proteins | sample TergutEmb28metaG_3_FD_89872 | JGI IMG/M metagenome (GOLD analysis project Ga0123355, IMG submission 89872) | Embiratermes neotenicus P1 segment gut microbial communities from Petit-Saut dam, French Guiana - Emb289 P1 | ecosystem: Host-associated > Arthropoda: Insects > Digestive system > Gut ... | reverse complement strand
GTAGGCTCATCAGCTAAAACAATCTTTGTTGGTTTTAACAACAACCTTGCCATTGCTACACGTTGCTGTTCACCTCCACTTAATGTATAGATTTTCTGCTTCTCATAACCTTCTAATCCTACTTTTTTAAGAGCTGTTGCAATTGCTTGCTTTTTATCCTTCACATCATTATTATGTATGGAAATGCTCTAGTGGCTTGTAAAATCTAAAACTGTATCAAAATACAAGCGTTGTAGAATCTAAGGTAAACCGCCATCAACCTTTTTGCTGAAAAACAGCCGAAAAGGTTGATGAACACCAAATAATCGCTTGAAAAATAGGCGTTTCGTCAACCTTTTTGCCAAAAAACAGCCGAAAAGGTTGATGAACACCAAATAATCGCTTGAAAAATAGGCGTTTCGTCAACCTTTTTACCGAAAAACAGCCGAAAAGGTTGATAAACACCAAATAATCGCTTGAAAAATAGGCGTTTCGTCAACCTTTTTACCGAAAAACAGCCGAAAAGGTTGATAAACACCAAATAATCACTTGAAAAGCAGGCGTTTCGACAACCTTTTTTGACGAAAAACAGCCAAATGGTTGAAATCCCCACGAGCTGTTAGTGGTTCCCCCTACAGGGGACTTTTGACACAGTTTTAGACTTTACAGCGCTCTAGCTCATCAAGATTCTTCAAACTTGATTAACCAATTTCAATGAAAAGCCACACAGCAATCCTCCACCTTCATTACAAAGGTGAAGATTACTAATGTGGCTTATAGCTATTATCGCTACTTTTGCTCTAAAGCTTCGACAACTTTTTCGCAGCCTTTTTCTTTCTAAGCGCAATAGCAAATCCTGAAATTAATAAAGTTGGCGCACTTAAGACTGAGAATACCAGAGCGACACCAGTTTGAGGTAAGCTTGGATTCGGTACATCTGGAGGTGATAGTGATTCTGACGCTCCTTGCTGCGTTTGCTCTCTTGGTAGCTGTTGTTCCACCCCTTGCTGCCCCGATACTTGTTGATCCGACCTGTGCTGTCCACCTGGCGGCTGGGAAATTAGTGGATGGATAGCTCCTCCCCCTGATGGTGGCAGGGTAACCGTTCCTCCTCTTGGTGGTTGGATAACTGCTCCTGGTGGCAGGGTAACCGTTCCTCCTCCTGGTGGCTGGATTACTACTCCTGGCGGACTGGTAACTACCCCTGGGGGACGAGTTACTCCTCCTGGTGGACGAGGCATTACTCCTGGTGGCGCATGTCCTCCTGGTGGTTGATCCAGCGGTGATTCTACAGTCGCTAGAAATCTAACATATGTATGTCCTGGTAATAAAGTTGGAAAATCAACTTGAATCTCACGACCTATATACGCTGCTACTACATCTTCAATATCAACATATGTAGCAACACCATCAGAGCTTGCCGCAGATTGATCTGCTCGTCTTTGCACTTGAATTGATCCCTCCACAAACGCTACATGTGCTGGCAATTCTTCATTAATAGTAAAATCATAAAGATTAAAATCATTCAAATTATTAACCGTTATAGTAAACTGCAGCTCATCTCCCACCTCAGTATACTGATCCTCATCAGAGTCTCTACTAATTACTGTCGGTAATTCTTCACCATCTTCTCCTCCGACTTCATGGTATGTCGCAACCCGCAGGTGACCTAAACCACGATCATTAAGCTGAGCCTCATTACCAATGGATGTTCCTAACAATGCAGTTTCTCGAACAGCCGTCTCCTGCACCAAAGTAAAACTCTCACCCGGCTCCAAAACATCAATTATCCAATAAACTCCATGCCTATTACCACTCTCATACTCACCAGTCCAACTTTCACCAATATGATAATAACTTATCCCCAGCTCAGCAAGATCCACTGCTTCATCGTCATTAAAATACCCCCTTATACCAGCATTTCTTAAATACATAGACATAAGATTTTGTGCTACAACATCTCTGAGCGGCTCTTCACCTATATTAGTTACAGTTATAGAATAATTAATTACTGACCCTGGTAAAACCATAGTTGGATCTTCAGCAATCCCACTAGCTGGGTTAGATATCATCGTGATTTCTAAATTTGGCGTTGATGGTGTTTCGATACTATCAAGGCTACCAGGCTCATAGCGATGTATAGAACAAACATTTTCAAATCCAAGAATTATTCTTACTAAATTAGAAGGTACAGTGATAATTGCACCATTAATTAATGAATAATGCATATTATGAATTTCATACGCAGCGCCTCGCCCTTCACCTCTTTTACTGAAAAGTTCTTCCAATTCAGAAATAAATAATGCATGCTCTTCTTCAATAATTGGTTGCGATATTTCTTCTGGTGTCCCATAACGTCTTCGTTGCTCAGAAGTTGAAGGTGTAGTGAAAAGAACCATAATTTTCACTGGTGTATCGTCATCTACTAATTCATTGTCTCCAGAAAAATCAAACAGCGAATCACGAATAGCTCTTATTTCAACATCACTTGCTGGCATAATAAATGTTGAACGCGCATTAGACAGCTCAGTCAAATCTACCGCTGGGGTCGAATTCCAGTTGTTGAATATACCAAAAGACTCTCCTGAGAGTAATGTTCCCCCACCTCCTAAAACACTAGAATGATTAATAGTTACAACATCACCTGCAACAAAGTTTCTTGAGATTATACGGCGCTCACCACCACCTAAGTCGATAAAGCCACCTATTACGGTCACAGTATAAGTCGAATCCGGATTTTGTTCAAATACCGCTCTAATCTCTACTTCTCCCGTGTCTAATGACAACGGCACTATAAATGATGTAGTTGGTGATGTTTCATCCGCAAATTCAACTGGTATACAACCCCAATCACAATTAGTCGAAACATTCTCCCACCGGACAAAACGATAACCTTCTTCTGGAGCCTCACTACGAATTGTGACTGTTGCCCCCAATTCAGCAAATCCCAAATTGTCATGTAATTCTATTAATTCTGCTGGGTCAGCAAATTCGCCACCTTCAATGTTCAATGCTCTACTCGGTGTACGAACGGCTCTTACTTCTACATCACTTGCTGGCATGATAAATGACAAATTATCACTATCAAATTCCACCGATGGGGTGATTTCCCAGTCAATTCGATTCCTTATGCCCAGCCACACCGTTGGTTCATCACCCAAGTGAAGATATACTACATCACTCGGTACAAATTCTCCTGATGTACTACCACTTTCTCCCAGCCAGGCATCTATTACAGTTACAGTATACGCAGAAGTCGCCTCAGACACTGGTGTCCACCGTGCAGTTACAGTCTCATTTTCATTCCTTACTATCGTATTCTCAGTAAAGGTAACATCTAAACCACCTCTAAAAATGCTCCATCCGGAAAAGATATACTCTTCTTTTTCTGGTACAGGAAGCGTCATTCTAGACAACCTAATTGTCGAACCAGATTGTACAACTGTTCGAGATACATTAGCTGTCTCACCATCAATGTTTCCACCAGCTAGATCAAATGTGACACTATGTATTACATCAGGTTTATCCAAATATATGTCTCCACCATGGTGAATCACGCGAACACTCTCAAAATCAAGAATTGTTTTAACTAGATTAGAATTAACGACAGCACTAACACCATTAAAACTCCCATTGTATCCATCGCGGAATTCATACTGCACATCAATCGCCTGTGCCCCGACTTGATCAAGAAGTTGAGCTAGCTCTTCTGCAAACAAAATATGATCATTTTCAACGTTTTGCTGAGCTTCCTGATCATTTGCAAGATCATGCCTAAATTTAATGTCAATTCTTACGGTTGTCTCATCATCCCGTAGCTCGTAGTCACCTTCAAACCCAATCAACCCGCCACTACTATCGGCTTGATCAACATAACTACTAAATGTCTCACTTATCACCGCAGAAACAAGCCAAACTGCAGCAACTGCTAGCACTATCTTTATAATTTTTTTATGCATATTATTGCCACTCCTTTTCACCTAATAATTTCTTTCACGAAAATGCTTGCTTAAGAATTTTGCAAATACTCAAGATGCCGTGTAATAATTATAACAGAAAAAGAATCGAAGGACATTTTTTGTAATAATTTATCGAACAATATGCATAAAGAATATAAAAGCCAAAATGTAGCGATAAAGCCAGTTTATAAAAGAAAATGCGAAACTTTTATAGATCTATAGCTGATCTTTGTCGCCATATCATCTGACAACAGTGCTAAACATCTAAGGAAAATAAATGGTGTATTTTTATAAAATATGGAATGTATTGCGTAATCAGCTAATGTAATCATACAATTCGTAAATAAAATCTTGAATTATAGTTTTCGCATTCGTTTTTGTATATTCAGGCTCAGTTGGATAATGATCAAGGCTAATCTTTTTAAAAAGCGATTACATAAAAAATTTAGCCCTATTTTAATTTTATTAGTCAATAATATTTTAGGCACTGATTGATGTATCTCCTTATCAGTTAAAAAAATATGCGCCAAATAAGGCGCATATTTTTTTGTATATATCTGTAACTACTCCTCGAACAAAGTAATAATACCTAAAAAATGACCACCAACTAAATCAAAATTACCAGTTATCTCCATAACTTCTAGCAAAATTGAGATGAATTGTTCTTCTGTTAACATTACATCTGTTCGATACGTTGCCCATTGATCATTTATTATCCCGTCGACCAAAGCCTCAACGATTTCCCTCTGATTAAAAAACAAATCATTATAGCGATAATATTCAACATCAGCAACAGATGTCGCAACAAAATTTGGTAATTCTCGGGTAAGCTTCCAACGATCATCTTCAGTCAAAATAGTAGCTGCTTCCACATCAGACAAATTGAAAAATGCATTTGGGAATAACTCATTATCATTATTTGTAACATCCAATGTATACCACTGACCCTCAATATTTACGCGATTCCAAGCATGAGGTAAGCTCCCTAACAAATAGCCTGTAACAATGACGCTCTCAAGACCAGCTTGATTTGCAATTAATGTAAAAGCATCCGCATATCCGGAACAAACACCGATACCATTGATCAAAATACCATAAGCAGTAAATGAATCGTAGTACTCTGAATCGACGAACATGAAGTTATTTCCTTCTGCATTCTCAAGAGCTCCAAAATCGTACGTTGCATTCTCAATTAGGAAATCGTTAATGGCTGTTTGCATTTCTAAATCTGTCATACCAGGAACGATTATTTCATCAACAATTTCATCAACTCTTTCCATAATAGCCCTTTGTTGGCGTTGCTGTTCTTGCGCATTATGATCATATGTGATTAGTATATCTCCTGTGACCCAGTCTAATTGCATGGTGCGTGGTCCTAATATCAGGGGATTTTGTAAAATCGCTTCAAACCAAGCTTCGACTAAGTATTCATGATCTGAGGCTTCTGGAAAATCATCTAAGCTAATTCGATTTTGACTGTTTAACATTTGGATGGCTAGGAAAGCCGTTAGTGGGCTTGATGCAGAAACCTCGAAGTCGCTACGAAGGGCAGTTGCAGTTGTATCATCATGACTAATTTCAGCAGTAGCTTCAGGGTTTAGGTTAACCGTCCGTTCGATGTTCCCTGTTCGGCTACGCAATTCATCTTGCCTTATTTCTAATTCTTGTAAATCAGCATCAAAGGTCGCTTCATCATGCTCAACAATTTCAACATATCCTCTAAAAGGTGTTCCTTCAATATGATAAGGAATAACAAGAGATGGGGTGTGTGTTAAATCACCGACAATAATTGGTCGTCCTTCCTCATCATGAACTGTATTCCCATCCTCATCAACCTCGAATTCAGCGCCAAGCAGTGTTTGTTCACGTGCCCTACTGATATCATAGTTAATTAAATTCTGCGTAACAAGCCCATCAGCTGTCACAATCCAAGCATGGCTCGGAGCTGACATAACATCGCGCTCGAATCTTCCTGATGAGTTAGAGCCAACACCAGTTGGTGTAACCCCACCTTCATTCAAGTTCTCTGCAACTCGGATCGGCACTTGTGGCGCCACTGAGCGTAAATCAACTAGATTACTAAATGAAGAAGTTCCATCACTATTAAGGGCAACAACAGCAAAATACAAATTAAAATCTTCATGCTCTTCATATTCCAGATCCCAGTCTTGCATCATGAATTCTTCCAAAGTCCAATTTCCACCATCTTCATGATTCATGTAATAACCAAAAACAAAATCAAGACTATAAGTATGGAATGTCATATTAAAATTTCGATTTTCTTGTCCTGGATTGGCATGAATGTCACTCCAATAAGTACTTTCTGTCTGATGAATAAGCCACGTAGTTCTTCCAATACCACGTCCGTCACGATTCTCTCGCACAAATATAACCGCGTATTCTTCAGCTCCAGCGACAGAATCCCAGACCAGACCAGCAAATCCATCATCTGACACATTGAATTTAGCACGTGGTGCTCCCGAAATTTCTGTTGCAATATTAAAAACCGTTACCACCGGTCTTTCTAACTCTTGACCAGTTATCAGATCATAGTACTTTACTAAAAAATATTGGTTAGCATTTCCCCAATCATTAAACTCACCTTGAGGAAATGGATTTCCTCCTATCGCTTGATCATTCACATAAAAGACAGGATTTCGTGGCGGACCAACCGTCAAATACTCTTCCTCTGCGCTGCCACCTACAGCAAATGAAACTTGTTGCGTAAACGCAGAATCACGATACACCCCCATCACATCATTTGCTTGAAAAGTTCCAGCTTCTGTACCAGATATTTCAGAAAATATATCTATCGCTTCTGTTGTGATATCAAACGTAAACGTATAATCACGTGGTACATCAACTAATGGCTCTGTAAAATCAAAGCGATCTTCTCTTGCAAACCGTAGCTGCAGATCTGCAACTAAATCATCAACTGGGGTTAAATCCTCATCTATTACAAGGTCTACTATTGAATCCCTTGACTCATTATCTGTGCATCCTATCAACGAGAGACCTGAACTCAAAATTAGGGTGATTGATAATATTTTTTTTAAGATTTTTTTCATTAGCTCATTTCACTCCTCTGCAATCAATCAAGCGAATTAGGAGAATGTTGCACTGAAAGCCTCTGAATCTCACTAGTTTCCTCGTTGATCGTAATACTTATCTGTTGCCAGATGCTTCCAAATGTATAGAAGGTAAGGCTCGAACTTTCTTCAACTCTATCAGGCTCACCAAAAGCAGCAATGACTTCTTCAATGGTCGAATCCTCAGTGATTCCGCCTGGTAGCTCAATCGGTAATGTTGCATCATGATGGTAATAATCAATGACAGTAACAAAACCGTTAACGATCGGTTGTGCACTGTTATCGTAGTTTTGAACAGTTGTTCGCATTGTTTGATTACCTTTGCGTAAACGAACACCCACTCTGCTACTTTGCGCCGCTACCATTTCATTAGCATCACCTTCAATAACCCAACCATTTTCGAGAAAAACAGCAACTGGTGCAGGTAGCTGGTATAAATCACCATCAAATCTTACGATAAAATCGCGCCAATCATCACCTAAATCCGTTGGTGATTCGTAAGCTAATACGACTTCAGGCAAATCTCCCTCAAAATCAGGAGAATCTTCTCTTTCAACGAAATTTTCCATCCGCAACGACGTAACTAGATTCGTATCATTATCAATTCTTACCTCAACGCCAGTATAATGGTTTGGCGAATAAGTAAGGGTCACATCCAAACTTCCTTCTCGTCTACTGGATGGCTCACCATATGCAGCAATGACTTCTTCATAAGTTGATCCCATCGTAATGCCTCCTGGAAAGATAAGTTCAGCTCCTCCGCGGTTATAATTCCATGCATCAAGGGTAATACGCCCAATATTACTTTCGCTAAATGAAAGAACATTTTCCGTAAGATTAATAAAAGATACTGAAATCTGGTAATTGCCATTAGTCAACGGTGTCACAAGGCTGAATTGATTTGGATTTAAAGTATCTTCATCTAAATCATCACCACCCCATCCATTTTCTTCAAATTCAGTATAAGAAAATGGCAAACTATAGATAACACCATTTAAACTAAACATGAAACTGTATAAATCATCACTAAGATCATCTGGTGTCTCAGCAGTACTTGATTCTGATCCTTCCTCAAGGTCTTCAAGGAATGAGGCAAAATCATCCACTGTCATAACAAAATACAGGGTAGCCTCAATATTGCTTTCTAAATCTACCTTTGTTAAAACATCACCTTCCATAGTAATTTCATGGCGATCTGATCCATAACCAGCTTCCAAATTAGCTTCAAAATCAGTATAGAGGTGATTACCATTTAAAATATCCCATGTGAACTCCTCAATTATCATATTTCCTAATGTGTTATCAAAAAGGAGACCTGTTTTATCTTGATCGAAGATAAGAAAATACTCATTTCCAACCCCCGCCCCTTCCCATGTCCACACACCTACTAAATCTGTTGCTACAACTTCCTCAACGTCTAACCAATCAGGAAAGTCAATAGTAACATTACCAATTTGCACTGTTGTTACCATTATCCCTAATACTACCGTTGCGTCTTCACCCTCAAAAATGATATCAACTCCTGGCATACTTATCTCCACAGAAGTCGGTATATAATCTTCGTCTAGATATACAACCATAGTATTATCAAACTCTTCTTCATCTGAATCTGACTGATCACTTGCAACTTCCCCTAAATCAAATTCATCAAAAATCAATGACACTCCATCCATATTTAAAATAAATTCCAATCGATAACCATCATCGATACTTGAAGCTGACGAATCTTCAACTGTACTTTCCGAAAGAAAATCTGTGAAAAACACGTTTTCTGCATCTGCAGCTGAAGTATCAGTTAATTCTGAGCGAGAGCGATCAACAACATCCCCATCTATACGTTCCTCAACATACATATATCCATCTCGTGCGTAAGTCGTCGTTTCCTCTCGTTGACCCAAAAATTCCATTGACGTATCAAATCGCCTTTGATCCTCACTTTCAACTTCTAAACGTATCGCCATTGTCATAGCTACCGAATCCTCTTCTACCGACATCTCAAAATCAGCATCAATTTCCACCACCAGCGACTCAATATCGGCTTCTGCTTCCCGAGAAAGGTCTAATAATTCAAAAGCATCCAGATTTCCCCCGCACGCAGTTAACAATATAACTGTCACCATCATTACTAAACCAAACAATAATTTTTTCATTTTTAACTCCTCTTTTCATGTATATATTTTATCCTTACGCTATTAATACGCATCGCCTAGTCAAAAGGTTTCATTTTTTTAAAAATTTAAAAAAAAATTTATTTTTTGCAAAAAATTAATCTTTATCGTTTGTAATATGGTAAAATGATAACATATATAGTTCTATTTTTATAGTAGGTGGTTTGATGAAAGAGTTTAATGTGATGGGTACATGTGTCCCAGACATACATTACATGGTGAATATTGCTGACAAATTAAAAAAAATTAAAGCTTTAGTGGATGCGAAAAAATATTTTACTATTAATTGTGGACGACAATATGGGAAAACAACAACCTTATTAGCACTTGAATATTTTTTAAGTAATGATTATACCGTGATTTCACTTAACTTTGAAGGGTTCGGTGAGAAGCTTTTTTCCACAGAAAGAAATTTTTGTCGGGAATTTTTAAAACTACTCAGGGATGCATTGGAACTATCAGGACACGGAGCTGACGAACAAGCAAAATGGGAAGATGAGACTGTAGATGACTTTGCCTCACTAAGCAGGCTTATTAGACAGACTTGCAGAAATTCGAGCTCAAATTATGTGTTAATGATTGATGAGGTAAATAAAATAAGGAACAATACAATATTCCTTAATTTCTTAAGAAAGCTAAGAGAGAAGTACTTAGCTCGAAATTCTGGTAAGGATTTTACCTTTCACAGCGTTATTTTAGCAAGTGTTTATGATATTGCTTATCATGATGTTGAATTTATTATTGAAAAAGAGTTGCCTACACCTATAACTGACAAAATCGATTTCAAAATTGAGATGGAATTTAATGCTCATGAGATTACAACAATGCTAGTTGAATATGAAAAAGATTATGCAACTGGCATGGATGTTGACTCAGTTGCTAAAGAACTTTACACATTCACAAGTGGTTATCCTTTTATGGTTTCACGCCTTTGTCAAATTATCCATGAAGATGATAAAGGATGGAATGTTTATGGTGTGCGTAAGGCTGTTACAGAATTCCTGAAAGAGGATCATTCACTGTTTCGAGACATAGCTCAGAATTTGGAATCTCGTAAAGAATTGTATCACCTCTTATATGATGTAGTTATATTAGGACTGCGGAGAAGTTTTTCCTACGATAATCCGATCATTGGGATGGCGCATAGGTATGGTTACATTAAATTCGACCAACAATATTCAATTGTTGTATTTAACAAGATTTTTGAGACAAGGATTTCAAATTATTTTATAACGAAAAATGAACAAAGCAAGTTACATCAAAGAACAAATACTGCGTATTATAAAATTGGAACTAATGATCATTTTGATATGGAGTCGTGCTTAAAGAATTTTGCAGAATTTTGGGACAAAGAAATTTTCCCAACGATAGAAGACGAGGAGCTACTTGAAATCAAGTACCGCATTTCGTTTTTAGCATACTTGAAGCCTTTACTTGATGGAGTAGGTCATTATCATTATGAAGGTCAATTAAACGATGAACATCGAATGGGCTTAATTGTAAATTATGGCTATCATGAATACGTCATTAAATTGAAACGAATTTTTTCTGAGGATGATCGAACAGAAGGACTTGCTGGGCTTTTGTGTTATATGAATGAACGTGGTACTGATGTTGGTTATTATTTGACGTTTGGTTTAGAGAAGGGGAGCAAATTAGCGAAGGGGAAGTGGAATTCTATTGTCGGGAAAAAGATTTTTGAAATTGGGATCGTTTTAACCGCAAATAGTGCAGAAAAAGAGGTTGAAAAAGAGCAAACAATAATCAGAAAGGTGTTTTTTCTTCTACGAAAACTACGAAAGATGAAATTTTTAAACGGTAAAGCTAATTGAATTTTTCTTAAGAACACTTTAAATCAAGACTTTTTCCTACTCAACAATGTAACTTTAACAACCGAATAAACCAATCCATAAAGCATATTAATCAGAAATAAACCGCCCACAACTGGAAACGTGAAATAGGAGCTATTACTAATAACTGAATGATGTGCTGAAACATTTGGAAAGAACCACAACACATAGCGCATCAATTCGTAGTGATCAACTGCCGGATATCTCGTTATTGAGAATAAACCCACCACCGCTGCTGAAAGAGGCAGTTCACTTTTACTATCCATCAAGCGTGGATGAAACAATGCGCCTAGAGATATTCCCGCAAAACTACTTCCTAGAAATAGTAAGAATGATTGACTAAAATAAATGATACCAAAGTGCTCAAAAAATCCCGCATCTATCAAACTAATGATTGTCGGAATTAAAATAGTTATCAAGCTAATAATAGCACTGATGAAAAAGAGAAATGCAACGTATATGCTGTAATAAGCCTTGTCACTCTTAATACGAAGGATGAGAAGTTGCTCTGTTGCTTCATCTATCCATTTATTAGAGGAAAATCCTAACCAAATTGCGATTGAAAAAGTGAAAATTTCAGCTAAGAAAATATTTGCCAAAAACTCAGCTGGTCGACTCCCTGCCGCCAAATATAAGAGTAATTGCAGAAATACTAAAAAACTAAGGGGCATCACATACTTAGATGAACGTATAAATGTAGTAAAGTAAAAATATATGACGCTAACTATTTTTTTCATGACCCATGCTCCTTAATGACCATCCACACACAATACCTCCTATTGCATTAGTCGTCAGGATTAATATCTGGCTTTCCATCTAATCTCCATCGTATCATATCAGCGATAAGTTCACTATCTATACCTTTGTCATACGGCAATTGAACCGTCCCTTTGGAAGCTGTATACCCGTCAAGCCGCTTTTCAAATTCTGTAACAGCAGCCTCACCTGGGAAGAAGCTGATATGCTTTTTTTGCGCTGCAAATCCACATAAATTTTCTCCATCTACTATAAAATAAGGCATCCCCCATTTTATAGTCTCCTTAGTATCAGGAGCTGCCGATAAAATTGCATCGCGTACTTCTTGCAAAATCTCTCGAACTTCTTCAGAGTGTGAAGCAATATAGTCGTCAATATTTTCAGCCTTTCCACAATAATGAGATTGATCCGTCTTTTTAAATTCTCGTTTACATTTTGGACATTTCCACATAGTTAAACACTCCTTTTAACGGTACAACTAACTATATAAAATCTGCTCTTCTGTATAGTAAGTAGTTTTAGATGCGATTTTTTCTATAATAATTGGATACCCAGTCTCTGTTTCTTTCAACTTCCGATTGTGCACCTTAAGAAAGCTTCTTTCCTCACCTGAGATAATATTTGGAGCAAGGCGCTTTATCTCCAGAATTGCCTCGCGCAAAACGGTACTAATCGCATTGTAAAGCACTTCCAACTTATCATCTGGTATCTTCCCGACCAATGAGCGCGGCGAAATACGAGCAGTCCAGAGAATTTCGTCGGCATAAGCATTTCCAATCCCTTTAACAATTTTTTGATTAATTAAAAACGATTTTACGTTAGTTCGCCGCTTTTTATTAGCAATATCTAAAAAATACTCCAAAGTGAAATCACCATCAAGAGCATCAGGCGTACTATCAGATTCAGGCATATACTTCACAGTACACAGACTTCCGCGATCACTAAATACAATAGTGTCATGTTCAAACCGCATTGAAAAAATTTTAAAATTAATATTAGCGGCGTCGACGTCATTAACGATGGAAATTGTACCACTCAACATTAAGTGTACAGCAATGATTTGATCATCACCAAAGTCAAAATATAACTCTTTTCCCCGACGATTAATACAAACCAAATCCCTCCCAACTAAATCAGAATCCAAAACGTTTTTTGACCCCTGCACCTTGATAGGGTTAAATATTTCAACTCCAACAAGCCGCTTAGAAGTCAATTGATCAAATACATTAGTCCGGAACACCTCCAAATCAGGTAATTCTGGCATAAAAATCCCTCCTTTTTATTTTCATTTCTAATTCAAAAAGTCTAATATTATCTCCAAATGCTCAATAAATTCTTCCTCAGTCAACTGAATAGCTTCAATTTGAAAGTACACTCCATTGTGTAAAAATTCAGCTATATAAGTTGTATCTAATAGCATAATTTGGTAGTAAAGTGCTAATGGTAGATCGTTGAGAATTGAATTGGTTGTTACGGAATCAGTATGATTATTAATCATCACTCTTATTGATGAACTTTCTTGCTCAAAAAAGTATTGAACCCTCACATCATCTCCATCGACTACCCATGCCGTTCCGTCTAAGACAAAGCCCTCAAGGTATAAATTCGACACTGAAATCCCAAGAATAGTTTCAATATCAGCAAGCTCTGTTCCCTGAATATCACTGTCCCTTATACCTGTAAAATACCGGAGACCACCATCTATCCTCTCAAATATTAGATCTGTCATCGGTTCTGAACTCTCAAAGATGTTTATCCAATTTAAGGCGACAACCACCACAACTAAAAAACTAACTGCTAGACCCCACACTGTTTTCATCTTAAGAACAGCAAATAAACTTTTAGATTCCTCCTTGGAATCCTTCATTTGCTGTACGACCTTATTTTTCAAAAATTCTGGCGCTTTTATGTCATCTTGCTCCAAGCGATAGCTATCTTCCCACATCAAAAACACCGTCCTTCTAGTGGTTGGAGGCTAGAGGTTGGGAGTTATACTAATTGACATTCAAAATGTCATTAAAATCAATTCTATTTCTCCCTAGCGTCGTCAACTCTTCCTTACGCATGCCCAATGCGTGCGTCATCGTTTCCTAGCTAGTGAAAAATAGCTCTTGATTTGTAATAG
>Ga0123355_10010999_pt1 | contig 13927 bp, 12 predicted proteins | sample TergutEmb28metaG_3_FD_89872 | JGI IMG/M metagenome (GOLD analysis project Ga0123355, IMG submission 89872) | Embiratermes neotenicus P1 segment gut microbial communities from Petit-Saut dam, French Guiana - Emb289 P1 | ecosystem: Host-associated > Arthropoda: Insects > Digestive system > Gut ... | reverse complement strand
TCTGCTTGAGCATGACCCAGATGAACTTGCTGCATTTGAAAGATACCGTAAGAACCAAGCATAATAATTTTATCAAAGTCAACATCTAACAAGACATAGCTATTGAAAATAACAAGATAGAGGGGAACTGACACACAAAACTAAGTAACGTGTTTACATTGTGAGTATCGTGTAGACATAATATTGAGGGTGCGTTGATAAAATAGTAGTTAGATGCAAAGTTGCCGTAAATAAGAGCTATTTTCAATAATACAAGTCACAAAACCCAGAAAGCAAGGCATTTCCAGCTCTCTGGTAATTGTATTAAAGCTAACGTAAATACGGGCGTTTGGATGGTGGGATTGATACAATAACACGATTCCAAGCGTCCTCTTTTTGTGAAGATTATAGCAAAATAAAAGGGCTGGAGTGGACAATACACATGGTAGTGTGTTTAAATACACGCGCGGTAAAATAAATCATAACAGCAAGGCACACGAATGTCTTGCACGAGAGGTGTACAATTTGAAAAAGCTGTTTTATGTAATTATCATCATGCTGTGCGTAGGCTTTCTTGCAGCCTGTGCAACAACCGAAACCCCTGTGGCAGAAGAACCTATACCAACAATAGCCCCCACGCCCGAGCCGACCCCAGAACCTGAACCAGAACCAGAACCAGAACTTGATACGGATATAGAACCTGATAACAATGAAGCAGATGCTCCGCCACAGCAACCCGTAGCCCCAACCGGGCTTAGTGATGACCTATTCAGCTTTATGTTTAGCCTAGATGGCGCATTATTTACTTTGCCATTTTCCTTTGAAGAGTTGGCGGCATATGGCTGGGAGTGGGATGACCCCCGGAGTGTTAGCTTACGCCCCAATCAGCGCGGTGCTTCCAAGCGTATGAGAAACGAAGACGGCATATTCTGGCTTACGACAGTAAACACATCTTCGGATGTTGTTTACTCCCATGAAAGTAATGTTGGGACTGTTTCTATTGACCGCTTTGATTTTGATAGAGGCGGGACAGCACTTATCCTCCCAGGTGGGATAACCATAGGCTCCACCTACGACGAGGTATTGGCAGCATACGGCGAACCCAGTGAGCGAAGGCCTTTTTCTGATACCGCGATGACAAAGAATCTTGTCTATTCGGTTGGGGCATACGCAACCGTAACAATAGCTATTGACATTGAAGCGGATGTTGTCTTTAGCTTACGGATAGAAAATGTGTTTGCCCGCGAAGCGCTTCCTGCTTTTGAAGGTGATATGCCTGATGCTGTGCTCTCATATGTTGCGCCATCTACGTTAGGCGACGATTGGCGCGATTTTGTTGTAAGGTTTGACGGTGATTTGTATAGGCTGCCTGCCCCAGTGGCTGCGTTTATCGCAAATGGTTGGATACTAGAAAGTGACCCCAGCGAACTGGTAAATGCCCAAAGTAGCCGGGTTGGTGTAAGTTTGCGCAAGGGTAATCAAGTTATGCGTACCACTGTCCATAATTATGATAATAGCGCCCAGCCAATTTCGCACTCCTTTGTTACTGTGATTGAGTTTTCTCACCATGCTGCCGTATTACCAATAGAATTACCCGGCGGTATAACAGAAAATTCAACAGAAGAAGAAGTTTTAGCAATTTTTGGGGACCCGTCTGATACCGGAGACTCTGCTACATTTCATAGCTTCACCTTCGGGCGAATATGGCAGGATATACGGTTCTCATTTGTTACAGAAACCGGCGAGATTCACTCGATTCGCATTGAGCATAGCCCACGAGATTTAAATTAGCGGGTGTTTTATCAGGGAGTTGCATAAATGTATAACTTAACAAATGTTGATGATGTAGTAAACAACGGATATTGCATAGGTTGTATGGCTGTATGGGAATGTGCACCAAAGGCATTATCCATGTGAAAGATGGAAAAATGGGCTTTCTTGAGCCAACAAAAATTTTACTTTACCGGAGGTATTCAAATGGATATAGAAATTCGCAAATTAACTGTGGAATTATTAGAAGACTACTTGCTTTTTTTTGATACCTACGAAAATTGTTATTGCACCTGTTATAGCAGTGATAATCACGAAGGGAAAGATTTTAGCAAAAAAGAAACACGAAGAAAGCATGCCGTGCAATATGTTAGCAACGGAATGATACAAGGATATTTAGCATATTCTGATAATCAAGTGGTTGGATGGTGCAATGCGAACGACAGAAAAGACTGTTTAAAGTGCGAAGGATGGAAGGTGATGTTGTCGTCTGTAAGCATTTTTGAATCTGACCTAGAAGTAAAAATTAAGTCCGTATTTTGTTTTACTATTGCGCCAGATTTTAGGCGGAAGGGCATTAGTGCGCTATTATTAGAGCAAGTTTGCGAAGATGCTGCAAAAGATGGCTTTGATTGCGTTGAGGCATACCCTAATAAAAATTTTATTGATACGTTCCATGACCACATGGGGCCTGTTGAATTATATGTGAAATATGGTTTTGTCACGCACGAAGAAGCAGGGGATAAAGTTGCTATGCGGAAATATTTGTAATGATTACTCACAGCGAAGGTATTTTACTCCGTTTCGACACATAAGCACGAAAGTCGAATTGCCGCAGTTTACAACCTCATGAAAATTATATCAAAATCAACCCAACCCATCAAAAGCGCAACACCCCCTAAAACCGCAAGATGCAACGGATAAAAGGAGTAAAACAGCCATTTCATTCTTTTGCCGCGCTCACCATTAAAGTTCTTTAAAAGGAAAGCCGCCCCAAAGCAGCCAACAATAAATATTGTTGACACAACTAGTAACGTAAAGTCATATCCCGGCAGCCCCACCATTTCCACCTGGGCATACGGGATATTTTCATTCACCCAATAACCCAATAACCCAAGCAAGCTAAACAAAAACATAAACACCCCCGACACAATTGCAGGGATAACCCGACGCTTATTTTCATCACGGATAATATGTGTAAGCAACACCACAACAATACCGATAATTGCCCAATCAAAAAAGATAGGGAAGGTCGTAAGTATCGCAATAACAACGAATATTAGCCAAAAAAGCGGACGTATTTTTATCTTGTCATATAGTATCATTGAGACTATACCCACTATTATAGTAAACATAATATTAAGCCCAAGAAAGCCAAATGTTAGTGCATGAAAAGGTATGGATATCGCGCCAAATATAAACAACCGCATAATATATTTTTTTAGGTTAGACGTATGCCGATACCCTTCAACCACAAAGAAGGCCATAATAGGAAATGTAAGCCCCCCAGCCGCATACATTGGCAAGGCAATCCCCACAGGGATAATCTCCCACCATGCGATAACAATATGGTTAAGCACCATACCAATAATCGCAATCCATTTCAGTACAAAAGCGTCATAGCTAAACATTGTACCGCTCCTCCTTAGATTAAAATACTTTCTGCTAACCTATCCGCAATTTTGCTAACCTATCCGAAACAACGCCTTGGCATTGTCAGTGGTAATAGCGGCTACTTCCAAATGTGCTTTACCTAATATCCCATACTATTGTCTTCATTATTGCAAGGGATTTCTCGCACAAATCAGTAGTACGCAAATAAACATGAGGCCCGCATAGCTTCATTTTTCGCCCAAATACAACCCTTGGGTTTCCTATCATTGAAGCTTTAGCCACTGGGCGGCAAGGGCATTTACAGCAGCGGCGCACCCATTTTAGAAATGTGGCCTTTACTTCGTCTGCATTGGGTAATTGGTTAACTCTCTCTTCAAAGGCTATATGCTCTGCGGAGTTATACTTGAATAATTTCACGAGTACAGTGGGGTAGGCAAATGGAAACAAACTAGGGTTAGAGTTAGAATGGTCAAACTCAAAAAAGCCGCCTTTTATGCGGAACCCGATAGCGGTACGAGTTGTATTGTCAAGCTTGGAAAATGCTTTATTGCCGCGGCCAATGATTTCGTTAATATCGCTTAAATACGCGATGGTTTCATCATTCATATACCACTTAGAGTTTTCGAAGCTGAGACTATGCCCATCGACAAAGAAGCGGTAGTCGAGATGCGTAAAAGCGGAATCGTACCTGTATTTTTTTGCACTAACCTTGCGATAGGGTGCGAGAAGTTTTTGCCATGTGGTAATAGCCGCGAACATAAACGGATACATATTGTTGGCGAAGTAGGCTTTGTTGTTTGTGTGTGTGATGATTAATCCGCATCTTTGTAAGATTGAGTGAAGCTCGACTTCGGTAATCTTATATTTGCATTTATTTAGGGTTTGTTTTACAAAAAACTTGTCGTAATCGGCCTTATCCATGAAATAGCCATCGTCGTCGTACTGTAAATGGTCAAGGAATTGCCTACAGATAATATGAGGCAGATTGACTTGGTCTATTTCTTCCAGCTTGTTTACTTTTACTTTGTACTTATTCCACCGCGCCGATAAATGGGCTTGATACCATGGTTTTTCGCCCATAGCGTCTAAGATGCCTTCCATATCTGTAAGGTATAGTTTTGGATTTTGATACATATCCGCAAACATGTCTGCCTTGTATCGGTAAAGAGAGTGAAATGTTTCTCTGTGTTTAGCGTCAATGTTTACGAGTGAGATTTCTGGGGGGACTAGCAGCAAACCATTGCTCCATATGCATCTGTGTATATAGCTTGGGAAATCACTTTGGTTTCTGTCAAATTGGCTTTTATTCATTTGACTCATGTTAAATCCGCCCTTTCTTATGTTAAATAAGTGTCGCAATGCGTCGTTTTTAGCCGTTCGCAATCATCAATGAAAATAATTGGAACGCAATCAATAAAGGCAATCAAAAAGCCTATTAAAGGAGCCGCATAGCAATAATCGCAATAATAAGCACTACCAAAAATTCAGCAATTAATATTGCCACACTAACCTTACCGTCCAGCCTTGCAAGTCGCATATCTTCAAGTTCCGCAGCCCACACTCTTTGAAGTGGCCTGGTAATATCGTGGATATCTTCGCGATAAAAGGATGTAAGCAGGCAAAAAAGCCACACAACAAGGCTACCCAGTACAACCAATACAAATATATATGTTGCCGTCCAGTCCATGTAAAAAGCCCTAAACATATCAAGTGCTATAGACTCTGCCTGCTGCATATCGGTGAAATGCGGCACCTGACCAACCGGAAACTCTCCATGGTTGCCGCTAAAGACATTAGAGCTTTGACTACGCGAGTTAGTAGCACTGCTTCCGTCAGAAAATGTATAGTTATGCCGCCTAAAATTTCTAACAACGCTAAATGTGACATCCATATATGCAACAACGAATGTTTCCGTCCATGCCCGCGCAGGGCCACCTGGGTCTGTATGCGAAAATGTTAGGATATTGCCGTCTTGGTCTCTAAGGGTCATCATGTGATTACGCGCCTGCATTGATTCAAGCCGAAAGGTATTGCCACCAAAAACAAACTGCCGCCGTTGTTGCCTTATGTAGCCAGTAATAGCTATCAGCGTCACTATCACAGCAAATACGCCCATCAAAAATAAAATTGCCCGCCCTATGCCGCCAATCCGCTCTACAAACTTATCGAAGTGGGTATTAAGCTTATAAAAAATAGTTTCTTCATAAATCGTGATATCACCATGTGCCTCAATATAGCTATCCGACCTGCTGCGGGAGTTTATATTATACCAATCACTCATCTGTAGCCCCCCAATGAAATTCTTCTTCTTTGTGATTCTACTCTCGAAGCCGCACGGCATTTGCAGCTTTGCGTCTATAGGTATCATCCATTTTTGCATAATGCTTGCGGGTGGTGTTGACATCCGCATGGCCGAGTACATTGGCCACAAGATAAATATCGCCGGTTTCGGTATAAAGCTGGGTGCCAAAGGTGCTGCGTAATTTATGGGGCGAGATATTTTTAAGGCGAGTCACAAGAGAGGAATACTTCTTGACGAGATTCTGTATTGCCCGAGCAGTGATGCGGCGGTTTTGAAGGGATAAGAATAGCGCGTTTTCATGGCCGTCCTTTGGAGCTGCATCATTTCGGGTATCGAGGTACTGTTTGAGTGCAGTCTCTACTTCGTTGCCAAAGTATAAAATCATCTCGTCCCCGCCTTTGCGGGTTACTTTTATGCCATTTGTATCAAAGTCGATATGGTCTAAATCCAGGCCAATGCATTCGGATATACGCATACCTGTGCCAAGCAGCAAAGTGATTATTGCGGCGTCCCGTAGCCGGGTTTGTTGGTGGAATATTTTTTGCTTTTCGGTCAGTTTTTCGCCGGTTTCCACTTCATCCAACAGTCGAGCAATCTCATTTGGCTCTAAAGTCGTGATAGTTTTCTCGTGGATTTTTGGAAATCCGACAAGTTCAGCAGGGTTGGCGGCAATCAGTTCTTTTTTATACATATATCGAAATAAGCCCCGTACCGCGGCAAGCTTTCGAGACTTTCCCTTAGATTCGTTGGTAATGGGCACATCCGGCTCGCCCTTAGGTAGGTAGTATGTAAGATACTCCATAAATGCCTCAATATCGCCTGCCTTAAGGCTTGCCAAGTCCTCAATTGTAATATCGCGGATAGGCCTCATATCAAGCACCTCTTCCGACAAATATCCCAGGAAAATCTTAAAATCCAAGGCGTATCCCACACGGGTAAGAGGGGATGTCTGGTCGCTAAGGCTACGAAAATAATCCTGCATAAAGGCCGGAAGCTCTTTGAGCAGGACGCGCAGTTTAAGCGCATTTTCTTGGGCTGCTTTATCATGGTAGCGCATTTTATCACCGTATCTATGTTATAATGTGCGAAACACGCCCCAACAAACCAAGTAAGCGCAGGGCAAGGCTCACAGGTAACAAGGCGCGTGAAGCACATATGTATAAAGGAGGCTTTTTATGGTATATCAAACAGAAGGCGTATGCAGCAAAGAGATTCACATCGAGATTGAAGGCGGCATTATAAAAGACGTTGCATTTATGTCCGGTTGCAACGGCAGCCTAAAGGGTATAGCCCAGTTTGCAAAGGGGCGCAGCCCAGAAGAAGTGATACAAATATGCAGCGGCATACGATGCAATAACCGGCCAACATCTTGCCCGGATCAGCTTGCCACTGCCCTACGTGGGCTGGAGGGATAAGCTGCACCACTGCTCCATAGGGTAATTGATGCACATTGTTACCCAGTATGGCTCACCAGGCTATGTTTTTCATATAGATTTACAAGTGGTAGGCAGCGAAAGCGGGTTAAAGGCTTTTTTCGCACCTGTGTAGGCGTTGTGAAGACTATGGCGATAGGAAAACGCCGTATGCCCGGATGGCAATCCGAAGGCAGGCGGCATTTTCCCCGCCAGAGGCTTTACAACATAAGCCGGAACATGTGCGAAAAAAGCCTTTAACCCGCTTTCGTGTTCTCGCCACTGTAAGCCCTATATTAAATTAGATTCACGATGAGCCATAGGGTGGTTTAGATGCTTATAGCACCCCTATGTTGTGACGTAGTCATTTCTGACAAACCTTTCGGCCCTGTAGAGACATTTTTGCCAACCCTTTCAGTCAGCAAGGCCTAAAGCATCCCAAGTGCAACTTCCATCATTTGCGTAAAAGAGGTCTGGCGTGCCTCAGCAGTCATTGCTTTGCCAGTAAACAGCGTATCAGAAATTGTACATATGCACAGTGCATTCTTGCCTGCAAGCGCAGCATTGGTGTACAGTGCCGCAGCCTCCATTTCCACCGCAAGCACACCCAGCCGCTGCCATGCCTTGGCATTTGCAAGGTCGTCATCGGTGTAGAACGCATCCGTTGAAAGAATATTGCCCGCAACCAACTTAATGCCCAGCTTTGCGGCAGATTCATTGACTTTCTCCATCAGTTCGTAAGAAGCAGTAGGCGCAAAAAGCCCTGGTGGGCGGCCATAGATATCGGTGTAATTGGAGTCCGAGCACGCACCAATACCAAGGACAATATCCCCAAGGTCAAGCTTAAGGGAGATTGCCCCGGCAGAGCCAATACGCACGATATTCTCCACGCCATAGAAATTGAAAAGTTCATAGGAATAGATACCCATAGACGGCATACCCATCCCGCTACCCATTACAGAAACGGGCTTGCCCTTATATGTGCCGGTGTATGCAAGCATACCGCGCACCTCGTTTACAAGCGCCGCGCCATCAAGATATGTGTCAGCGATAAACTTTGCCCTAAGGGGGTCACCGGGCATAAAAACTGTCTTTGCAAATTGGCCTTCTTTGGCCGTGATATGGGGGGTTGGGATTTTCATGTGCATTCTCCTTTGAATTATGCGCGAATTGCGCGATAGATTTGTACATGTTCACATGGTATTATACGGTATGCAAGTTTATCATTGCAACCAATAAGTTTATCACTCAATCAAAAGGAAAATCAAAATGGAAATCAAAATGGAAATAAAATCCAAATGAAATGAAAGCCAAAAGGAGGAGCATCATGAAAGTATTACTACTATGCGACGATTTTTACCATCCCGGCAGCATCCCAGAGCAGGGTGTTAAGCCCCTAAAGTCAAAGGGTTTCACCTTCGATGTAATCTACGACGCAAAAGCCTTCAACCCCGCCACACTACAAGATTACAATGTCGTAATCTTATCAAAATGCGACAACACAAGCCAACAAGACAAAACCTCATGGAAAACAGACGCAATACAAGACGCCTTTATACAGTATGTAGAAAACGGCGGCGGGCTTATTGTCTCCCATAGCGGGCTGGTAGCAGGGGAAACCAACAACACCCCAAAGCTGGACGCACTTGTAGGTAGCAAGTTTACCTTCCATCCCGCAGCGGCCCAAGTAACGGTGCAGACACTTAAGCCCCACCCCGTAACCGAAGGCACCCAAATGTTCTGCGAGCACGACGAGCATTACCTGCTGCAAATCCTAGCCGACGACGTAGACATCCTAGCCGCGGCATACTCAAAGCCCCCATTCGAAGAAAACAACCAAGACCCAAGGCATTACAGCGAAATGGGCTTCCTAGCCCCGGCGGCATATGTCCGCACCCAAGGCAAAGGCCGGGTTTGCGCGCTTACATCCGGCCATACGACTGATGCATGGCTTAATCCCCAGTTTCAGTTAATGCTTGAAAACGCGCTAAGATGGTGTGGGAAGGCTTAGGCTTAATCGGGGTAAGTGTGAAATATCCGCGCCAAGTATTACATGGCACGAGTCCTACGTTTCATAAACCCCGTAGCAAACATGGATATGAATATGTTTCGTATTCTGAAATTTGCCTTGATTCATAAGCACCTCGCATCCGCCTTTTTTGTCAATCAAAAATTGCGATGCCGCCTTGATTGCTTCCATCAAATCTAGCACAATAGCGTTGTCATCTGGTGTTAAATCATGAATGGTAGCGATATGTTTTTTTGTTTGTACACTTATACGTTCTTCGGAGTATTCCCAAGGGGCATCAATCGCAAATGTATACTCAGAGTTATATATGACCCTCTCGAGTGCAATATCGCCTCGCTCCAGCATTGCAGTTTGTTCGCAGCGCCAACATTCGTGTTTTTTCATAGTCAACCTCCATTAAATCTTATACTGATTCCAGGTAAAAATTTATTTGATGGGTTTTTATCTGGAATCGGTATTAAATGCAAGCATAATTGATTTCATTCATTGATTTCATTGAAAAACCGCGGCAATATGCGGCGGCAACGGGTTTGCCTGTGGCGAAATCATAGCATAATGCGCCATCCCACCCCCCGGACGAGGCGACGACCCAAGACCAATATAAGTGGCAGTTGTAAGCAGCATTGCATCTCTATGTCCAGGCGAGGTAGACCACAAGTTTATCACAGCCTGGACATTTGAATTTGAGGCCATAATCGCATGGCCGCGCCACTGCCCAAAAAGTTCCGCCACCGCAAGCGACCCACCATAAGGCCCCGCAACATGTGTCCCCGGCGGGAAGAATCCAAGGTCGGCTAAGGTTTGGCTATGAAAGCGCGCCGCCAGCATAAGTTCTGGATGGATAGTGAGGGGCGGCAGTTGGCCATTATTCCACCGATACTCGTTAATCGCGGCAACAAGTTCCAACTCAAATGCCGTTGGGCCGCCCAAGTCTTGATACTCGGCCACCCAAGCCAATAGCTCTTCTTCTGTAAGCTGCCTGTTTGGTAGGACTATCCTGTCGGCCGGTGGCGTTGGGGTAGGGGGGGGTGGAGAAGGTGTTGGCGGCCACGGTGTAGGCGTAGGCGATGGTGATGGGGTGGGCGGCATCGGAGAAGGGATAGTCGATGGGGTCGGTGTTGGTATTGGCGTAAGCGTGGGTGTAGGGATTGGTGAGGGTGTTGGTGGCGGAGTAGAAGTTGGGAAAGGCGTAGGTGCCCCCGGCTCTGGCGTTGGCGTAGGCATCCCCGGTGTTGGTTGTGGCGTAGGTTCTGCATCGGCAGATGCTACAACAGATTCATGCATCCAATGCGCAAGCAGCAAGTTTAGGTCTTGAACATTAACCTGCCCGCTTGCGGAGATATTTGCATACATATTGTCCGTCATCCAATACTGTAAAAGTAAGTTAAGGTCTAGGATATTTATCTGCCCGTTGCCGGTAATATTCCCTGGGTACAGTGGCAGCATGTCTGGGAAGCCTGTAGCTGTGTTTAAAATTAAATTATCGTCACCGGCAACATGCACATTATTCAAAGTAAAGCTGGTGTGTCCAGGCTTGTGGAAAACAAGGCTATAAACTCCGGAGACTACCGCATCAAAAGTAAAGCTTGCCGGGCTTGTATTGCTTGCTGGAGTGATTTGCGCAATAGTAGTTGCAACAATAACCCCGTCGGACGTACTCTGCCTAAGCTCAACTGTTACGTCTCTAACGGGGTTTGGTAATGTAAACGAGCCTGTAATCAGAGCAGTATCCATTACAATTATCGCATCACTTTCGCCAAACAATATAAAAAACGGCATACATATAACACAGACCAATGCCAGTATCAACGTGCCTATGGCAAATTTTTTTCTGGTAGCCATCATGGCAGCCTCCATTCTTATTATGAACACTCACTCAAGCTCAATCGTGCCGGTAAACATCTCTTTGTATATATCCCGAGATATAGCTGCAATAGCTTGCGCCTTTTTTGTGCTTCTCTTTTTTACATAATATTCTTCTAAAATTTCGCAAAAATCAAGTGCTCGGAGCATACTCGTGCCACAGTCAGTTTTTAAGTACGGAATGGCAACCTTCTCTATATAATCAATAGAGTTGCTTTCATTTAATGTTAGCAGGTGACTTATTACCTCAGCTTCGGTGAGCATTATGGTACTATTTGTTGCTAGTGCTACCTCTTTACATTGCTCTAGCATTTCCTTACATTGGTTAAAATCCTTTAATCTGTATAAGGTTAATGTCTTTTGCAAAATTGCAACAGAATAAAAGCGTGTTTTATTTTGGCAAAGTTCAAGTGCTTGGTTGTAATAGTCTAATGCATCTTCATACTCCTTGCGACCATAAGAATACTCAGCAAATCGTATTAACGAATAAACCATCATTGGCACATCTTTCGTGCGTTTTGCGTGCGTATAACCTATGTTCAATATTTCTTTAGCTTTATCATAATCCTGCACAAACAAATAACTTCTTCCGAGATTAGCCCAGATTAGCGACATTGGAACATGGGTACGGTCGTTGCTGCTTTCTGCAATTGCTTTTTCGTAATATACAATGGCTTTCCATGGCTTCCCGAGATTCAAGAACGCTGATCCGATATTCCCATATATGGTTACATCTGGCTTCACATTAACCGTCTCCAATTCAAGGGCCTGGAGAAAGTGCTTCAATGACGCTTTGTGTGAATACTTAACATGATGATAAAAACCCATATTGCGCTGGTATAAAAAAAGGGCATCATTGCTTGCTTCATCTAATAATGCTTCTGCGGTGTTTAACCTTTCCTCCGCTACAGGGAAATTTCCTTCCTTAAACAATATCCTGGTTTCAACCATCAAATAAGTTAAAGTTAAGTTGCGCTCAAAGGGCAATTCCAGTATTGGTGACAGCTCATGTTGAATATCTTTAGCTTCGGCTAACCTATCGGCACCAACTATGTCATGCCATACCCACAGGCGGCTTGTATAATCCTTAAGCTCATGTTCAAATATGGGGGCATTTTCTATGTTAAGAAATTGTCTTATATCTGCCAGCATTTTCTCATCGTATTCTGCTTGCCCGCGCTCTAGGCGGCTTACAAACATCTTGCTGGTATTTATGGCTTTGGCTAGGTCTTCTTGGTGAAGACCTTTATTTACTCTGATTTGCCTAATCTTTTCTCCAAAGGAGAGGGGGGAAGGGTTATCTTTCATTATTAGCCTCCTTTTTGATGATTTTTTAACAATTATGTTATATTTGCCAGTATCAAGTTACGGCATATTTATGTGTTAACTTTGCATTTAAGCTGGGCTACCTTGTTACTATACACTATTATTTATCTCCTGCTTGCTTTCAAAATATTAGCAAGTATCAATTTCTGGCTAATTTATGCGCGAATTTTGTAAACAATCAAGATTGTTCCGTTACTATAACCGAATAAAGCCAAGAAAAACATAGGTTTTACCAAGTCTATGCAAGTAATTTGCAAAGGGCTTTTTTTTTGCAAATTAATAAATATCAGTTACCAAAACGTATTAACAAAATTCGCAAAAGCCTCTAATATCAAGGATGTAAGGTAGACAGTTTGCTTAACTGTCGTATTATTGCGTCCAATTGATAAAAAAATCAAGATAAGGAGTGATTTTGTGAAACACACAAACCATAAAAAGCTAAAGACAGCATCAGCATGGAAACGGATTTTGATGATGTTTTGTGTCGTGACGGTTATAGCCGTGGTATCCATATTGGCCTATGACGGCTACGATTGGCATGAGGAGTATGGCATTGACAGTGCGCCCGTAGAATGGGGGGGCTATTATGATTACTACATAACAGATTATGACGAGCATGTAAAGGATTATATTTATGACATAACAGACTATGCTTGCCCGCAGGGTGAGTATGAGTATTATCACAATGAATATGAACAGGATTACAGTTACAGCAACTACGCAGGCGATACATCGGGCTACAATAATTACTATACGCCACAAACCTACCACGAAGGCCCCGTTTCTATAGAAGTAGACAACGACGGCAATATAAACATATACCCGCCTAACTTAATGCCCGATGCCGTGTTTTCCTATAACTATCTCTTGATAAGGTTCCAAGTGGGCATTTATGCAGACAACTTCGGGCTTAATTTGCCTTATGGTTGGACGTATACAGTTAGCCACGGCATGGAAGAACACGATGGGCAAAGATCTTCCAGGTCAGGTTCATATACTCTTGTACGCATAAGGCACACATGGAATGACACTGTTAGCAATTACATCGGCTTCCAACCTTTTGCCGTAAATGCACCAGGCCATACAATAATGCCCGTTGTCACTTCTCATGCCGATCTAGTAACTGCTATTACCAGTCCAGGAGGGGCTAACAATCGCTTGATACCAATATCGGCATGGATAAATCAAACTGCAACTATTGAAATCCCTCCTGGGCGCAGTATTATTATTGCCAGTTATGGCACTGATTTCCAAGGCGACCTTGATTTACCGCCACTAGCTCCTGTACCTCCTGCACCTATTCATACATTAAACCGCCAAAGCCATATCGCAACGGGGCGGCATTTTGATGTATTAAATGGGTCCACTTTAATTTTGGGTCATATCATCCTTGAAGGAGGTTCACCTCCGCTTGGGGTAAACGGCGGTGGGATATCGGTTAATAATTCACATTTGTATATGCTGGCGGGTAGTCACGTCCGCAACAATAGGTTTGAAGTTAGTGTTAATGTTGGCGTTGGTGGCGTTGCTGGCGGTGGCGGTGGCGGTGTAAGTGTGATGAACAATAGCACATTCACATTGGCCGGAGGGACTATTTCCAATAATTCACTTACTCACGGTATCACTGGTGCT
>Ga0123355_10010998_pt1:2500-13928 | contig 13928 bp, 9 predicted proteins | sample TergutEmb28metaG_3_FD_89872 | JGI IMG/M metagenome (GOLD analysis project Ga0123355, IMG submission 89872) | Embiratermes neotenicus P1 segment gut microbial communities from Petit-Saut dam, French Guiana - Emb289 P1 | ecosystem: Host-associated > Arthropoda: Insects > Digestive... | reverse complement strand
CGCACTTTATGGAACCCGAAAGTTCATCACCGTATTCACAAGTGCCCGCCATCTGTCCCTATCCTGAGCCAACTCCATCCAGTCTCCACCCCCTCCCACTTCCCGAAGATCCATCTTAATATCATCCTTTCATCTATGTCTGGGTCTCCCCAATGGTCTCTTTCCCTCAGGTTTCCCCACTAGAACCCTGTGCACATCTCTCCCCTCCCCCATACGCGCCTATGTCCTGCTGCTTACGAACGAAAATTGAATTTAGGGTGACGGATCCAGTGACTTTACCACCACAATGTGGCTATGAATGAGCATAAGCTGTTACCGGATTGCGTGGGAAGCATACTTCCTCTTCAGTTTTTGACATTTCTCATTCGTAACGTGTGTTGGATGTGGAAGAGGCGACCATCCAGAAGTACAGTTGCTTTAAGACGTCTGTAAAATAAAATTAGATCTTTGGCTGCTCTGCCATCTACAGTACAAAATCTTCTCAACAGATAGCCTAACACAACTTGCCACTTACCTAATTTGCTTCGGACATATCCAAGGGGAATAGAACCGGTAAACTATAAACTGTTCAAATCACGTAATGTGTAGCATAGGACTACGTGACTTATAAAACCCAAAGTAATCGAAGTAATGCAAAGTAATTTCAACTGCTCATTCCTTTTAAAACACTTCTCCAATATACATTCCAGTATTCTACCGTGTTATAAGAAGTTGTGCTGCGGGGATTCAAAAAAATATTGCAGATTCTACTCACCCCCTTTTTTTACCTCCGTCCTGACATATCCCCTGATAAGCGATCTTGAATTAAACATCACGAAATGTCAAATAACACGGATTTTAAAGCTGCTCAACATATAATTTCTCTCCTTTGTTACATCATGTCTCTCCTCGGCACTTTGACGTTTAATCAAAACAAATCTGTGGCACCGGCATAACGTAGACAGTATAGTGATTACGAAAGGGGCAGGCCAAGCGACGAACCACTGTTCGGTTTTTTTGTTGTCCCCCTTGGGCCCAATTTTCTAACCACTCGGTACAGCGGCCGAGGCGTGAAGCTGACCACTCACCTGCACCTTTTATCGAGGTTACGAATGAATGACACTTTAACTTTACCATGAAATGAATCTGTACTAACTTCCAGAGTTCTCTGAATGTTGTCTCTGGTGGTTTGCACAGAATTACACCGCTCAAACTGTCGCAGCGCGATTACGAATCATTTTCGAAGCATGGATGAATGATGTTCTCATATTACCTGTGACAATACAATGAATGAACCGTACCACTAGTTGTATTGATACGGAATTAGGGAGCCTCTGCAACATGAGCACAAAGGCCTATACCGCTAAAAGGAAGTTTTGTGCGCGGCCCACATTCACCTGCAAGTCATTTACTGCAGCATAGCCAAGAATTGTTCCCTGTTAGTGCCAATATTTGTGCCTCTAGGGTCTACTCCAGCCTCAACTCTCGTCCATCCACCTTTTCCAGTATACCATGGTTTCCTCTTCTGTGAGGTCTCAGACATTCTACTTTCCTCCATCTGTTCCACACGGGCTGTTCGTATCCGTCTAGACCAATAGCCTCTAGTCTGCTGCCACACCCATTAACGCACATCCGGCAATTGATCAGAGGTATTTCATTTGCCTAAACTCTGTTCTTGTTTTTGTCCTCGCTTTTTAGAAACCACATTGCAGAACCATACAAGAAGGTATGTTTCGCTCCAATTTTATGAAGTCGCGAGTCTCGTATTTCTATTGAAATTTCTAATTACTTTCTTTACTAAAAGTGGTTACCTAAGTTATTTATTTTTCACTACAGTATTTCCACAAACGGAATTCCCAGTTTGTAGTATTTATAAAGCCACTGCCCATATTGAATATACTTGACGGAATTACGTTTTGTTATCTACTGAAGAGATTTCGCTAAGTGGCACCAACCAACGAACCAACCAATCAATCAACCAACCAAGGCCATGCTGCCCAAGAAATTTTTATAGAGCTCGGAGGTTCGTTACAGTTTTCGCAAGAGACCGCCTTTTCCCCCTCTTCATTATAGTGCCATGTCTACCAAATAGCCTCGGACGTTCTGGTGTCCAATATGTCATACTCCCATATGTACAGTATGCACGTGTTGCAAAACATCACACGAGGTGTTTCGAGGTTACTATGTTGAGACTGTTTGTTCCGTTGCTTCTCTTCATCTGCATTTAAAGGTCAAAGACTTCGTCTGAGATACTGAATGGCGGTAACCGCCTCAGCGCCGTGACGTAGTGAGCGTCATTGTCGCATCATATTCGGGAGGTTCGAGGATCAAAATTCGGCCACCAACCGGTTGTCCTCATACGTTTTGTCGTTTCCCCCAGTTAGTTGACTTATGATAATGGCAGAAGCGGGTCCTTCAATATGCTTTCAAATTCGTAACGGTCATATATATCTTACAATATTAACATAAAAAATTAGGAATCAAATTCACAACGTTCTTTTATACAAGTTTTAATATTATCCTAAACCAGTGGCTCTCAAATGACCGTTCTTCTTGGGAGTTATTTAAAAAAGAGTGTACAAATATTTGGCTTTGCATTTTCGCTCATTTAATAATATTTGATTTAAAGTAAGTAGCCATTATTTTACGCGGGTACACACAGGTGGGTCATGTTTCTGTCTTCCTGTTATGCAGAAACCAACGTACATAAAGGCATAAGTTGGTGCACTGCCGCTCATGAATGCGTCACTTCATATATCATTCTACGGTACGATAATAAGTGCAGGTATATGTAAAAGAAGTATCGTATTTCTTTACGGTTTATGCAACAACTCCGTCCGTATCTCTACATAGTGTCGAAGTGTAACATGATTAGCGAATAGCGAATTCGGAAGAATATTAAGAAAAGCGGCTGGAGTTTAAATTTAAGCAGTACTACAACCTCGTCCTATGCATGCGGGAATGAGGGAAAACATGGAAAATCTCAGTTACGAAAGTCGGTCTCCGGGTCGATGAGACAACGGATGAAGGGATTAGGTGGATCTAAAATAGACAAACTAGGAGACAAAAACAGAAAACAACAAAACGGGGAGTACCACATACATTGCTGGAGCGAAGTTGGGACACACGGGCGCCTGATTACGAGAGGTTGTACGTGAAAGGTAAGTCAGTTTCACGACTGGACGGCGTCTTACGTGGTTCCCGCAATATTTCGATCACCTTGACATGTGCTGTGGATAGGGTTAAGCAGGGTAACGTTTTCTCTGTCGTACATTACTGGGCAATAGTTCACACCGCGCGAATGAACTCGGCGTGACCGGAATATGCATATAGCTCCAGGCAAGCACGTGCCGAATGTGACGGTTTGAAAGTTGTCTGCGACTAGCTGCCCTGATTTTCTTCCTGCTACCTGTTTTCCCCTAGCCTTTCTTCATTTTCATAAGTTGGACACCTTACTCGAGGATCATGGCACCATGCAGTCTGGTACAGATGTAAACACGTTTAGGGTAATATACTGCCTCCATTTTCCACTCTGAAGATACAGATAGTATGTTTCTCCGAAATTTTTGTACCTACCTACCAGACTACACGGTGCCATGACATCGAATACCACAATACGAATCCTTAGCACAGTTTAAGCCTCTAGTTATAGACCTCGAATTTATCTTTGGCTCCTGGTTTATTCATGCCACTGCTTTATTGGGTGAGCCTAGATAGCTCAAGTAGTGCAGTGACAATAACAGGCAGTCGAGTTGGCTTCCCGACAGGGACAGGGATTTTTCCGCTCTCCACAGCTTCTAGCGTTCCGATGGGCTCTAGGGACTGTTTACTGGACACCGCGGTCTTTTCGCCCAGGAGCGAAACGTCCGGAAACTGAAGTTGACCGCTCACATTCATACAACCGTGGGTAAGAATGAGTGGGATTACACCTCCACTCCCACATGTGCCTTCATGGCGTGCAAAGAAACAACTTCACCTCTACGTTTACTCTGACAAACATATGTATGAGCAAATAACATCACATTTTTTACATTTTCTTTTCTCTGTTTACGCCTTTAAACTTCAATTAGCGTCACTAATGTCGCATTTCTTATTAAAAGCACACGGGCTTGAAAATTATGAGGTAAAGTCCCTATGTACGCCATGTAGACACAGAGGGGAATGAAAGTATAGCTCAACCCATTCTTAACCTCAGCACTAGATAGTACCAAGTGCTCAGCTTCATAGCACGGCAGCTTTACCCCTGGAGAAAAAGCACTCATTATCCACTGAATTGGAGGCTGGGTGGTCCACTCCTGCTTTGGATGCTTTGAAGAAGCTGTAGTCACTGTTTCGACTACGGTACAGTTTCCTTTCGCCAGCTCCGATTCAGTAAACCAGATTCTCAAACCAAGAGTCGCAGCCCTAACTTGGCCCTTCATTTTGGTCATGAACTCCGTAAATAATCAAGCGAACCTGGTGGTTTAAATGGGTGCTGATTACGCACAGGTGTGTTGCAAGGCCAATGTCTTTGACAATTCTGGATCGTGGGGAGAAATATTTGAGAAATGCTACGCTAGATGTAGCCGGTACAAAAACGAGGTGTAGACATGGGAGATCCGTCTTCATGGACAACGCGACCCTTGAATATGAAGACGATAAGCGTAGAGAAGAAAACCAACTAGGTGCTACTGAATGTTTTATTGTACTTATAATCTGCTCAACATGTTTCGGGCACTTATATGCCCATCATCAGGAGCTCGAGATCAAACTTGCGTTATTGCCGCATATTGTGTGTAATGCCTTGGTTGCTGGTGGTCGGCTGTTAGAAGCAGAGCAGCAGGCTATGCGTCCGAGATGTCTCGCACAATTTCCCTCATCCCGAACGCATAGCCTGCTGCTCTGCTCCTAACAGCCGGCCACCAGTAATCAATGCATTACACACCATATACGGCAATAACACAAGTATAGCCTCGAGCTCCTGATGATGGGCATATAAATGCCCGAAACATGTTGAGCAGATTATAAGTGCAATAAAGCATTAAGTAGCACCTAGTTGGTTTTCTTCTCTACGCTTATACAACGATGCACGGACAAACATACATCAAAAGAAGGCGATAGTTTCCTTCTAAATGCTGGAAACCAATTACCCAACGATACGGCGTCATATCCCACAGGCGGGAATCCTCAAATCGCTGGGTTGTTAATTCCTTTCACTCTGAATCCCTCGGCCCCTCAGCCAGGAATCTGAACGTGAAACTCAAGCTCTCTAATCATGAAAGTAACTCTAGGAATACTCGTATGTACCGACCTCGACAACAGGTCAAACCACTTGCTTCTCTCCCGGCCGTAATAACATTGCACGCATACACAGAAATTCTGCAGACTTTCTTGCTCTTTGCTGCACGCTATTAAGGACAGACAGAAGTTGTATATTATTCAAACTTTCAGTTAGCTTGCACTGGGTTTGGAATGAATCCCTTGCTAATGCAGCCTCAAATAGGCCTATTGTACCAGCCTTTCATAACAGATTAGTATGAAGCATTGGTGGTGGTCTGAGAGGGAAAAAATGATGTGCTAGAGAGAAACTCACTACGTTGTCTCGAATAAATTCAAACTGGGTTACTCCGGGATTGAAAACGGGCCTTTCAATAGAAAACAAAGGATATCAACCGCTTGAAGCCCAACTTCAAACCATAGAAACTACCCATTTAACGGTAAAGAATCGCATTTTTCCAAAACAGCATTTACGTGATTTGCACGATTGCACAATATAGAGCAATTATATGCCTAAATAGCAACAGCAGAGAAGGAAAAAAAGAAGAAAATGAAGAAGAGGGGGCGGGATGGTGAGAAACACATTCATTACAAGGAAAAATTAACGTCTCTGAACGTTCCCAGGCAGTGCCCGCTCGTCCTTAGAGAGGTAGGCTAGAGACAACGTAGAGCGTTAAGAAGTTAAGAGAAGCGGACTGTTGTGCATTTGCGAGAGAGTAAGTAATTCGCGCAATTATTGCTTTTTGGAGAAATTCTGATAATGTTGGAATGCCTATACTGAGGATGTAATTTTTGTTCGTGCAGTTAGGGCTGTATATGAAGCATGCTGTGTGGCGTAACCGAAGAGCTAAGAACGGAGTCTTCCAGCTAACGAAGCACACAACTATAATGTGAAAAATGTGCCTTATGACATTTACGCTATCGGTATTAGCAAACCTTTAAAGACGAAACGTATCTGTTACATATAAGGATTCAGTACGTACCGCGCAGTAAACACTCTCCACTTCGATTATAAAATCCAGTCTCTTAATGTTGTATAAGGAAAAGTTTGCTGTTTTTTCTGAGATCCATATAGAACACGCAAAGGCAATATGATCACCATGTAGATTTCACGGATGATTTGTAGTCAGCCCGAAGATGTTTTTTTAAAAGCCGAAATATGTTGCTGACGATTCATTAAAAGTTGTGTATAGACTCGAATTACTATTGTTGCACTTACTAGCTTAGAAGTGACTTAATTGGTATTATATTATATGCTATTTTAGCATACACGGATTTCGAAATGAGGAGAAAATCTTCTTGTATGTCTGTGTGTCCAAGGACACGACAAGATGTCAGACAATAAAATGATGCAATAACGGAATGTGACCTCAACACAGGCCATGGCCTTCTGCACGTAACATTCTACTTTGCACTTCCAGCGGCACTGAACACAAATGTGAACATTCTGCTTCCGAAACTTTCTGTAAACATAAGATACGACCGAATTGTCATGTCAAGTAACTCCCGTAACGCAAAATGCATTACTACAGTCTTCTAGTTGCTTTTTCAGTAAATTGTAACAAAGAATTTAAGCTATACTAGAGCACACTTGACTTGTCACAGACACAAACGCTAATTCTTTCGAATCACAATATTCAATCTAAGAGAGAAAAGATGTGATAAATTAGATGGTGCTTTCTGTTATCACTGTCGCACCACTTCGTGACTTGGTACGTAAATACCAAGTAGACAGTTTGACTTTCCTTTTTTCCTATCGTGTAGGATCCGACTTCGTACGTAATTTGGAAATGTAATCTGATGTCCTCCAATCCAGGAAGTTGTATGTGACGCACTTAAATCGGGGGTGGGGAGTGGAGGGAGTTGCTTTTGAAGCCTGCATTCGCAGCTTGTAATATAGAAATCATTTCAGCATTTGCTGTCAGACAAACGACGAAAACATGTAGAAGTAACTCATCGGAGTCTAACAAAAGAATAAATTATGAACTATTTACAAAAGAGCATCTTTCCATTAGCAGGTACCACGAGCTTCTCCCTCTTGTCCTTCCGATAAAAGTATCATTAAAAATGAGCACGGTGCATTGGGAGTTATTCGCCGGTGTCTCACCAAGGAGGAACCGGTTCGGTACCCAGTCAGTTCAAGTGGAATTTGTGAGGGATGAAGTGGCACTGGGACAGGTACTTCAGTATTTCTTTGTCGATATCATATGCTCCACAACCTAAGCTACGACTGCTTTAAAAAACAGTTAACAATATGTGCATAGAGGCCCCAAAGGAAGCAGGTAAAATGTGAATACGGAATAAGAACGATATAAACGTCGATATCGATAACATTCTTCTGTCTTCGCTTGCAAGTGGTTGCTGTAACAGTACTCAGAGCCGGCTATAACTGTACAGTGTCGCTGGGCACTTCCAACCTTCAGCCCCGAGGCCACCAGAGACGTTCGGTTTTCTCACTCCTACTTTTGAAAGACGACGATAACTCGTGCAGCACGGTCCTTTTTGAAAGCTAGTAGTCGCTCACTTAGTCAAGAAATTCTCATATTTAATGGAACTCAAACGTTCACTGTCGTGATAAAAAAAAACCGCACAAAACGACATCATGCAATTGGATAATAAAACAGCCCTGGATGTTTATTTTGAACACTCGGCAAAATAGACTTGATGTTATCAAAGCGGTGTTGTTAAAGGTTATTCTGGGATGTTACGCTGAGCCGATTGGTAAATACTCGTAGTGGTCGGGTTTCGAAGGCATTTCGATCCTTAAATATGTCGGTAAACGTTTAACAATGGGCAAAGCGTAACTTCAACCTACACTAACAACTCTCACGGATAATAGTCCTTCTTGATATGCTAAAAGTTTTTTTTTTTTAGCTGGTCAAGAAACCCCCCACATTTTACACAGCACGAAGATTCGGTTCGTTGCGCTGTTTACTAAGCCGTCTTGCGCCAGATAAATCAACTCCACACTATCCCATCCTATTTCTTTAAGATCCATGTAATCTTAGCCTTCCATCTATGCCTACATCTTTCAAGCGCCTACCAAAAGCCTGTAGGCACTTCTTTTCCTCCCCACACATTCCACGTGTCCCGGCCATCTCCTTCTTCGATTTAGGCACTCTAACAACATTCAGAAAGACTAAAAAGTCACCAAGCTCTTCATTATGCAATTTCTCCAGCCCGTACAACTTCCTCCCTCTAAGGCCCAATTACTCCCCTTAGCACCCCGTTCTCGCACGCCTTCGGTCTACGCACTTCCTTTAAAATGACAGACCAAGTTTCATATCCATATAATACAAGACGGTAAAGAATCCAGTCCTTGACGAACGGTGGGCATCCCAGTTTCTGAACGAAAACTGTGCATTGGAGTTAGTTACTCCCTATATCGTGAGTCCTAAAGGCTTGTTAAGAAATATTTCAAACAAATACGTATTTGTCACTAAATGAGATCTACCACATACACTTTATCATTATGTGCCTTTTCAAAAGGGACGGATGGGTTGCAGGGCACCTAAAAATGCTGTATCCAGAGCAGTGGCTATTTGGCGTCGAATAGTAAGGACCGTCACGTTCGTTTAACTTGAAAGGACAGGTAAAGGATCGGTAGTGGCCTGTTTTAAGATAAAATGGCCTTGGATTGGACTGAGGAAAGTCAAGAAATACAGTAGCCAGGATACTCAGTAACATGACCGCATATCTAACCAGTACCTCCCAAATGTAAGTAACAAGCGTCACCTCTAGAGCAAGTTTGATAGGTCCAGTACTTAATAAAGTGCACAAATTTCACTTTTTGCTTCATAGAAAATGTTGGGTACTGTCAGTGCCAGTCGCATGTAACAAATATCATTGAAACCGAATACGCAGTTTCAGCCACGTAGAAATGCAGACATGACGAACCCACGCCCTCAGAATTTCAGAACGCGGATTTTCGTACTGTTATTATTGAGGTCAGTGACACTGCACACGCTATGGCCTCGGCACTTATTTCTACACACTGGATTTTGTGTGAATTAATCTTCTAGTCACCCTAAGGCAGAAAGGCTGAGATTCCTTCATGCCGCTCACAAGCAATGTTCCCAGATTAGAACCGAGGTTGTCGAAACGGCGTTAGATGTCACGACTATTAAAGGAAACTGTTAATGAGAATGCGGTTTGTGTTGCCTCGGGACTGACCTAGCATTTAGCTTGTCGTTCGCCAGTCGTCCTTTGACGATTCTCAGTTCAATCGCATCAGTACATCAATAAACTGTATATCCACCGACCTAGGCTGTCAGCAAGATACAGCTGTAACTGATCTTAAGCCTCACACTATGAAGATGTATAGGAATACACAGTGTTTTAAATTAATATCGTTTTAAAAACTGATTGCTCTTTGACACATAGCGGGGTTTGTTGTGGGATTAAGACAGAAAGCCTCGTAGGTTTGCACGTAAAACGTCGCATATTTTCTTCCGATTTTAATCAAGCTGAAATGAATCAACTAATTTCAGTAACAGGCCACCGTACCACATTCCATTCTTCCTATGAGACGTTCTTGAGCTGTTACACGCGAACAGACGGACACAGCAGATACAGCAAAGCTATTAAGCATTGTTTTAAAACTGTTTGTTGTAAATGTGCCACAAATATTACTAGAGGACGCGCACTTACCCTTTTTAAACCATAATCTTAAATACTATTCCACAATTTATCATTCAATTTTTTACGGATTTTTCATTCTTCTTAACACGAGCGACAAATGACCAACACGCAGCATCAGGCACACAGGATCCCAACGAATACGAATGAAGAACGTAAGATATACACATGAAAATAGAGAAGAACTTCGTCATTTTTCCCACGCGATGAGTAGCTGCAGGAAAGTATGCGCAATTACAAATCAATTGCGTGCCCATCTGACTGGCATAAGGCTTCTAGTTCGTTGAGAAGTGAAAGCGAACACCACTCTACTTCCTGTTCATTCAGTCATTACTGATAAAAATGCTGGTCATTATGAAGTGTGATTTTGTGTGTCTGGTTTATTCACGCCCATTTTAAAGTCTCTACTCTCCTACGACACCGGTATTACAGCACACAAACACACACACACACACACACACACACACCAGCTTCAGAACTCTAAGCCGCAGCACCAGTATTACACCATATAAAACATTCAAAATGACCCGCTTACAACACCAGCTTTACAATATACACAATATTCAGAAGCACACATCTAAAACACTAATACTGACACATTCAACATTCGTAACTGCCTACAACACCACGTAGGTATAGTCGTCATGCAGAGGAATCACAAGTCCTGTTTTTCTCACTGTCCGCTGACTCAGACGGGTCACAAAGCTTGTGGTAATAACCAAACCAACCCTCAACACGCTTATATGAACACGGCTGTTGCAGTACGTCTGTAAACAAGTCTCATGTGCTTGAATTATTAGGCACCACGCCATGCAGATGTACATACGGGCAGAGAAGTTACACTTCCACGAAATTTTAGCTTAGGCACTGTACGGAGAATGAGTGTTCAATTTTAGGTCCCGCTCGATCTAAATCTAAAGAAGATGTTAGAGTGGTGGTTGGGTGCGCCACAGAGCTCATTGTTACCTGGTGACAAAGAAAGACAGGTCTGTTCCTACCAGGAATAGAACGCAGTACTTAAACCCTTAGCTAGTCCCTGTATTGTTTCAGAATTTATATTGAGAAATTCGGATGTAGACAATGATGATGAAATTTGAAGATAATTCCTTACTACTTGTATAAGACAGTGTATGAAAACAGTGTTTTAGAAAATGCCTCGTACACGCAAAGCATAAATATATTCACAATCCACGCACTTCAGTCCGTGTCCTTTCCCGGTACATTCACACGGTGGCCGCTACAAATTACGTGTACACGCTTCCCCTAATTGTCCGTCACACACAAATGTTGTTGATCCCTGCCTTGGAATTTTGTTACTAAATTTGAAGCTATGCATATAGGAAAGGTGGCATACAGTGAACGGTTAGAAGGTTGTCAGGTTGTCTAAATGTCAACAGTTTGCCTCTTTCGTCGTTGGAACGCAGTGGACTACACAGGACGTTTGAAGCTTCCTGAACATTCGGTCTGTACCGTAAAGAATAACACAATAGCATTTGAGAAATGGATGAATATGACGCGAAACCCGAGAAAAAGCTACTCCAGGACATCAAGTTTC
>Ga0123355_10010997_pt1 | contig 13928 bp, 14 predicted proteins | sample TergutEmb28metaG_3_FD_89872 | JGI IMG/M metagenome (GOLD analysis project Ga0123355, IMG submission 89872) | Embiratermes neotenicus P1 segment gut microbial communities from Petit-Saut dam, French Guiana - Emb289 P1 | ecosystem: Host-associated > Arthropoda: Insects > Digestive system > Gut ... | reverse complement strand
TTTCCGCTGTGTCCAAGCGGAGATGAACCATGTTCGGCATCACAATAATCCAAAAACTGGTGAACATTTTACTGTGCCATCAAAATCTATTGCATATCGTTTCGAGCTCTGCCGTAACCAGCATATAGATCTTTCTTCTCTACGGTATAGGCGGCATGGAACCAGAATGTTTACGCATTAATTACCGGGTTTACATGCACCATGCAATGTTTAACCTTAGGGAAACCCTTTTCTATAGCATCATGGACTTGTTGCGCTATAGCGTGGCCTTCCCCAATAGAGAGTGATGTATCCACGCATATCTCTACATCCACGTAAATTTTGTTTCCAAATAGGCGTGTCATCAGGCGGTCTATCCCATGTACAGAGTCTTGTGCCAAGATGACTTCACGCATTGCCTCTATTGTGGCGTCATCGCAAGACTTATCTGTCATCCTGCCTATGGCGTCACGCATAATGCTTATTGCGGTTTTTACAATAAATAAGCATATGACAATAGCGGCGGCAGAGTCAAGAATAGGGAAGCCCAGCCTAGCCCCTAGTATGCCTGCAAAGCTGCCGATAGACGATAAGCCATCCACACGGCTATGCCACGCGTCGGCCATAAGTGCGCTTGAGTCTATTTTCTTCGCGGCGGCACGGACATACCAGTATACGGCTTCTTTTACGCCTATAGAAATTGCGGCTGCTGCCAGTGCCAGCAAGCCAGGTACGCCCAGCTGGATATCATATGCGGAAATGATCCTTTGCAACCCGGCCCAACCAATGCCTATACCTACCGAAAAAACAAGCAAAGCCAGAACCATTGTGGCCACACATTCAAAACGCTCATGCCCGTAAGGATGCTCCTTATCGGGCTTTTTGTTTGCTAGCTTTACTCCTATTACGGCTATAACGGTGCTAATTAAATCGGTAAAAGAATGTACAGCATCAGAAACCATCGCGGCAGAGTTTGCGAATATCCCCGCGAAGAGCTTAAATGCAGACAGGATAATATTAATAATGATACTGTTGCGTGCTACCGATATAGCAATTTGTTCGTTTGACTTTTTCATACATGTTCCCCCTAGTAAGTAAAAATTCACAAGAATAAAAAAAGCGCACTACAGGACATATACTGTCCCGCAGATGCGCACTATTATCATCTACTGCCGCATATTAGCGGCCCGGCACCACAAACCTGTAAGGGTTTATCGCCTGCTCAGTTAAATTGCTGCCTGTAATATATTATATGTGCAGGTTATTGTCAATGATACATCATAGCTTACCATTGAATAGACTTGCTCGTAATATATTTAAATAATCATGATATTAAGAAGCTGTGTTCATAGGCGATAACATATGATTTAGGCAAAACAAAAATATCTTGACGCTAATTGCACCACGACTTACGCTGAAATTACATACAATGTTTTCCTGCTCACTCCTATTCCTCGTTGCCTATCTCTTGCGTTTTACTCTCTCGCAAGCTATCATAAATCTAAGAAATACAATGCATTTCATGAAAAGAGTGAAAACATGCCCATAGTAGGAATAGACCTAGGCACCACAAACAGTCTAATAAGCTGCCTGATAAACGGTCAGCCAACCATAATCCCAAACATACATGGCGAAAATCTAACTCCTTCTATTGTAAGCATCGGAGAAGACGGGGAAATATATGTAGGCAGCATCGCTCAGGAGCGGCAAGTTACACATCCCGGATACACAGCATCGGTCTTTAAAAGAAGCATGGGTACTAACAAGCAATATAGGCTAGGGCAAAAAGACTTCACCCCGGAAGAGCTATCGTCCTTTATAATAAAAAAGCTAAAAGAAGACACAGAAGTATATCTTAAAGAAGAAATAACCGAAGCTATTGTCTCTGTTCCGGCGTACTTTAACGACGCGCAGCGCCGGGCAACCAAAGTCGCGGGCGAGCTCGCGGGCCTTAAAGTTGAAAGGATCGTAAACGAGCCTACGGCGGCAAGCCTAGCATATGGCTTTCACGAAGCCAAAGAGCATGCAAAATTTCTGGTTTTTGACTTAGGCGGCGGTACTTTTGACGTGTCTATTCTGGAAAAATATAAAAATATCATGGAAGTGCGTGCCGTGGCCGGGGATGTCTTCCTGGGAGGGGAGGATTTTACGGATATTTTAGCGGATTTATTTATCCGCAAAGCATCTTTGGATATATCCGGTATGTCCCCTACTGGGCAAGCCATGCTTAGGAGGCATGTAGACTTAGCAAAAGCCAAGTTTGCCACGTCTCGTACGGTAGATATAAGCTGTGCCATAGAAAACACATCATATGTAGCCACAATCACATACGAGGAATATGAGAGATCATGCCAGGAGCTACTTAACCGGCTGCGTATCCCTATAAAAAACGCTATGTCTGACGCGTCGCTTAAGCTGGCGGATATCGACTCGATTATTTTGGTGGGCGGGGCTACAAAGTTACCCATAGTCCGTAATTTTACCGCAAAACTCTTCGGCCGGTTCCCGCATATTGCGCTAAACCCGGACGAAGTCGTTGCCATAGGCGCGGCTGTACATGCCGGCCTTAAAGAGCGCAACGAAAGCATTTCTGAAATCGTGCTTACAGATGTCTGCCCGTTTACACTGGGCGTTGACTCCGTCGTAAAACAGGCCAATGGCTTAAACTATCATGATGTTTTCCTGCCCATAATAGAGCGCAACTCCACGATACCCATCTCAAGAGTCGAGAGGGTATCTACACTTCATGACCAGCAAAATCAAATATATGTAAAGATTTTGCAAGGCGAAAACCGCCGCTCCAGCGAGAATGCCATGCTTGGGGAGTTAACTGTGCCTGTGCCAAGGGCACCCGCGGGCAAAGAAGCAGCTGATATCCGTTTTACGTATGACATCAACGGTATATTGGAATGCGAAGTAACAATTGTGTCCACTCAGCTAAAAAGGTCAATAATAATAGAAAAAAACCCTGGTGTGTTTACCAAGGAAGAAATAGAAGAAAAAATGCAAAACCTTGCGGCATACAAACTCCACCCACGAGAGAAGGACGAATATAAGCTGCTTTTGTCCAGAGGTGAACGGCTTTATCAAGAAAACCTGGGCGATACCCGGAGATATATAGGGACGCAGCTAATGCATTTTGATAAAGTGCTTAACACTCAGGATGAAAAAAAAATAAGAGAGTATTTGCCTGAGTTTATAGAGTTTTTAGAAAGCATGGAAAACGGAGGCTTATAATGAACCCTTGGTACATCCTAAAAATAGATAAAACAAACGATAAAAACGCGGTAAAGGCAGCATACATGACCTTGCTTCCTAACTATAACCCGGAAGTTGATGCAGAAGGCTTTGCCAACCTAAGGTGCGCATATGAAGAAGCGCTGAAGGAAATAGACCAAGGCGCCGACAGCACAAATAACGCAAATGACCCTGTAAGCAAGTTTTTTGCGGCACTTGACGAGCTGTACAAGGATTTTTCTAAGCGCATAGACCCGGCCCATTGGGAGGAAGCACTCCAAAGCGATGTATGCACTGCCCTGGACACGGAAGAAGAAGTAGACGTAAAAATACTGGAGTTTTTATCTCGCAATCATAATTTGCCAACAAATGTATGGGTAATTCTCAACGGGCGATTCCGCTGGACAGACAGGGCAGACCGGCTCCGGCAACGCTATGGCCCGGGTCTTATCAATGCAATAATCAGTTGTGTAAACAGTAAATTTGACTTGCATTATGAGCTGTTTGACTACGACCAAGGTCAAGGCGCGGATGTAGACCGCTTTATTTTCACCCGCAATGCACTTTCCAGGGCCCTGGACGACAGGAAAAAAGACGAAGCCGATAAATTGCTTGAAGAGTTACAGGGGATTGGTGTTAAGCACCCGATATATGACTTTGAGATGGCACGATATCTGACCCTTAACAATGAGGCCGAAAGCGCACTTGCTATGATTAACGCCGCTATGGAAAAGCACCCTGAGTTCCAAAGCGAGCCTTTTGCTATACAGGTTAAAGCTTCGGTTTTGTTGGGCTTTGATGATAAAATTAAGCACGCAGAGGCACTTCGTATATTCAAAAAAGCTTTGGAGATTGTACCCAATTACTATTTTGCGCAACTAGGAATTGTGGATACCCTTGTCAAACAAGAAGAATACGACGAGGCGGAAAAATACCTCGCCGACACTCTTTTGCCAGAAAACCCGAGTCATGGTTACTTGTTGGCATACCTTAAGCATGTGTCGGGACTTAAGCTCAAAAAATACGAAGCTTTGCTTGAAGAAAGCCCTATACAAGAAATAGCCGAAAAACTAGCTGAATGCTATGCCCACGCTAACGAGCATGAAAAATGCATACAATTGTTAATAGACAAAGAAAGAACCGCCAAAGCCTGTTACTTGCTTGGCGGCAGTTATAGCAAGCTAAAAGAATATGATAAAGCCCTTAACTTTATACAAGAATCAATAGAAAAAGAGTCCAAATACTCATCCTATACGCTGATATCGGGTGTTTACATCACCAGGCGCTTGTATGATAAAGCAGTACAGAATGCAGACATAGGGCTTGGCGCAGGTCTCCCGGAAGAAGGCGTACAGCTATTGCACAAAGCCAGGCTTTTTTCGGATAAAGCATATGCGTGTATGAAACTTGGCCGTTATAACCAAGCATTGGAAGTAATAGACGAAGCCATGGCCATCAACGACAAAATGTGCGATATCTATGCAGACAAGGCCGAAATTCTTATGTACATGGGCAAGTACAGGGATGCATATGCAGAGGCCGAAAAGGCCATGAATCTAATGCCAACTTGGCCAAGGCCATATGAACTAATGGCGGATATTTTCTATGGGGCCAGAAGTTATGACCAAATGGAAGAAATATTTAAAAAAGCCGAAGAGATGCAAATTAAAAGCCATGGGCTTACCTATTTGAAGGGTTGCCGGGCAGGCGCTATTAAAGAATATGAAGAATGTCACGAAATCTTAAAAAACCTGCTTGACGAAGATAATCTGGGTACATGGGAAGACAAATCCTTGGATGCACTTTGCCACTATATGCAAAATGCTAAAAACTACGAAAGAGTAGCCCTATATGCGGAGACATTAATCCGTTTTTATGCGGAAAACGACTTTTCTCCAGCATCATTTGCCTATATACATTTGGCCAATGCCCATAAAGACTTAGGAAACCCGGATAAAAGACTGGATGCGCTACTCACAGGGTTAAAGGCTCTGCCCGATAACGAGCGGCTGCTTACCCAGCTGGGCTATTATTATGACGCAACAAACTCGCCGGAGAGGCATAGTACATGGAAGCGTATGCAAGAGCTTTACCCAAACAACGCCATCCCTTACAACCGCATAGCGATGCTGCTGAACAAAGAAGAAAAATATCAGGAAGCTATAGATATAATAAGCCAAGGCCTGGAGCAAATACCCGCAAGCGTTAACTTGCTTGGACGCAGGGCATATACCTACTACGATATGAAAGAGTATGAGAAGGCCGTTGATGACTTCATTCAGGCTGCCGAAAACCCTAAAAACCAGCAAACATGGTGGGATAAAGGCGTGATGTACTATGAAGCGGCCGATATATTATGGGGCGACTTAAACGACGAAGAAAACGGCACAAAATATTATTTATTGGCCGAAGAGCATGGCGGCATTAATACTAACAGGAAAAAAACCGATATCGCCGTCATATACGAAAGGCAGAAAAACTACGAAAAAGCGTTAGCGCTTTATGACGAATGTATAAACGGTGGGCTAGAAGACAATATCACTATTTTTAGCAGAGGCTGTATATACAAAATCTTAGGCGAAACCACAAAAGCACAAGAGGATTTTGATAAAATAATAGAACGGGCTATAAACCCCGAAAAAATCTTCCATGATGTATACAGGTTTGCCGGCCGTGTTTATCTTGAAATGGATATGCCGGAAGAAGCAAGAAAGCAATTTGAAAAAGCCACAGAGGTCATTAAGACAGACGGCACCAAGAATGCCACTTGTTTCTGCATCCATCAAAGCTGGGCCTTGTACTATAAGCATATAGGGGAATATCAAAAGGCGCTGGAGCAGATTGACATAGCCATTGGACTTGTAAACTCCGTTAGGAATAATGCCATGAAGCGGGAGATAGAGCAGGCTGCGGTATTGTAAATAATGTGTTGTGAAGGATAGATGTCCAGTCTTTCACGTTTATATTTTGCATAGTATAATTGATATTGGAATTAGATTGTTTTTGAGCCGGGTGAATCATATTGGACGTACGAATGAAAGAAGCTATTAACACATACGTTGAAACAATTTCATCTGATGATGATGTTTTGCGAATATATCTTTTCGGCTCATGTGCAAATGGCGTGCCACATGAAAGAAGCGATATTGATTTAATGGTGGTCATTGATGACGAGCTTCATACAATAAAAAAGTCAACAGCACTCCGAAAGAATTTACGCGGGCATCGTACCGTGCCAATGGATATGTTGGTAAACCGCATTTCTGATTTTGAAAAATCCCAAGCGTACCCTTCCATCCAAAAAACCATAAAAGAACAGGGGCTTTTGCTGTATGAACGAGATCATTAAGAAATGGGCGCAGACGGCAATTAACGCATTGTCTACTGCCGAAGCCGAGATGGTTCGCAGAGCAAACCCCCGGCATCGCGCATACGAACAAGTTCTTTACAACTGCCAACAATCTGCAGAAAAAATTTTGAAAGCATATTTGCATCATCAAGGGGAAATGCCGTGGGGGCATGAACTGACGGCATTACGCTTGAAAATTGTCATGTTTGACGTAGATTTTGAGAACACAAGATTAGTGTCGCATTGCGAATTTTTAGAGCAGTTTAACGCCGCAAGATACGCGGATTTTAACCAAGATGCTGATTCTCAAATCGCTAAAAGAGCAATTAATAGCGCGAAAAAAATTTATAATTTCACCGCGCGTAAATTAGGTTTGGGTGATTACGTCAAAGATGATTTCATCATGTAGCTTTATGCAAATACAACCCGACATAAAAATTGTTTTTTTAGGCAAAGGGTAGATTTCCTAACATTGGACATCTACCCTTTTTGGCACGTTTCATAAAATATGTTTATGTATAAAGCCCGGTGACGCCAATTTGGCATCGCGGGCTTTTGTCATTTTGGGTAAAAGCGATCTTGCTTCGTTTGGGTGTTTCTCTTAAGTTATAATTGTTTTTGCGTGATTTTATGCGTTTTTAGAGTAATGTGTCCAGCGGTGTATACTCCATCCCAAAGGCATCCGCAACTTCCTTGCATGTAAGATAACCATTATAACAATTAACCCCAGGCCGTAACCCCTTATCTTGTGCTAGTGCCGCTTCCAACCCCAGGTTTGCTATCTTAGCACCCAGGTCTATAGTGGCATTGGTAAGCGCAATAGTAGATGTTTGGCTTACCGCCCCCGGCATATTGGCCACACAATAATGCACTATATCGTCTACTACAAAGGTAGGCTCGTCATGGTAAGTTGGGGTTGTGGTTTCACAGCAGCCCCCTTGGTCTACCGCTACGTCTACAATTACCGCGCCGGGCTTCATTGTCTTAAGATGCTCGCGTTTGATTAACTTTGGTGCTTTTGCCCCAGGTATTAGTACTGCGCCTATCACTAAGTCGGCATTGGGTAGCGCTTCCGCTATGGCGGTAGGGGTCGAATACATCGTCTGGATGCGGCTGCCGAATACATCGTCCAAATAACCCAACCTGTCCATATTTTTATCAAAAACCGTCACATTGGCGCCTAGCCCAATAGCCATTTTCATGGCGGCAGTGCCTACTACCCCCGCACCGATTATCATACATTCCGCTTTTTTCACGCCTACGGCACCGCTTAAGAGCACACCGCGCCCGCCCATGGGTTTTTCTAAGCATCTTGCACCTGCTTGGACACTTAGCTTGCCAGCGATTTCACTCATAGGCCGCAATAGAGGCAAGCCGCCTTGGCTATCCTCTATGGTTTCATATGCCACAGCTTTGGACTTGCTGGCTAGCAACGCCTGTGTAAGGGGGCGGGCCGCTGCCAAGTGTAGGTATGTGTAAATTATTTGGCCTTCTTTCATAAGCGGGAATTCGTCTTCAAGTGGCTCTTTCACCTTTACAATCATGTCGCAGATATCCCAAACCTCTTTGGCCGTGCTTAAAACAGTTGCGCCCGCAGCGGCATATTCTTCCGACGAGAAGGAAGAACCCGCGCCTGCGCCTGCCTGAACATACACTTCGTGACCGTGGTTTACATATTCTTTTACATTGCTTGGGGTCAAGCCCACGCGGTATTCGTAGCGCTTGATTTCTTTAACTGTGCCAATTTTCATGGGAATGTCCTTCCTTGGATGTTTTTTTCTTGATTATACTGTAAACCGCAATGCATTCATATACATAAATGTGTAAATGACTTTGATAGTATGTTGACACATGCCCCACAGCGAAGCAAGGAAGCGTAGCAGGGGTTTCCCCCGCGGAGCGGCGGGGGTGTGGCAGCAGCGCCCCACTTAAATGGAGGACAATATGGAAGAATTTGCAATGCTCATCGTTATACTGCTAGCAATTGCGTTTTTACAAAAGATAGCCGGGGTCATCCTAGAAAAACACGAACTCAAGGAATATAAGACCGTTGTTGATATCGCATGCATTGTCACATGCTATCTTTTTCTGGGCAGGTATGTGTACATACATCTGATTGAGGACTTGTTTGCGTTGATTGGGTTTACGTTTTAGACCCAAGTGGATATACTATTGTAATCCACCCACACAGACAGCACGACCCTCTCACAAGCTAAGCTTACTGACCAAGCAACCCAATACTACGCATTACCAGGGTCACATAACCAAGCTTCGCCGCAGCGCAGGCGCAAGGAAGCGAGCGCAGCCTAATCGCCGCAGCGCAAGCGCACGGCCCGCAGCAAAGCAAGGAAGCGAGGACGGGCATAATCGCCGTAGCGCAGGCGCACGGCCCGCAGCGAAGCGAGGAAGCGAGGACGGGCTTTGCCCGCCGCAGCGGCGGGGGTTTGGGGGCAGCGCCCCCATTAAGAAGGAGAATTCAATGAATTATGTACACATCCTGGCCACCAAGCTGGCCGAATATACAAGCCTACCATTTGAAGAGCTATGCCAAGCCATAGAAACGCCTAGTGACCCTAAGTGAGGGGACTTGGCTTTCCCATGCTTTAGGCTGGCCAAAACCATGAAAAAAGCCCCGCCTATAATTGCGCAAGATATTGCCGGCCGCTTACAAGACGCAAAGCTGCCTTGGATAGATGAAGCCCGGGCCACAGGGCCTTATGTAAATGTATTTGTTAACAGAGGGGCTTTCGCGGCCAATGTCTTGGACGTTGTGCTTAAAGCCGGGCCGACCTATGGTGCAGGCGAAGTTGGGCACGGCCAAAAGGTATTGGTCGAATATTCATCCCCAAACATAGCAAAACATTTCCATGTAGGGCATCTTGGGTCAACCATGATTGGCAAAGCGCTAGACAATATTTATCGCTTCCTTGGTTACGATGTCACCAGTATCAATTATTTGGGCGATTGGGGGACGCAGTTTGGCAAGCTGATTACCGCTTACTTGAAATGGGGCAGCAAAGGGGAAATAGAAAAAACCGAGATAGATGGCCTGGTGAAGCTATACGTAAAATTCCACGAAGAGGCCGACAATGACCCGTCCTTAAACGACGAAGCCCGGGCATGGGTAGTAAAAATGCAAAGCGGCAACGAGGAAGGCTTTGCCCTATGGCGCTGGTTTATAGACCTAAGCCTACGGGAATATGAGCGCCTATACAAGCGGCTGCACATTGCTTTTGATGTAACAACCGGTGAGAGTAAGTATCACGACAAAATGGACGCGGTTGTCACGGCACTATCCAAAAAGGGCCTGCTTCAAGAAAGCGAAGGCGCGCAAATAGTAGACCTGGAAGCCCACGGGATGCCCCCTTGCCTAATCCTACGTTCGGACGGGGGCACATTGTACCCCACTCGGGATATAGCCGCCGCCAGCGACCGTTACGAAGAATACGAGTTTGAAAAATGCCTATATGTAACCGGAAATGAGCAATCCCTTAACTTCGCCCAATGGATAAAGGTAGTAGAGCTTATGGGCCACAGCTGGGCAAAAGGGCTGGTTCATGTCCCATATGGCATGTTGCTATTCGAGGAAGGCAAGCTCTCTACCCGCCGTGGACAAGTTATTAAAGTAGAAGACCTACTTAACGAAGCAGTGTCAAAAGCAAAAGCAATAATTAAAGAGAAAAATCCAGGCCTGGCAGATAAAGATGCCGTGGCTGAGGCCGTTGGTATTGGCGCGCTAGTGTTTGGCAAGCTATACACCAGCCGCATGAAGGACACAATGTTTTCTTGGGACAGGATGCTTAGCTTTGACGGGGAAACCGGCCCATATGTGCAGTACGCCCATGCCCGGTGCTGTAGCGTACTTGCAAAAGCCGGGTTGGAAGTGGGCATCGATTTGGCTACAAACCTTGACGCCGCCCACCTTGCCGATGACGAAGCTTTTACCGTTATGCGACTGCTATATGACTATCCCGCTCGTGTTAAGGAAGCGGCAGAAAAATATGAGCCCTTCCTTATTGCAAGGCACATGGTGGCATTGGCACAGGCCTATAACGCCTTTTACCACCAACATATTATTTTGGTGGAAGACGCGCCGAAGGTAAGGCAAGCAAGGCTTGCGCTAACATCGGCAGTCAGAGATGTGTTAAAAGGTGGGCTTGGGCTTTTAAATATTGCCGCGCCTGAGAGCATGTAGTAGGTTTTGTCACTTTTGGAAAAAGCGATCCTTTGATTTTTGCGTTTTTTCCGCCTTCTATAGCCTAAAACTAATAATTATGAGCTTTTTTAGCTGCATGAGCTATTATAGAAATTTTTTTATTGCGGCGTCTAAGAATATAAGATAGCAAGGAGTTTGTATGAACGATTCAGATAGGAAGACGCAAGGCATGTTCGATGATGATATGTTTCGGGGGTTTTTTGGGGATGGTTTAAATCATTTTATCGAAGCCCACAATAACTGCCACATACATTTAAAAGTTGCTTATGATGAGCTTAAAAATGGATGCAGCAAAGTTGTGTTTTATAGTCGCAAAAAACTTTGCCAATCTTGTGCCGGTACAGGCGACGCAAACAAAGAGCCCCCTTCTCAATGCCCAGCCTGTAGTGGAAGCGGTACTAATACAAAAACAAAAACCGGATTTTTGGGTTGGACTAAAACAACAACAGAGGCATGCAGTTACTGCTTTGGTGTGGGATCCATCGCAAAAACCCCTTGCTTTACATGCAAGGGCTATAGGATTATTGAGGTATCCGAACGGCAAGTGATATCTATCCCCGCAAGCCCTATGACTCATGTGGCGCATACGTTCACATACCCGGGTTTGGGTAATTATATTAATGACGATACAAACGGCGACTTAACCGTAAAAGTCGTTACATAAAGGTATTATTCTCCTTTCGCGCTAAACCGTCTATTGTTAATAAACATAAAGGTCCCCAGTAACAACAAGCAAAGTATCGCCGGGTTTATATATATGCCGCCGGTAAGGCCACTCCACCAAGTAGCATGGCGTTCTGCCCCAAGTGATAACCTGATGATTGCGTGCACCGTATGAAGGACTAGAAGGCTAGCAAAGGATTGAGCCATAGATTTCATGACAATCATCCTCGTCCGCTCATCTTCTTTGCGGACAAGTATCGTAAAAGCCGCTTTTACTCCCCATATCAGCGAAACAATCGCCCAGATACCAATAATGCTCGTTATAATAAAATTAAATGTCGTCATTATTTTCCGTCCTCCATTTCAAAAATCTCCTCAACTATTGCGCCCAGCAGCTTCGCAATTTTCATAGCCAATTCCAGAGTAGGGTTGTATTTGTTATTTTCTATGGCGATGATGGTCTGGCGGGATACGTCCAGCATTTTAGCCATATCTTCTTGCCGCAGGCCCAGCTCCTTGCGGCGCTCTTTTATATTGTTCTTCATCGGCGTCTCCAATGTCAAAAAGTCTTTACATTGCCAGCATACATTACTGCTGTTTAATTGTAAAGACCTTTTTACATTTTATATGTACAAAAATAAAAATTTTTTTTGTTAATGAAAACTTATCTGAAACGTATACCATGTTGTAAGGCTTACACACATATTTATAGAAGCTATTAATATAGCTTCTAAGAAAGGGAGCGTTATGGTAGGAGTTCTAGCAGGAAAAAAACAAGTTGTCATGGCCACTACAGCTTGTTCGTTAGAATCTATGTATGACCAGTATCACAAAAATGTGTACAACTATATTGCCTTTCGCATTAACAATCATCATGACGCAGAAGAACTTGCCAACGATGTATTTGTTAAGGCAATCCAAGGGTGGAAAAGTTATGACCAATCTTTTCCAATGGAAGGCTGGCTGATTGGCATTGCTAAAAATGTAGTCACGGATTATCTGCGGAAAACAATGCGCAGAAACTTTCTGACCTTTGACAGCATATTAGGATTAGTTTCTGCCGATAGGCAACCAGAGGAAGTAGTGGTTATAAACGAAGAAAGTAAACAGCTTATGTCAGCCATGGTAAGATTAAGGGATAAGGAGCGACAAATTCTATCCATGAAATTTGCCACCGAACTAAAACACAGTGAAATTGCGGAGATACTAAAAATCAGCGAATCCCATGTGGGCGTAACTGTTCACAGGGCAATGAACAAACTCAAAAAGTTTATGGAGGAGGATGCCATATGAGTAATGATGCTTTTTTGGCTAAATGCAAAAGCATTAACCCCTCGGCAGAGGTTGACCGCAAAAAAAATCTCGAAGCAATACAAAATCGACTAAAAGAAGAGGAGCAATCTGCTTTGTTAAGGAATAAAAAAATAAGAAGACCCGTTGTTGCCGCTGCATTACTTGCAGGGATACTATCACTTTCTGTTGTCGCCTATGCTGCAGCACCCATGATTTGGCGGCATTTTGATGCCGGCGTCGTTCGGGGCGAAGAATATGTAAATGAGCTTATTGTAGCCGAAATCGACCTTCCTGATGGTACAACATCTGATGTAATCGACATAAACATTGACCATGAAAGATTAGAAGGTGCTGGTGGCGAGCCTATTATTTTGGAAGTTGACGGCGAAGAATGGGTATATCTTGACGAACTTAATTTTGACAGTATAGAAGATGGATTGGCTTTGTTGCAATTAGAAAATATAGCCCTTCCCACCTATCTTCCTGATGGTTTTAGTTTTAGCAGATTTACATTCCCCGTAAATCCCAATAACCATCAATACCGATTGGGGGTTATACCTTCAGATGAAATTGCTTATGTGTTTTTTTCAAACGGAAATGATACTATTCTTTTACAACTCAGCAATCTTGGCACCTCAAGAAGGGCTCCAAGCATTGAGCGAGGGCAGCAAGGCGTTAGAATAAATGGAAATGAAGCGGTGCTGTCAGGCAGCCTTAGTGCCAATGAGTATTCGAGGCTGGAAAGAACTGTTTTAACACATGGCACTAACGACGGCATCAGCGGCGATAGAGACTTTCCGTTTCTTACAATGATGATTGGGGACACGGCACATTCTCTCCAAGCGATGAGCGAAAACACAGTGACTCTGTATGATTTGGTCAAAATGGCCGAATCTATGAAATAACAAGAAGGGGCTATCTTGCGAAGAAAAAAGCAAGATGGCCCCAAATTTATCCATATCATTAATAAATCCGTTTTGCTATATCTCGTGGCGGCCTTGGCCTTTTCATATCAGCGGTATCAACATACCAATAACCCCACACGGCAAAACCCAGCATAAATATAAGCCCGCCTACCCAAATCATACGGTTATTGGCAAACCCACCTGTTAGCGGCAATATAAAATCCGGTATATTACCTACATAGAAGTAACCGTCCAGATATTCAAAGCTTGGGGCTGAGCCGCCTAC
>Ga0123355_10010996_pt1 | contig 13929 bp, 11 predicted proteins | sample TergutEmb28metaG_3_FD_89872 | JGI IMG/M metagenome (GOLD analysis project Ga0123355, IMG submission 89872) | Embiratermes neotenicus P1 segment gut microbial communities from Petit-Saut dam, French Guiana - Emb289 P1 | ecosystem: Host-associated > Arthropoda: Insects > Digestive system > Gut ... | reverse complement strand
GCAAGACAACTTCAAAGTAACCTTAAATTTAGCCTCTGAAATCTTAGCTCGTTTTAGATACTTGTTTTTCATTTGTTCTCAATTAGATATGCAAAGATAAGCATTCTAATCTAATCTTGAACCTTGTTTTATCTCAAGCCCTGAAGCATCTTCGTTTACATCAACTGTAATCGTTATCCCAGGCTTGAAGTTTTCACGGATAATTTCTTCAGCAATCACATCTTCGATATGCGTTTGAATCGCACGTTTTAGCGGGCGAGCACCCAAATCGGGATTCCAGGCTTTGTCAATCAAAAAATCTTTGGATTTTTCAGTGATCACGAGTTCAACATCCAAACTTTTCACACGTTTGAACAAATGTTCGAGTTCAATATCAATAATTTTGTGGATAGATTCTCTTTCCAACGGCTCAAAGTAAATCACATCATCAACACGATTCAAAAATTCGGGTGTAAATGCTTTTTTCAATGCTCCTTCGATGATGCTTTGCGATTCCGTTGCTTTCGCAGACTCCTTAGCAGACGTGCTAAAACCGATACCTTGACCAAAATCTTTCAACTGCCGTGAGCCGATATTCGAAGTCATGATAATTATCGTGTTGCGAAAATCAACCTTACGACCTAAACTGTCGGTTAACTGCCCTTCATCCAACATTTGCAGTAACAAGTTGAAAATATCGGGATGTGCTTTTTCGACTTCGTCTAAAAGTATGATAGAGTAGGGCTTACGGCGAACTTTTTCCGTCAATTGTCCGCCCTCTTCATAACCTACATAACCAGGAGGAGCACCAATCAAGCGAGAAATGGCGAATTTTTCCATGTATTCGCTCATATCAATTCTAATGAGAGCATCCGCAGAGTCAAACATATAAAGTGCTAACATCTTAGCTAAGTGCGTTTTTCCGACACCCGTAGGACCTAAAAAAATGAAATTTCCGATAGGTTTATTCGGGTCTTTAATTCCGGCTCGATTCCGACGAATCGACTTCACAATTTTAGAAATAGCAACTTCTTGCCCAACAACCGTTTTGCGAATTTGATCTTCCATGTTGATCAAACGTTGCCCTTCATCTTGCGAAACACGCTGAATTGGAACGCCAGACATCATCGAAACAACTTCCGCAACGTCTTCATCAGTAACCACAACACGGTTGATATTTGCTTTTTCTTCCCAATCTTTTTTGGCTTTCTCCAATCTAATGGTCAGTTCATTTTCTATGTCTCGCAAACCGGCTGCTTCTTCGTATTTCTGATCTTTGAGAACTTCCTTTTTTTGGCTTTGAACGATTTCGATTTCTTTTTCAATTTCAACAATTTCTTCCGGAACGTCCATCGTTGTAATGTGTACACGAGAGCCGGCTTCATCTAAAGCATCAATCGCTTTATCCGGTAAAAAACGATCGGCAATATAGCGGCTTGTGTAGTAAACACAGGCTTTTAACGCTTCCGGAGTATAGGCTACCAAATGATGATCTTCGTATTTCCCTTTGATATTGTTCAAAATTTCCAAAGTTTCTTCGGCAGAAGTGGCATCTACCATAATTTTTTGAAAACGACGCTCTAAGGCACTGTCTTTTTCGATGTTGTTGCGATATTCGTCCAAAGTAGTAGCACCAATACATTGCACTTCCCCGCGAGCAAGGGCAGGCTTGAACATATTTGCCGCATCTAACGACCCCGAAGCATTTCCTGCTCCGACAATCGTGTGAATTTCATCAATAAACAGTATGATATTCGGATTTTTCTCCAATTCGTTCAGAACGGCTTTCATACGTTCTTCGAACTGTCCGCGATATTTTGTTCCTGCCACTAATCCTGCCACATCTAACGTTATCAAACGTTTCCCAAAAAGCACTCTCGGCACTTTTCGTTGCACGATTCGAAGTGCCAAACCCTCGGCTATAGCGGATTTCCCAACGCCAGGCTCTCCGATCAAAATCGGGTTGTTTTTCTTTCTACGACTGAGAATTTGTGCGATTCGCTCCAACTCCAATTGCCGTCCGACAACAGGATCTAAGCGACCTTCCTCAGCAAAACGTGTCAAATCTCGACCAAAATTATCTAAAACCGGTGTTTTAGATTTAACTTCGGGGGCTTTTGAGGTAGCAGTACCGGTGGTGCTTTTAGGGTTTTCCGAGTTTCCGGAATTTGGAGCATCCAGTAAGTCGGCATCTTCTTTGAAATTTTGTGTAGCCTCTTTTCCGGCTAAAACACTTTGTAACGTAGCCTTAAATCCACTGTGATCGATACCGAAATCTTTTGCGATAGTGCTAAAAGTATGTGTTTCGTCACGTAAAACAGCCAAAACAAAATGCTCTGTGCCAACCAGTTCACTTTTTAGCGACTTTGCTTCCAAGCACATTAGTTTCCAAATACGTTCGGAATTTTTTGACAGCGGCAGGTTTTGTATTGAACGATACGAACTTCCAGAACGATTGGCGACTCTGTTTTCCAAGCGTTCTTTAATTTCTGCCAAATTGGCACCAAAACTTCTCAAAACTTCCACACCTGTCCCTGTGCCTTCTCGCAAGATACCCAAGACTACGTGTTCAATTTCTATGGTTTCGTTGTGCAAACGATGCGCTTCTTCATTACTGAAAATTAATGCGTTGCGGAGTTTTAGGCTTATGTTTGGATCCATGTTTTCCTTTCTGTTTTATCCTACAAAGATACTGCTTTAATCTTCTACATACAAATAGCATTCCAAAAAATAACTAACAAGGCTTTGTTTGCTACTTCCTGTTCAGCACGGTTTTCACCGAAGCAATAATCCCTTCTTCGTTGAGATTGTGCTTGTCTAACAGTTGTTGCGGAGTTCCGCTTTCGCCGAAAACATCATTAACACCAAGCATTTCGATGGGAGAGGGGACTGTTCTGCTCAACAAATGTGCGACACTATCGCCCAATCCACCGATGATATTGTGCTCTTCAGCGGTTACAACACAGCCGGTTTTTAAGACTGACGACAGAATTAGTTGCGTATCTAACGGTTTAATGGTGTGAATATTGATAACTTCCGCAGAAATACCGATTTCGTGCAATTGTTCGGCGGCTTGCAATGCCGTCCAAACCAAATGACCTGTAGCGATAATCGTTACATCTTTGCCTTCTTGAAGCAAAATACCTTTTCCGATTTCAAACTTTTCATCGAGTGAAGTAAAATTCGGCACAGTCGGACGTCCGTAACGCAAATACATCGGACCATAATGTTCGGCTGCTGCCAAGGTTGCCAAATAGGCTTGGTTGTAGTCGCAAGGCACAACAACCGTCATGCCGGGCAACATTTTCATCATACCGATATCTTCCAGAACTTGGTGTGTTGCACCGTCTTCGCCAACGGTAATTCCGGCGTGAGTGGCTGCAATCTTCACATTTTTTGTAGAATACGCAATGGATTGACGAATTTGGTCATACACTCTTGATGTTACAAAATTGGCAAACGCACTTGCAAACGGAATCTTTTTCCCGATAGTCATACCTGCGGCAATGCCGATCATGTTGGCTTCAGCAATCCCCACTTGAACAAAACGCTCCGGAAATTCCTTGGCAAAGGCTTCCATTTTCACGGAAGGTGTAACGTCTGCGGTAAGTCCAACCACGTTAGAATTACGTTTGGCGGCTTCCAAAAGTCCGTCGCCATAGCCCGAACGTGTGTCTTTTTTTTCTGTGAATGTGTATTTTTTCATGTTGGAGTTTTTTTTCAATTAGAAATTTAACCGAAGTTCGAGAATGATTCTATCGTGTGAATGACGAGGATTTCCGAAATAGAATGCAGTCCAGTCCTCATTTACAAAATACATTTCATAATTTAATCTCAGTTGTGTTCTACGGTAGATTTGGTTGAAGCCGAGATTCACGCCTAAAGTTAGACGGTTTGCGTCCGACCAACGTCCATGCTCTGCTACCATCATATCCCAACGAACTGCAGGCTCAATATAGTTAACTATTTCTCTGTCTGTCCTAAATATCTGACTTGCCTGTATACACCAGCCCAATCTTCGATCGCTGACACCCGGAGATATAAGATTCGCACTTATTATTTCTGTGTCAATTGCAAATCCATTGTTAAAATAACGAAAATCTATTGCATATAGTCTGTTTCTTACATCGTTTGCAACTGTTGAATGATGGGTTCTCAACGAAAGACGCATATTATCAAAAGATCCAATCATCACTCGAAGTGCATATCCAAAATCGCTGATACTCCTCCATTCAGGATTGTTGATTCCTGCTCCATTGAACACTGCTCCGGAAAGAACTATAGGCACATTACCAGCAAAAAGACGATAATCCGCAATAATTCCGATATCTCGAAGATGACCGGTCATAAATCTGCAAGCTAATGCTCTTTCTGCAAACAAAACCTGGCTTGGTGCAATCATGTGCAAATGATAGAATGGTATGATACCCTGTCCAATACGAAGCGATAAGTTTTCTGTTGGGTTCATGCGAACTTCCATATCCAAAATTTGGAATGTCCCGCTCGCACTCAAATCTACCTGCACTTGGTAATTGATTTTCGGAGTTACACTACCTGCCATAACGACACGTGCATTGCGAAGATCAAAACGAGATTCATTTTCGTTCAAATCGGTTTCAAATCTTGTGCGTAAGACCCCCCTAAATTGAGGTCTTCGGTCTATTTCCGGCGTTAAAATCGGTTGCGAATTATTCAAAGTGTCTACATCTTCAGCCAACAATAGTGTGCTGAAAAACACTGAGGATAACGCTATTAAAACTGCTTTTTTCATTAAAAATCTCCCAGAGTTTCGTTGAGTTGAGAAAGTGCGTTTTCTGTTTGTTCGACATTAGTAACAGCTCCGTGATATTTGTAGTCGTCTTCCATGAAATCGACACCTTTCCCCATTACAGTTTTCATGACGATGAAAACAGGTTTCTTATTTTTCAATTTTTCTTTGGCTTCGTCCAATACCGAGAGGATATTTTCCATATTATGTCCGTCCATATCCAAAACCTGCCAACCAAAAGCCTCAAATTTTGCACGTAAATCGCCCAAATCACAAACATCTTTTGTTGCTCCGTCGATTTGTAAACCGTTGAAATCCACAACTGCAATCAAATTATCCACACTTTTTGCAGGCGCAAACATGATGGCTTCCCAGTTTTGCCCTTCCTGCAATTCGCCATCTCCGCAAAGGCAGTAAACAATAGATTTATCGCCGTTGAGTTTTTTTGCGAGTGCCGCACCAATCGCTACAGACAAACCTTGTCCGAGCGAGCCTGAAGCCATACGAATACCGGGCAAATTGTGAGATATACTCGGATGACCTTGCAGGCGCGAATCTAACTTTCGAAACGTTCCCAATTCGTTTGTTGGAAAGTAGCCACGTCGTGCCAAAACGCTGTAAAATACGGGCGTAATATGACCATTCGAGAGGAAAAATAAATCTTCGTTTTCTCCGCTCATTTGAAACTTGTTTGGCTGAATGTTCATCACGTTAAAATACAATGCAGTGAGGAAGTCGGCACAGCCCAACGATCCGCCCGGATGTCCGGATTGGGCTTGAGAAGTCATGCGGATAATATCTCTACGCACTTGGCTTGCAACATCTTGCAGTTCGGAAGTAGTTTTCATAAGTTTGTGTAATTTACAATTTGCAAAGATACGAAAAAAATTGTATCTTTGCAAAAAAGAAAGTGTCGTTGTTCATGAAACTCTTAACCACGTTGATAATGACATGAAAGTTACAGAGTTTGAGAAAAGACGCTAATGAATCCATTCATAGCTTCCATTTGTATACTTCAACTCCACCTTGCCCCCTGCTTTCACTTCCCCTGAAATAATCATTTTCGAAAGCGGACGACGAATGTGGTTGCGAATAATACCCAAAATTGGGCGCGCTCCCAACTGCGGCGAAAACTCAGACATCGCCAGTGTCTTTTTAGTTTCGTCGGAAATTGTTAATGTAATATTCAATTCCGTCAGTGTCTTCATCAGATTTTTCAGATGAATATTGAATATCATTAGCACAATTTCTTCAGTGATCGGCGAGAATGGAATGACTTCAGTCAAACGCCCTAAAAACTCGGGCTTGAATTTCCGTTCGATCATAATTTGTTTCAAATCGTTGGAAGAAGGAATTTCTCCCGCTTCAAACGATTTAAATATATAATCACTACCCACATTGGAGGTGAAAACGATTAGGGCATTTGAGAAATCGCCAACTCTGTTCAGTTTGTCATGAACCCGCCCTTCGTCCATAATCTGCAAAAAGATATTGAACACATCGGGATGTGCTTTCTCTATTTCGTCAAACAGCACAATAGAATATGGTTTTTGACGAATTTTGTTTACTAACAAGCCACCTTCTTCATAGCCCACATAACCGGCAGGAGCACCTGTCATGGTGGCAACGGAGTGCGATTCCATAAATTCCGACATATCAAAACGGATAATTGCAGCTTCGTCTTGAAATAAAAATTCGGCTAACGCCTTGGTCAATTCCGTTTTTCCTGTTCCCGTAGGTCCGAGGAAAAAGACGGAAGCAATCGGCTGTCCCTTTTTACTCAAACCAGAGCGCGATTCAAAAATAGCTTCCAATACTGTCTTGATAGCATGATCTTGACCTACAACTCTTTCTTTGATAATAGATTCGGCGTTCACTAACTTGTCGCGTTCTTTGGTTTGCAGCTTGCCGACAGGGATACCGGTTTGTTGAGCAATTACCAGTGACAAGTCGGTCGTTTCAACTTGTAGACGTTTGTTTTGAGCCAATTCTTTTAACTTTTGTAGAACTGTTTCAAGGTGTTTTATTTTTTCTTTATTATCTTTCAATCCTGCAAAATCCACTTCATCGTCCAGTTGAGACGTGAGCAAAAAACTTAGGCGATTAAACATTTCATGATGCAGCCACTGCAAGTCGAAAGCGGCTTTTTCTTCGTCGGCATTTTTTATATCGTCCAGCTTTTTATTCAACAATTCTATCTCCTTTTCAGAAATATCATTCATCGTGTGAATATGCGACAACGTTTTATCTATCAAATCAAAAGCCGAATCGGGCAGGCTGCGCTCTCCCATGTAGCGTTTAGCCAAACGAATAGCTTCCGACACCACATCGTCCGAAACTTGCAGATTATGATGCTCCTCATAACGCACCTTAGCACCTTTCACAATGCGCGAAGTCATTTCAAAGGAAGGCTCATCAATGGTCAATTTTTCTATTTTGCCAACAAATTCCTTGTCGGGTTCAATGCTTTTTGTAAACCCTTCTACCGATGTAGTGGCAATCAAACGTATAGTATTCCTGTTCAATTCTTTTTTTAACAAAGTAGCTATTCCGTTCAGCATACTTTGTTTGTCAAAAATCTTGTCAATGCCTTCGATAACTAAAACCGCATTTTCAAGTTCGCCGGTCTCTTTTAGCACCTTTTTGGCGCGGTCTTCGATTTCTCCTTTATAATTGGCTTCGGAAGAAATTGCCGACAAATCTAATTCTAAAACAATGTTGCCACTCAAAAAGTCGGGCGCCTGTCCGCTGATAATTCGTTGCACAAAGGCATCAATCAAAGCCGTTTTTCCGATGCCGGATTCGCCTGTTATCAATACATTTGACTTGGTTTTTTTGCCAAGCACCTCGAAAATAGTTTGCATCTCTTTTTCAAACCCTATAATAATCGGCATATAGCCATTTTTGGCTTCGAGATTTTTATCAATGGTATATTTAGATAAATTTTTTCCCGCTTGGAGTGTCGAAGAAGAAGATTTTTCTTGTTTTTTTGTCGGTTTTGATTTGTTGAAATTTACCAATAACTCATCGGCGGACAAAGGCAACGTTTGCAACTGTTCAAATGTAAAACCGACACCAGGCGTTACCAAAGCAGCCAAAAGGAAAGCCGGCTCCAAGTGTACAGCATCGGCAGATTCCCGATAATTCTCTGCTACTTTCAAAACAGCCTGAAATGCATCGGAGAACGATGTATCGAAGTTTCGCACCGATGATTTAGGCAATAATTTTACTCGAGCGTCTGCCCAATCCAACAGATAATAATAATCTTTGTCGATACTTTCTAAGAACTCGACTAATCCGGTTTCTTTGTGCAATACAGCCTTTAATAAATGTGCCGGTTCTACTGTTTCGCTCATGGAATCTTTTGAGTAAGATTCGGCAATTTTTAGTGCGTTTTTTGATTCGTCTGAAAGGTAATTATTCATGTTTTTATCATTTTATTTGTTCTTTGTTCGGTATGAAATTCTCACAAGAAAGACACCCGATACAAAACAGCCCCCGTAGAACGAAGTTCTATTTTCCTCTGCAAGGTTGTTTCATCTATTCTCGGACTACTATCCTCTTTTAACTTTATTTCAATCACAACACAGTCGTTTTCTTTTCTGAGGTTGATAGTATTTACACAGTCGCCCAACTCCTTGTGGCAAAAAGCTCTTATATCAGCTGCAGTTATTAATCTATCGTTGGTTAAAAAATAATATTTGGCAATATTTTCTTTTTCTACTTCATCGCTGATGCTGTTTCGTCCGCCTTTTGTTTCGCATAATAATCTTGTTTTTTGTCTGTTTAGCGATGAACCGGTTTTAGTTGCAACTTCGCCTTTTTTGATTCCGTTTACAGCTTCGCCGGATGTTGTTAAATAATTAATATACAAGTATTCATCGCCAATGTCTTTTCGTAAAACGGCGTAATAATTATTTTTCTTAACTTCTTTACTCCAATTATTCTCTTCCGGACTTTTCTTTAAAACAGTCAAAAGATTTTCAACGCTTTCTTTTAACTCGTTGACTCTGTCTTTGGACTTCAAACCATCAATATTTTGGAAAGCATAGTAATCGGATGTATAGCGATCTGCAATTTCTTGAAGTTGTTGGAGTAGTATTTTAGGATTATAACGTTCTATTCCAAACTGACGAATAAGAAACGAATTTGTATATTTCTCAAAATTATTTTCATTATCTGTGATTTCAGGTGCTAATAAATTCAAAAAATCGCCGGTTTCGGTTTCAAATTCTTTAATTGGGCTTGTTTTATTTAAACAGATTGACTCTTCTTTTTTCACTTGAACAATTGGAATGCAGTTAATTTTCACGCTGTTGATATGTTCTACATTTCCTTTAAGAAACATTTCCAGTTCAATATTTTGCCGATCTTCAATTTGCAAATCTTTTGAGTTATAGTCACCTATATAGTAAAGATTGGTGGTATTTGTAAGGAAAACCTCTTGCCAGTAGTCGTGAGTTCCGAAAAGTTGTTCAGTCTCTTCCATAAGCCAATGACTGTTATTGAACATTTTAGTAAATGGCAACTCGTTGTATTGACTTGGTTTTACCAAGGGTAAAGATTGAGCAGTCTCAACCAGTGTAATTTTTTCCACTTCGACAAATTCAGGACTATCGATATAGAAAGAAATGCCCGACAAGTTTTGGATACCTTGCTTTGATTTCAGACTAACTTTTACACTGTTCTCGTTATGCAAAACTTCTTCGCATTCGGCATTTATGATTTTTGTGGTCAAAAGTGGAAAGAAGGTGTATTTTTTCTTGTTTTTTTCAAAGTCAAAGGAATAAGTTTCGTCAATTATTTTTTCAGAGTCGCCTTCTGAAGCATTGTTAATTTGTGTTTCTACGATAGAAAATGCCGGCACAGGTCTGATTAAATGATGCGGAATAATACGATCTCGCAGATTACGAATCATATTTTCCTCATAGCTTTCAATATTTTTTTCGATTTGAAATGCTTGATGCGACAACGCTGTGAGCAACAGGTTTACAACGGGATCGTTTCCCATACCTTTGGATGCTTCGTAATGGTCGTTTTGCCAGTGCTTAACGGATTTTTCAATAATTTCTTTATGATAATCTTCAAATGTATTCATGACCAAATATTTAACTTAAAATCCTTATTATATTCTTTCTCATTTATTAAAACTCCTTTAATGTTTACGGCAACTACTGTTGCAGCAAATTCTAAATCTTCCCCGTCTTTTCCTTTGCCGACTTCTGTTTCCATTGAGGTTGTGACTTCAATAGAATTTTTCTTTAATCTTGGTTCAAATTTTTGAATCGTTTCTTTCAGTGTTTTGGAGAAATCGCTGTTTTTTCTTTTGTTTACTTCTGTATAAATATCTTGCCTATTTTTCGCTTGCGCATAAATATTTTCATACTGACAGTTTTTTAGTAAAAAACCAAAATTGCAATCAGGCTTGAAACTGCCGTTTGGAGAATCTACAAGCAATTTTATGAACGCAGTAACTGCTTTTTCCATATTTTTTTCTTCTACTTTATTGTTTTCGTAGAAGTTGCCGGTCGAAATGTTTAAAGGTGTTTTTAATGAAGTCATTAATCTGCTGCAATTTTTATTTTTGGAGGTCCTGCTACTATTGGTTTTTTTACAATTTGTTCTATTTCACAAAGTGCGTCCAACAATAGGCTAATCATTTTATCAATTTCCGTGTGGCAATATGTTTCATTAAGCAAAACTTCAGTTTTTTCAAGCGTTTCAATAATATTTGATTTGAGAACTAAAGCATTTTTTTTGACAGTTAAAAATAAATCCATAGGTGTTTCAAATGTTGAATAGTTTTTTAATTCGAGTTCCAACAACGAAAAGGGTAAAAGTATTGGTTTATATTTTTCCTGTTCTTTGATTTCTATTATAATTTCTGCTGTTTTTTGCTTTATTTCGTCAAATTTTTGCAAAAGGTCTTTATGAGAGTTTATTGAGATGCAGGGCGGGATATTGCCGGTGTATTCTACATCCTGTTCGTCAAATTCTATTAATTGACCTGCCGGAGTTATAAATTGCTTCGAGGCATCGTCTTCATTAAAAGCACTTTCCGATAATAGTCCGTAGCAAGGCATTACTTGCAAGCGCCTTATCGTATTTTGTTGTTCTACATGAAAGCTATCGGTGTCTATGAAATCTTGATGCGTTACCAACATACCTTCATGCCAGTCTTTTCTATTGTATTTAGCCATTGTTTTATATGTTTGTGTTATATCCTAAAATTAAATTTTCTCCCAGTTTGAATTCCTGTTCTTTGTCTTTGATTTCGAAGCTGTACTCAATTTCAAAAGGCAGAAGATTGTCTTTGATAATTTCAAAAAGCTTGGAAACGCGTTGATTTTCCCGAGCATATTCTTCTGCTGAGAGATTGGAAATATGAATTATGAAAGTTTTCCGAATGATTCCCTCAGAAGTAGAGTTGATGTTTTTTACCAGTTCGATTTTTGGAACGTTTAAGATGTTTTTTAGAATATCGATAATTAGAGTTTCATTGCCACGTATTGTGTTTACGAAATTTGACAGACTGATAAAATTCAGGATGTTTTCTTCTGATTTCGGAAGAACATTCCCGCAAAGGAAATCTGTCAGACTGAATTGATATTTTTCACAAATACGATTTATCTCTTTTTCAAGCTTAAGTGAAAGGTTGAAATATTCTGTATCGAAAGGTTGGAAGAAAAGCATTGCTTTTTCCTTTTTTTCTTGAAATTTTTTATCGTCTTTCTCAAAAAATAAGCCCTCGGGCAACAAATGAAATATGCCGTCTCTCGACAGTTCGACTACTTCCTTATTGTTTGGATTAGACATTAAGTCGGGAGAATAATTGCGGTAGAAAATGCTTTTCATTTCTACCGCAAAGTTCTGCAAATCATATAAAGCTACGATAGATTCTGCTTTGATTTCCTGAATATTTGTATTTAGGTGCTTATGCTCCATTTGTGTAGTTTTGGATTTGCGATTTTACTTTTCCGGTTAACCTCAAATTTTATGCTACAAAGATACTCAAAATTTTTCAATTATACGAATTTATACATTTTCAGCACCCTATAAAACATTTTTATAAAACTCTTTATCCGCATTTAGCTCTACATAAGAAATTCCTTTCTCGTGCTCCACTTTAATAATGTCGAAATATGGGATTCCAATTTGCCGCAGTGTCAAGTCTTGATATGGAAAGTTTTCATCAACTTCAGAAATTTCGTTTTGATAAACCCAACCGTCATTCAATGTTAAATCGGTCAATTCATCGTTATCATCAATATAATCGGGGATTTTAGAGGCCGGTAGCATGACCTCAAATTTTTTATTTTCACTTTTTGATATTAAAAAGTCAACAAACTTATCATTAACCAATTTAATGGTTACTGATTCTGCATTAAGTACCGATTTTAAAATTTGTAATGAATCTTTAACCGTAGTATTAGCACTTAAATAGGATACCTCAACAATATCTTCCCATTCTTCGTGAAAAATACAATCGTCATAATATTCGCTGTTATCACTGTAAAATGGCGCGTATAGTGTTGCTCCGTCATATTTAAACATTTTGCCCACAATAGAAGTGAATTTTCCCGCTTCGAGTTCCTCCTTATGTATAATTTTCATTGCTTCCTGTGCTTGAATAGCACCAATAATAGATGCAGAGACGGGCGTAGTTGCCAGTCTGCCGTGTTTTTGGTTTCCTTGTGCTACGCCTGCACACGGCATTTTACTTGTCTTGGCGGCCATTCTTTCTTTTTCCGATAAATGACATTCATAGCAATCTACATCCAATTGATAGCCGGAAACATATCCGTCCAAATCACCGATACCGCCGTCAATGAAAATTTTATTTGCCTTAAAACATTGTCGATTCAACAGCATTCTTGCCCAAACACCGTCAAGACAACCAATCACCACATCTACACGACGATATACACCCAATCCTACACCCGAAGATAAGTCACCGCAAATTGCCTGCACTTCAATGGTTGGATTTATTTCTTTCAGCCGTTTTGCCGCAATTTCGGCTTTGTAGTAGCCTTTATCGGCATCTTCGGGACGGAAAAGAATGGAGCGTGTGAGGTTACTGTATTCTATTTGGTCATAATCTACGATTACGATGTGTCCGACACCAAATAATGCCAGGTTTTTCAACACTTCGTTACCCAGTGCACCGGCACCGACAACCATTATTTTAGCATTTTTGGTTTTGTCTATTTTAAACCATGAAAGGAGATCGAAGACATCTTTGCCCCACTCGTTATTTGAATTTTGTTTTTGCATAGTTAGAGACAATAAGTTAATTTAACATCTGATTTTTTCTTGATTTGTCATGATTAATTTTGTATAATTATCTGTCTTGTTTCGCTTAAATTGCTGTTGGTTGTAATTCTTAACACATAAATGCCGTTGTTGAGATTTTCGTCAAACTCAAACCTTTCGGAACCCGTTACTTGGTGCTCTGTTATCCTAGCACCTTGAAGCGTGAATAAACCGATGGTTACCGTTGTTTCATCACAAATTATGTCTTTGTTGAATACAACCGAAAAACGTCCGTCCGAAGGATTGGGATACAGGAAAAACCACTCTGCCGAAGCGCTCATCAACGGTAAACTTATTTGGTAAGAGGCGGTAAAACGTCCGCATACTCTCAGGTGACTACGGTATATGTAAACTTTATACTCACCTTCTTGCAAACCGTCTGAAGGTTAGAAAAACTGACCGGTAGCACCATAAATTGGGTTGCCGTTGTGATACCACTGAAATGAAAGATCTCCCGTAGGATTTGGAAGAATTAATATATAAGGCGTTCCCGATAGGTCTGTCTTAGCAACAATGTTGTTGACTTCAGGAAGCATCTCGCCAGATACGAAAACAAGCGCTGTTGTTGCTTGAAAATTAATATCTCTTGCTGTAAATGTAAATGCTGCAGCACCTTCCATCAAACCTGTTACAAGTCCTTCATTGGTTACGCTTGCTACATTAGTATTATTACTCATCCATGTGCCGTCTATTGTTGACGATAGTTGGGTGGTTGCTCCGATACAAATGCGATCTGTTCCAGTAATGGAAGCTTGAATTACCGTCAGCACCCACTCACCTGAACAAGATACCCAATCATTACAAGCTCCGTCTTTTGCTTCGCGGGTGTAAATAAAAGTTCCGACAGCATTGGTACGGGGAATGTGTGT
>Ga0123355_10010995_pt1 | contig 13929 bp, 12 predicted proteins | sample TergutEmb28metaG_3_FD_89872 | JGI IMG/M metagenome (GOLD analysis project Ga0123355, IMG submission 89872) | Embiratermes neotenicus P1 segment gut microbial communities from Petit-Saut dam, French Guiana - Emb289 P1 | ecosystem: Host-associated > Arthropoda: Insects > Digestive system > Gut ... | reverse complement strand
GTTAAGAGAAAAGAGAAAAAAAAAAAAAAAGAAAAAAAAAATAGAGGGGGGGGGGGGGGGGAGAGGCATTTAGGGTTTAGCACATGCAATCTCACCAGCATGCCTTTAACGCTTAATGAACAACGCGCGACACCTAACACGTGTCCACGAGCCGAAAGACAACATTTCCAATACCTTCAGACCTGCGCACTTCAGGGATTTTACGTGGCGCAGATCGTTAGTTTCTTTGCGACGTTTCGGGACAAGAAAGACTGCTGGATCCTTAAAGATGGGACCGATAGGGTGTTCCGAAACGGCGGTAAGAAAGTACCGTTCTACGCTGTGTAATATCCCAAAAAGCGCATATCCTATTTTTACCGCGGCGGAATCCTGAAATCATGTAGAGTTCTAGCACCTTCCTTAATCTTTTGGCGCCGGAATTATTTTGTTAAATTTTAGCACACTCTGTGTAATATGTGAATAATACAGGAACCAAATATGTTAGAATTATGAAACAAACTGCATTTTGAAGAGAAAAAGGAGAGTATGTGCCATGTTTAAAATATTCAGTACCTATATTTGTTGAATAAATATATAAAATGCAACGTTTAGAGGTTAGCGGTGCGGTACGACCACCACAGGAGTCGTTAGGCGTCAAAGGGTTAAACATGGTTAATAAAACCCTAAAGGTAACTGCAGTACGCTGAACTAAAAGGCATAAATCCAAACTTAGGCAAATTTAAATAGCGACGATCACTGTTCTGTATGCTGTCAAGCGAAATGATCTGAGCACACAGCGATGTGAAATGTCAGATAATTACATTTCTTCGGTTCATGCATGAACCGTAGCAACAGAAAATGAACATAACCTTTAGAAATTCCTAAGTAAATGTGGTAACAAGAATAGGGTATCGCAGCAATTGCAACAATAACTGAACGCTACACGCAGTTCCTACAACATATGGTGCGGACAAATAAATACGTTCCTTCAAACGTAGACGAGAGTTCTACTCTTTTCCGCAGAAGGCGGTCTCTAGGACCTATTATGTATAGATCTCAACATCCTAACCACCTGCCGGCTATTCATCTGCATGTCATGATTGTCATTGGGACGGCCATGCTGAAAAAGTACTTTGCTAGTCACTCCTATCACGTATGTTGAATGTATTTGTAGAAAGGTTTTGAGAAACAAGTTGAATATAATTTCGTGTCTAAATGAATCCAGCTACGTGAATTTTATTCAGGCAACAAATTACTTTGTGTAACAATGCATGAGAAAAAAAAACTTTATTTTTATTTTTGCATTAGAATAAAGGGAAAACTTTCGTATTATTTGTTCATGATATCCAGTGCTTAGTACAAACCAGCTAGCTAATCGTGAGGCTGGGTACCGTGTGGTGTTACAGTTAGCTTAGACAAGCAGCAGCCGGTTATTCGCGCCCAGTTTTCGACCTGCAGTATGACCTAACTTTATCCAAACTAGAGTCCAGAAGTGGCGACTTTCTGATTTTATGTACGCCTCACATATTAAAAAAAGAGTGTTCCCAGACAAATGGCGAAAATGATGTCTCGGAAAAACTTCAATTTCCTGCCGAATATTTTCTTTAATTTCTCGCTCTGAATTAGGCCTATTAGCGTGAGCCTTGTGTTTCCACCATATAATGTCTCCCATAAACGAGTCACAAGGATTTTAGTCGGTAGATCGGGCAGGCCACAATCCTTTACTTGTATCAGCCCCTCAGCAAAACTCCAGCTAAGGCATCCACATAATTATTTGCAGCGTGGGCCATTAACTGTCATGCATAAAAGTCACATACTTTTTTTCGTCGTCTGTCACTTTTCAAAGATACGGCATCAAAATTAATCTTATACCAAATTCGGACTTTATCCTTTCGTACAGGAAATTATTCCATTAAATTGCAAGTACCAGCGGCGCACCACGCCCCCACTCTGAAACCGTATAAAGGTCCTTCAAGAATAGCACGAGAGCTGTTTATGGACCAACATATTTCATTCTGATTGTTTACATGCCTAGTACATATAAATTCCGCTTCATCAGAACAAAACGCAAGTTCTTGGTCAAGATAAACATCAAACACGGATTCCTGAAACCACACGCAGCACAGAATTCTTACTTCACAGCCTGAAGCCGTGTTGTGTCGTCGTAAGTGCAACGGGTCAGTTGTCGCGGGGACTTTTCTCCTTGACATTCCACACTGAAGAGTCGATATATTTCGGTAGGCGTTCTTTTAATCGAGCATCAAATTTGTCTATTTTCTTTTTCGCGTTAGTACATGCCTGTGTCGTCTTCCAGTTGTTTCTGAAACTGACCCCTTTGCATGAAACTTCACGACAGTTCTGCAAACGTTGCAATGGAAAGCACTATACTTCAGGAAATATTTTATGACAATCTTTTCGACATTTCCTCCCAGATATACTCTTTTAAAGATAATCACCCCGCAATGTCATCTTATCATATGCGCGGATGAATCCGCTCTTCTAAGAACGAATGTTCACTGGCTCGAACTAACGTGGGATACATGGCCAGATTCCGCAAAAGAAGCGAAGGGCCTGCAACATTCAGAACGCGCAGCTGTCGGTCTCACGAAAAACCGGAGACCCAATCAAATTCAGCTAACAGATGTACAATAAACTTTATACAAGTATAGGTCTATATGCACTATAAGAATGAAATAGTTAAATTATTTGTTACAAGAATATACCGATCTGAGTAAAGGACAAATTGTAATGCCGTAGCAAATATACAACTAACTATGCAGATCACAATCTTTCCTGAGAATCTGATGGTCACTCAACTACTAAAGGAAATAACTGCCTTCCGGGAAACCAAATTTTTATTTATATCCAATTTTTGTGTATTGATATGTTAAAGCATGGTAACAGGTTAAAATATGTAGGCTTAACATCACAGGTTTGACAAAGATTGATACGTTATTTGAGGAAAATAAAGGCTTCGAAAATGCAGTTGACAATCATTACGGGTTATTGTTACAGAATCACTAATCAATTAACCTATGCCCCAGTTCTTCTCTTTTAGGTGCGTTCACAAAACTGTGAAAAGAGAGAATTAACTACATCACGTTAGTCTGCCTGCCTGTCCGTCCGTCCGCATGCAACTCGGCACCCACTGGGTGGAATTGGATGAAATTTATATTGAATGTTTTTGAAAATCAGTAGAGAAAATTCAAGTTTCACTAAATTCTGACACGAATAACATGAATACCTGTGTACATTTATGATGAAAGTTCTTCTTGGAATGAGAAATGTTTCAGACAAATTTTTGTAGAAATAATCAAAGCAAAATGTCATGTTCGACAAAATTTTTCTGAAAATCGTTCCTTTTGTGAGATAATGTGGAAAAACAGAGTAAAGTCAGACAGGCCACAGATGACAATACGAGATGGCGCATGCGCTTTGCGTGCTGGATGACTAAGGCAAGGCTACAGACACACTCATAATATGTAGTAATCATTGTTCTTCCACTGCAAGAATGGTTATGCGAACGCACCTCAATGTTACGTTTATACGTACACTGTCTCTCTTGTCTAATTACAGTTTAGTCAGAAAATGAAAGAACGCAGTTTTAGAACAACAGAGTAAATTCGTGTAGAAGGAGAGTGAACTTGTGAAACGTTGTAATATTTTCGTCAGTCATGGCGGAACTGCTCACTCAGTATGTTCAGCCAGCGATTGACTCCGATTCTGGAGAAAGATACAATATCCTATGTCTCTTGAGCCCACATTCACTTCTAATTAATACAATATTGTTTTAACACAAAAGAGGACAATCTCACTATTACACAAAGTAATATGAATTTAAAAGACAACGTGACAATTAACATAAAAGTATTTACGCTCCTAGAAAGATGCGAAAAGTAAGTGTAACGATTTTTGATGTTCGTGTGACCGTGCATCCTTAATATGAAATTATTTCTTAGACCAACTTGATGCAACAATTATGATTTATTGATAAAATAATGACTCAACATGTTTCGGGCATTATTGTGCTCATCTTCAGGAGTGCAAGGCTGTACACTACTGCATATGGTTTTCAGCATTTAAAGTGCTGGCAGGAGTCTTCGGGCGCCGGGAGGCAGGTCGTGTGCTCTGTGTAGAGGCTGTTTTTCGACTAGTCGAAAAACAGCCTCTACACAGTGCACAGTTTAGCGAATTAAAACAGAACAAGAACGACAATGTAACAACGTAACAATATCGCATTGAGACGCGTTCCTGCAACCATTGTTGCGGTGTAAAAGCATTAAGTATTACTAAACATGAGTGTGTGTGTAGCCTTAATCATCCAACATGCAATGCGCATGCGCCATATTGCCATCTGTGGCGGGCCCCGTTCTACAATATTTTTTTTCACATTGTCTCATAAACAGCATATTTTCAAATAAATGTTACAGAACAAAAAATGTGTGTTTTGATTTTATCTACAATTTTTGTGTGAATCATTTCTCATTCTAAGAAGAACTGAGAGAGGTCTGATCAAAAAATGAATAGTGGTTTTCATGTCAAGTATCTGTTATCCTTGTCCGATTTTAATTTAACTTGAATTTCCTAGACAGTTTTTCGAAAAATGTCAAAATATAAATTTACATGAAAATCCGTCCAGTGGGACCCTAGTTGTTCCATGCGGACGGACGGACGGTCAGACATAACGAAGCTAATAGTCGCTTTTCGAAATTTTGCGCACGCTCCTAAACACACTAAGCCTGAACCTTGTACAAAGAAACAGGAACATTGTAAGAAACCTATGGGAATAGTGAACATAATGTCTGGTAATGGGCGCAAACACCAGCATAAGCATACTTTACAACACACAACGGTAATGGATTCTGTCGCATTCAGGGACAGCTCTTCACACTCCAACTCAGCAGCATTACATTTATAGGAATATGTCCCATTTCTTTCAGCAGCCATCATGTTAAGCACACTACATTTCATCGCAACAATGCTGTTCTGATATGGTATATAAATCCTTACATATATAGTTTCCGTAAAGCCGGAATCCTATTTCGCTTGTATCCGTCCTCTCGCACCAGCAGTTATATTCAATTCCCATCCCCAATCCCCCCCCTTCCGCCGTCTGGTTACGTGTGATAAATATTCATCGCCGCAAAAATTTCATATCGCAGGTCTGGTTTCCAATTCGATTTCAGATTGTCGTTCTTGCTGACAGTTGTAGTATTGTCTGTGGCGGAGAATAATACATTCATACATTACTGAACAGTAAAGTGTCATACGGTATGAGACGAGCATACTGATTTTATTATCTTGGTTTATGCGGTGATAATGATAAGAGTAATAACAGCAACAGCTAATAGTAGTGTCAATAGTAATCATATTCATGCCCATTATGTTCATGATGATAAAAATTTACGAAATTTGGGAGAATATATTGTTTTATTAAACCAGTGATATGCCGAGCAATCTATTATCCTTACTATTCTACAGGATTAAGGTAGCGTTTATTGTTCCTAGGTGAAAGTATTTTTATGCTAATTAACTGATTAATGCAGCTTTAATTATTTACAAGATTAGAAATAAGGTACGTTTTCTGTAATAAAACATTCATTCATGAAAGATAAATGAGATTCAAAGAAATCTTTCGATTAAATTAAGAGTGAAAAAAAGAGACAAATATTAACAATCATTTCTGTAATTTTTATCTTGATTAATTTTCAAATTTCGCACAATACGATATGCCGAGGACTTTATGTTGTAACTTACATTGCAAAATGGTAGATTAATTCTTTAAAGACGAAGCTCAGACTGCTTTATCTAAAGACCCAGTTCGTACCGCGCAGTAAAAACTTTTCATCTTGGTTATAAAACTCCATCAGTTTATGTTATATGGGTCACAAGTCGCTCTTTTTACTGAGGTAAATACGAAACACATAAATACAGTGTGGCAGAATGTAAAATTCTTGAATGTTAAACCTGTTGGTGCCTCACGTAATCAGTAGGCTTTAAAAGGTTAAATTAGTTCAGTGCTTGAAAGTAAACAGTCTGTCTGTCGGCAGCTAAACACTGGGGAAGTTCTTACGCGACAACCAAAAATACAGAATTTCAGCGTGGTTAAGATTTCTTTCATTACGAAAATGGAGTTGTCTGTACAATCATCACGTAGCTGCAAACGACAACAAGACGATGAAATATTGTGCGTAGGTAGCATCATTTATACGTTTTGGATTTAAATTTATGACAACGATTCGTTACACATAATAGAACACTGAACCGCAAACCACAAACTGCAGCGTCAATTGTATTGATTTATATTTGTGTGTGAAACTAATGGTGTTATGTTGCGTGTCGGTCGGCAGGGGTGTTGCCTGGCCAACAACCAGAGTCAGGCGTCTCTGAAGCTGTCTCCCGATATCTGACTTTCTTTATTGATCCCCTGTCATCATCACTAATGTCTCGCTGATTTAATGTCACACACCTTTATTTAAAGTTACTTCGACCAGCAACGAAGTACAACAATAATGCAGCCCTATAGCAATTCTGCTTCTGTCTTATCGAATTGTAAAGTTACATATGCTGTTTATACAGGAAATATGTTACTTTCCTATATGTTTAAAAAGGGGGGGGGGAGGTGGTAATCATTCGAATTTAATTGTACGGGCATATAAACTAAGAAGGGTCAGCAAGGTAGTGTTTTTCGCCTTCTTATAGCACTGTACGCTTATCTAGAGGAGTTGAGGACGACAACCAATACGGTATACCGTTGTACAGTATCCGACCCGGCCTTACAGTAGGCATTTTCACACCACAGCTTTCAAACTTTAATGCTTCTTTTCGTTGATTTCTTTCCCAACACTTTTGCAATATCAGCGAGAGTATTGTGAGGTTTGACAGCGATCTGTGAAAGGTATCTGCGCGTATGTCGACCGACTCGTATCTCCTGGCTCCCATCACATTCTCACTAGTCTAAATGAACTGTGTGCTAAGCCGCCACTCACGAGAAGAATACTGTAGTCTGAAATGCGACGTCTTGTAGTCTGGTAGAAATTGACAAAGATTGAGGAGGAACCTACTCCCTCAATCGTCAGGGCAAAATAATCTTCTCTTCTTGGCGAATATCTGTCACACTACACGGCGTCACAGCTCGGAGGATGACATTCTTCATAGTCATCGGCGTAAGAATCTCAGGTCTCACACAGTCATTCGTAAAGCTTATTGGTTACTGAATGTTGTGTCATTAAACGGCCTCTGCTCACTTTAAGCAGGCATTCTCTCGCCACAGTACGATACTAATCACAGTTCCGTGGCAGTAAGAACTGTTCTTATGGCACAGTCAGTACGCCTCACTTAACGTACTACACAATCGTATTTGGTTCCACGCACTGCGGTCCTCCCCGCCTTTCGATTTAAGCTCTTTCAATACTCAAAACAGTGGTTTATTTTGAATTGCTTAAAAGCCTACTGTTACTACGCTACGCATTTCTTACAAATGTTCTTTTGTCAACTTCAAGAAATATTCCCAAATTCTTTCACATTGCAGACCTTTGATGGCGGCTGGTGCAACTGGACTTGATACGGCGTAAAATTGCAAGGATATTAGTCACAAGGCCTTTGCCAATGCTGTTGCTGCTGCTGCTACTACTAATGTAACTGCTGCCGCCGCTGCCGCCACCTCCAACACCGCCGCCGCCAACACCACCACCACCACCACCACCACCACCACCACCACCACCACTACCACATCTCGATTGAACAATCAAATGTGTGTAGAACTACATTTTTGCGGCTGCAACACAGAACGATATCACAGTTCACAACGCTGCAGAAGCAAATCCTGTTCCATTCTTTATATTACTCGTACTTTCCGTTTCCTTTCAAGGGCTTTCGGTTGGAAACACCGAGAAGAAAAATGCAATGAACCAAACAATATCGTTTCTTACGGAATCCTTCAGGAACTATGTATAGAATGTTTCAAACTCACTCTGATGTGAAGCTTTCGGATCTACACTCAGACTATCGTGTCACGTAAGAACTACTGACATACTGGAGGGAATGACCCCTTAAACTTTTATAATGCGTTCTTTGAAACATATGCTAAAACTACCAGCACGAACACTTCAAATATCAAACACTGATTAATATTTAGAAGAAAATTGATACAGGAGTCTAAACAGAAAAGTAGTAAGGCCACGTAATTCGTTTTATGTCTGGCCACTAATAATTCCTACCTGGCGCGCAGTTCTCCTAAAATCTATCAGATTTTTAAACTAGTCCACTTAACAAAAATGGGCACACAACATAACATGTACCTAGGGCAATCATAAAAAATACAAATTTTATTTTAAGAATTTGTGTTGTGTAGCCTTTTTAACAAAGGGAAAGAAATAGTAGGGACTAATTTATGTTGCTGTATAGTGTAATATGCTTACCATTGAGCTCCATCATAATTTGTAACTATGTTGTAACTATTATGTTCTGTTCCACATCTGTCAAAATACGTTTACATAGTGATGAACAAGAAGGCCTACGAAAAATGAGAAATGTAGGATTGTAGTAATTCATTAAGTTTATGTAGGTTAGGTCAAAGGCTACACACCTTATACTCTGTTCAACTAATATTTCCAAAAACTACACACAACCAATAAAGTATACCATTAAGTATTCAAAGTTTACTGGGTGTTCAGATAGCTGATGGAAACCGCTAAAAATCCAAGTTCCTCCAGGCCACCACCCCGTCCTTCTGTGTCTTCCCCAGTTCATTATTTATACTCGTCCTCACACTCGATATTAACGGACGCTACATGCGAGCAACTAATCGGTTTATAAAACGTGGTTAAAAAAAAGAAAACGAACAATTGACCCGCAAATCTTCATTTCTGTCTATTAAGCTATTTAAAAGCGAATCCCGATACCAATCAGATCACACAATTTGCCTGTAATTAGTTGTCAGTTCATTAAGCCAAACACGACTGAGTAAGTATAGACCGCTCACTCTGCTGCGGTGTTACTACGATTTAACTTTCTGGTGCTAAATATAGACTGCTAAATCAAGGTAAATATTTTATACGCACCACCAATGCCACTAATCACCTGCTCACCGATAACTAATGAAGGGTAGCAACTAGTTAGTTATTTAGTTTATAATAAGTAATTTCAAACCCAAATTTTTATTCGTTCTGGAAAGTTTTTAAAAAGTGTAACATATGAATTATAAAGAAAGGCTTCCTCCTCAGTTCGGCTCATTGATCTGATTGATTGATGTATCCACATACCATTAAAATGTATATATTAAAAAACTAATGGGGTTTCATACGTTTATATTAATGTAAAATGGAAACCACATTTAATGGGATCGAATTAAACATAGCGTCCTCAAAATGTATTCGCTAGACTGAAGTAAACTCCTGTGACTTGATCAGTTTGGGAAAAATATTTTTATCAGTTTCTTTGTGTTTTCTCTTTTGAATTACTCTGCAGCCGGTTTCGTAAATACAGCTTACAACGGACGTGTCAATTCAATGTATCGCAGTTGGAACAAAATTACTAATTCTTTTAAGGATACAACAATACATACATATAAATTCTGTAAAATTAATATTCGTCATTACAGATGGTATAAGCAGATCTTCCGCAAGCCCTTAGTGGATTTCTTGGTCTCAGCGAAGCAGTTTGTAAACAACTGCTCTAATCTCGTCCTTGAAAAATTCAAGTGATTGCTCATAATGTCTATGCTACATTAAACGCTATGATATAAACCGTTAATGTTGTTACGTACTAAAAGCATGCACAACAAAGTGGTTTAAGTTACAAATAAATGTACTCCCAACTGGAAAGATAACCTTTTTTTCCCCCGTTAGAAGAAGCATCACGTGATGAAGTATGCTGCCATATCGTGTACTTCCTTAGTCGTGATGGGTCAGGGGGTATAAGCCAAGGAATTATTTACTGGAAAACTCTTCTCATGAGCTGGCATTTATGGAGAAGGGTAGACGAAGCTCCAGAGTCGCACGAAACCGACGAGAGACGAATCGATTCGGTTCTTTCTTTCTCGATCAGTGAGCATTCGTCGTCATTGCCACTCCACTTGTGCAGCAAATAACCAATATTACATTTTCGCTTCAGCATATTGGACTGAACTTCAGCAACCGTCATTTCTCCCATTACTGTATGTGCTCGGCTAGTCTTACTCAAATTATGCTCTCAACGTTTTATGTGTTCCCGCTGTAATAACTTCATGAGGCTCTGAACGTCTGTCAGCAGCCACGTCGACTGTGTGACCTACCCTCTCAGAGTGTTTTGTACCCAGACCCGGCCACTCAGCCAACCTCAGTGAAATACTTTACGACTGTGTCCATCGGAATTGTCCATTATCTGGGAGAGAGTTCAAACGTGCCGACAAGATTCACGTTCGGTACAAACAAACCGTCAGGAGTAGCACAGCAGGAAGCCAGCTGCTGGCGGTTCACCGTATACTTAACGTAACGACACTTCCCAACACTGGCGTACTAAACTGATTAGACAAAAGGGATTTTAGGGACTTTCTATGATGCTGATGATACTAAATGCCTCACTGTGCATTCCGATTCGATATGCGTTCCCTCTTAACGTTAACTTAAAATTTATGTCCCGTTGCAAGAAATGTTGAAAGCGAGAAAATATGACAATGGATCCACTCTTACCAATGGAAGTCCAAATCAGAAACGTAACAAAGTACTGAAGGATGTCAATACTGAACGGACTTTCAAGACCAAGAGATCAACCACACACATGGACATGGAGGGATAAAATACACAAATACATAAACATAAAAAGAACAGTGTAAAATCACGGATTTTATAAAGTGCAAACGCGAACTGATCGCTTCCTATCCCGCGACATTTATAGTGACGTGCAATTTAAGCGTATCAAACATTACAAAGGTGACCACGCTTTACGGTTTCAGTTCTAAAATTCAGGAACCCCAACACGCAATTGCAATATACACTACATGTGAAGTTAACTTCTATACGTGTATGTCTTAAGTAAAACACTACTGTGAACTGATCTATAAAGTGGTGCCTTATTATTTCTTACATTCCTTAAGGGAAGAAAATTTTTTTAATACTCAACAGCCCTTATTTAGACATCCTGCGGCTGTTAAAAAACTATTTCCTTCCAATGCTGCCACATGTTCAGTCAAATTGCCACGTATATCGTTATACTGCGGAGAATTGAATTCGTGGGAATAGTTCAGAAGTACGATCCTTATGTTTGAGAACATGCCAATGTACTCTAAAAATAAACAAAAATGTACTGTAAATATGGAGCAATACAAACCTACACAATTATTGCTGCCTGGTTCTGGCCACCTCTTCACGAATCAACAGAAGGCGATACTATTTATCCTACAGCGGTGATAAGCGATATATACGAGAGAACTGCAACCACTTTCCAACCCAAAAGCAGTAGCATTGCTTGCCGGCAGCTACTACAGTATATGTTACATGCACGATGAATTTCGTATCGAAAAAAGGCAACCTTAAAAATCAAATTAAATTAACCTTCCCTCAGTTACGACCGAGATTGACAGGGACCCCCATAACTTGCTGGTGAGTATTTATCTTAATTGTTTAGTAATTTCGAGATTCGGGATTCAACTCTCGGCCCAGAGGAGAGGAATTCCGGGCTTTTTGTGCTGTTTTTCAGTTCGTCCAGTCAAATGTCCGTAGGCCTTAAAATATGCCATGAGGGTCAGTTGGCTTATAAGCAAATCACCGTAACATCGGCCACTGTGATTAGTGTGCAGAAACAAGCAACAAGCCGACAGCAGAAACTGCTGCCTACCAAATTCTGTTGTCAAGTTGAGAGGCCCGGAATATGATTCTCGCCCCTCAGGCCGATTGGCCTGACCTAAACATCTATGTACATGATATTAAATGGTGCATTAGATATCCGCGGTTTTCCTCAGAACTTCCACGAACACATGAGCAGTACCACGACTGTTTCCATCCATATTCTTCAAATTGGGGTTTTAATAATATTCTACCTTATCAACTCAACATAACCAGTACTGTGGAAAAAGTTTTCTTTCATAAGCTAAAATGAGGAACAGCTAAAACAGAAAAAATGAATCATGTTAAGAATTTCTACAGTTTAGTTCCCATGACTGCACTTGGTACTGTCTGAAGGAATATAATGATTTTGTAAAGACTGGTTCCACAACAAACCGACGGGATGTCACAGTTACCCAGATGTCACAGGTACCCAGATGTTACAGGTACCCAGATGTCACAGGTACCCAGATGTCAAAGTTACCCAGATGTCACAGGTACCCAGCTGTCACAGGTACCCAGATGTCATAGTTACCCAGATGTCACAGGTACCCAGATGTCACAGGTACCCAGATGTCACAGTTACCCAAATGTCACATGTACCCAGATGTCACAGGTACCCAGATGTTACAGGTACCCAGCTGTCACAGGTACCCAGATGTCAAAGTTACCCAGATGTCACAGATACCCAGCTGTCACAGGTACCCAGATGTCACAGTTACCCAGATGTCACAGGTACCCAGATGTCACAGGTACCCAAATGTCACATTTACCCAGATGTCACTCTTACCCAGAGACAAATGAAAGTAAAACGGAACTTGAAGTCAAACTGCCTGAACGCCAATCGTTGGTGTAGCATTACAAGAAGTTACATGCTTATACGTCAGTGATGTTCACCCGCTGAGAAACGGAAGATTATACATACAGTTGTTCTGACGGAGCAAACAAGAACGTCTCAGACAATGCAGACAGCCTTTAATTACATTCACTGCAGAGATAGCCTTCATCAAAGAACAAGCAGAACTGGATAGAATACATAATTCTACTTCTGTTATGTCGGACTCGGAAGTCATACACACACACACACACACACAAACGTATTAACTATTTATTTCCCAAGTTTATTTGAGATTCTACTGCATCTCAAATGAATAAATCATACACCGCCAAGGTATGGAAGATAGTCAAAGTAAGCGGTCGTGGTGTATTTTAAGGTAATATCCCAGAAACATACTTCATCAGTCTCTGACGATTAGGACAGCCGGTAACATGCACCGACTGAATATTAGTTCAATGCTCATCACAAACTTAAAGCAAAGAGAGGCAATGTAAGCATAACGTTAATATCGAGGTGCGTTCGCGTAACCACGGTTGCCAAGGAAAAGCCAATGAGTATTACATATTCTGAGTGTGTGTTTGTAGCCGTAGTTACCCAGCACGCAAGCACAGTACTATACTGTCATCTGCGGCTTGTCCGTCTGTATCATATTTGTCCACATTATCTTATAAACAGCACGATTTTAGGATAAAGTTCTTCAACATACATTGTGTGCTTTGGTTTCCTCTACAACTTTTGTCTAACGTATTTCTCATTCTAAAAATAATTCAGCGAGATAACATCATAGTCGCTTTTCGAAATTTTTCGAAAGCGTCTGCAAGTTACAGTCCCCATTACAAATGCGCATGTCCCAAACTTCCACAAGAAGAGAGATGGAAATGCCAAAGGATCAACAATCACTCGGCCCTACAATATACATTTCGAAAACCTCTGCTAATTACAGACCAAAATATTTTTGGAATACGCTTTTCCAGTTCTCACGGTTTGCAATTAGTAATGTCTTATTTGTAAATTTGATGTGTGGTTGACCGTGCATCGTAGTTCAATGTGGATTAAGAAACCAACTAGATGTCACTTAGTATTATATTTATTTCTCCTTATAAGTTGCTCAACATGTTACGGGTCACCTTGTGCCCATCTTCAGGAGCTGACGACTTAGTGGTACTTTTCACGTGTGGTGTAGTGCCGTGGCTGTGTAGGCAGTCAGATCCGTTTGGCTGGTTGTGTGTCCATTGGGAAGTACGTACGTACGTACGTACTTCCCAATGGACACACAACCAGCCAAACGGATCTGACTGCCTACACAGCCAC
>Ga0123355_10010994_pt1 | contig 13929 bp, 12 predicted proteins | sample TergutEmb28metaG_3_FD_89872 | JGI IMG/M metagenome (GOLD analysis project Ga0123355, IMG submission 89872) | Embiratermes neotenicus P1 segment gut microbial communities from Petit-Saut dam, French Guiana - Emb289 P1 | ecosystem: Host-associated > Arthropoda: Insects > Digestive system > Gut ... | reverse complement strand
CTACGGCGATACGCAGGTGGATTTTATACATGAAATTGGCAAAGACTTTGCGGCGCAAAACCCGGATGTGGCTATAATAGCAAGGGCTGAATATGAAGGCGTAACCGTTGATGGCGAAGAACCGGCAGACCACGGCGGCAAGTGGGAAACATCCATGTTTATGCACTTGTTCCCAGAGCGGTTGCGAATGAGCGACTATGTAAGTGTAATGGATGACATGAAACGTTACGAAAACGCACCATTTGATTACCATAAAGAAAGTGCCCACTGGGATTTTGGGCAGGATGTTTCGAAATTGGCCTCAGCGGAATTGGGGCGCAAAGCAGTGGAAGCTATAACAGATTTGCTTGTTGCGGATATTCGCAAATTGCTTATATAACAGGAGGAAACCATGAAAAAATTTCTACTACTAGCACTACTCACCGCAATACTATTTGCGCTGACATCATGTCGTACACAGGAAGAAGACCCAACAACCGTGCGCGTAGCCGCAATGCGCGGCCCAACTGCTCTTGGCCTTTTACAGCTCATGGAGCAACAGGAACTTGGCAACACCCGCAATGACTACAGCTTCGAACTTTTGGGTATGCCCGACCAACTGCCGCCGCTTTTAGTGCGCGGCGAAGTAGACATCGCTGCTGTACCCGGCAATTTCGCATCCATTTTGTATAACCAAATGGATGGCGACATACAAGCCTTGGCAATCGTTACACTGGGTGTGCTGCACATCGTGGATACAACGGGCGAAATCAATTCCATCCACGACTTATATGGCCGCACAATTTTTGTAAGTGGTGAAGCCGCAACCCCAGAATTTGCGCTAAACTATGTACTGACACAAAATGGACTAACCCCGCACGAAGATGTAACAATAGAATTCCGTGCAGAGCATACGGAAATTGCCGCCATGCTTGCCGCAGGCACGGCAGAAATCGCTCTTCTGCCCGAGCCGTTTGTTAGCACTGTTTTGGCGCAAGTAGACGGCTTGCGCATTGCCCTTGACCTAACAGAAGAATGGAATCGCGTACAACCGGATTACGGATTGATAATGAGCGTGGTAATTGGCCGCCGCAGCTTCCTTGAAGAAAACCCGGATGCAGTAGCCACCTTGTTGGAAGAATACGCCGCGTCAATAGAATTTGTAACAAATAATATACCCGAAGCCGCACAGCTTGCCGCGCAATTTGAAATTATCCCGAACCCAGCCATTGCGGAAGCTGCGTTGCCGCGCACACACATCACATTCAAAAACGGTCAACAAATGAAACAAAATCTCATGGGCTTTTATGGTGTGCTGTACAGCCAGTCACCACGGTCTGTAGGCGGTCGTTTACCAGATGAAAACTTTTTCTTCATCCCTTAAAAAATTTTTCAAGCATGTTGCCATAATCATTTTTTGGCTATTGATATGGGAACTTGCAAGCTTCCTTATTGATAGCCAAATTATCATTGTTTCGCCGCGCACGGCTACTGCGCGGCTTTTTGAGTTGGGGCAAACGGCAAATTTTTGGCAAAGCATTTTTTCGTCCATGCACCGCATCATGCGTGGGTTTGGTTTGGCACTTGCGGTTGGGATTGTAATTGCCGTAATTTCTGCAAAGGTAAAAATATTCCACATGCTAATTTTGCCGGCAATAAATGTACTTAACGCTATACCATTTGCGTCGTTTATTATTTTGGCGTTGTTCGCGCTCGGTACGGCGAGTCTTTCAATTTTTGTGCCATTTGTGATGGTTTTACCAATTATTTTTCACAATACTTACAAGGGAATTGCAAATACCGACCCACAATTGCTGGAAATGGCAGAGGTTTTTCGCGTACCGTATTGGAAAAAAATTGTGTACATTTATTTAAAAACCGTCGCACCATATATTTTTTCTGCCGCGCAAGTGGGTATTGGTTTTGCGTGGAAGTCTGGCATTGCGGCAGAACTTTTTGGCGTGGTGCGCGGTACAATTGGCGGCAATTTGCATTCTGCGCGCATTCATTTGCAAACGGCAGACCTTTTTGCTTGGACAATAACCATTGTGGTTTTAAGCTATGCAATGGAAAAATTATTTTTGCTTTTGTTTGGGAGGGTTAAGCGTTGGCAATCGAATTAGTAAATATATGCAAAAGCTACGGCGAAAAAAAAGTGCTGCAAAATATTAACCTAACCATGCAAGCAGGCGAAATCACATGCTTAATGGGCGCGTCCGGCATTGGCAAAACTACGCTTGTCAATATCCTTGCGGGAATTACAGCCCCCAATTCAGGGGAAATTGTATGGCCATCCCCATCCCTTGTATCCGTAGTATTTCAAGAAGACCGCTTGCTGGAATGGGAAACCGCACTAACAAACGTACTTTTTGTTGCCACAAAAGAACACAAACAGCAAGCCGTTCAACTGCTAATCCAAGCAGGGCTTGCCGACAGCATAAATAAAAAAACCGCCGAGCTAAGCGGCGGTATGAAGCGGCGCGTTTCAATCTGTCGCGCTCTTATCGCACAGTCAAATTTGCTTATATTGGACGAACCTTTCAAAGGCCTAGATAGCGAAACAAAGCCTGTAATCATGGACATGGTCAAGCAATACTCGAACAAATATAATTATGTGTTGTGCGTAACGCATGATGTGTCAGAAGTGGAATTTTTAGGCGGCAAGTTAATAACAATTTGAAATCAACTGGTACGAAAATCGTACCAGTTGATTTTTACAATTTTCTTGGAAAAAGTCTACAAACTCTCCCTGTTTGATGTTATACTAGCAGGAAACAATACAAAACAACAAAAAGGAGTTTTCTAAATGAAAGTCAAAAAAAGCAAATTAGCAATCAAAAAAGACACACAAACAACAGAAACAAGCATTAGCAAAAAAACATTATTGACATGTGTAGCGATAGTTCTTGTTGTAGCGGTCATAGGCACACTTCTTATGATATGGCAATTTGCAGATTTTACCGTTGCCAGAATAAACAACATCCCCATCCGCCACAGCGAAGTAGCGCGCGAAATCAACGCGTCCATGTCTGAAGCAATGGGACAAGGCTTGTTACCCGGCACAGAGACATTTGACCGCTTTGTACGGGAAGATGCCGTAAGACATGCAGCCCTTGAAAAATTATTTATGGATTATGCGCGGCAGCTTGGCCTCTCATTTTCGGCAGGAGCCACTATGGAAGATGTCGAGAGAGGTGTTATAAGCGCAATTTTAACAGACCCTGCCGCGTTTGGCAGATATGCGGACTATATGACGGATGATTTTCCTGTACCAAGCGACTGGGAAGCAACTGCCGCAGATGTTTTGGCCCGCGCCCGCGCAGGGGAAGATTTTGACGCGCTAATGTGGGAATACAGCCAAGACCCGGGGCTTGTCGGCAACCCGGACGGCTATACATTTGTCCCCGGGCAATTTATTGCCGCGTTTGAAGAAGCCACCCGCAACCTTGAATATGGCGAAATAAGCGACCTTGTATGGGCTGTACACGGCGGCCGGCAAGGCTACCACATTATTAAACGCATACCGCCGCCAAACCCGCCTGCTAATTTAGAAGAAGGTGCTGAATTATTCGGCGCAAAGCATATTCTAATACAAGAAGACGCGCCGCTTGATGTCGATACGTTCAGAGCGCAAGCAATTATTACCGGCTTTTGGGCAAAAGTTGATACAGGTCTACGGACTTTATCAGCCCTTGACCGCGTTCCTGTATCAAACTAACCGGAAAGGACATTTCAGATGAAAACATATTATGTAACCACCCCTATCTACTACCTAAACGGCGATGCACACATTGGCCACACCTACACCACCGTAGCGGCAGATACCATGGCGCGCTACAAAAAAGCACAGGGCTTCGACGTTAAATTCCTAACCGGCGCAGACGAACATGGCCAAAAAGTAGAACTGGCCGCAAACGAAGCAGGCGTTACCCCGCAGGAACATGTAGATAACCTAGCCGCCCGTCATATAGATGTGTGGAGTTTAATGGACTTCGAATACGACTTCTACCAACGTACTACCAATGAAGCGCATATGGCCGGTGTACAAAAAATCTTTAAAAAATTGTACGACCAAGGCGATATTTATAAAGGAAGCTACAACGGCTTATACTGCACCCCTTGCGAAACATTTTTCACAGAGCGGCAGCTTACAAACGGCAATTGTCCAGACTGTGGTAGGCCGGTTGGTCAAATAAGCGAAGAATGCTATTTCTTCGACCTACCAAAATACCAAGACCGCCTGCTTGCTCATTTCGAAGCCAACCCAGATTTCCTGCTGCCAATTTCCCGCCGCAACGAAATGATTAACAATTTCATAAAGCCGGGACTGGAGCCACTGTGCGTATCGCGCACCACGTTCAAATGGGGCGTTCCCGTGGATTTTGACCCGGGTCACGTCGTGTATGTTTGGATAGATGCATTGCCAAATTACATCACCGCACTGGGCTTTATGTCTGACGATGACAGCAATTACAAAAAATATTGGCCTGCCAATTTGCACCTTATGGCAAAAGAAATTGTGCGTTTTCATTCCATTATTTGGCCGTGCATTCTAATGGCACTTGGCGAGCCATTGCCGAAGCAGGTTTTTGCTCACGGCTGGCTTCAATACGAAGGTCAAAAAATGGGCAAGTCTTTGGGCAATGCAATTAGCCCACAAACAATGGTAGACGAGTACGGCGTAGACGCTATACGCTACTTTTTACTGCGCGAATTTACCTTTGGCCCGGACGGCGATTTTAAACAAGACGCGCTGATAACCCGCTACAATGCCGACCTTGCCAACGACCTTGGCAATTTGCTGTCCCGTACAGTTGGTATGGTAGACAAATATTTTGGTGGCACATTGCCAAATTTGCCAGACTCCCCTACTCCATTCTGCGACGATTTAAAAAACACGGCCACAAACATGCTTGGCAAATTTGAAGAAAAAATGGATAAGTTGGCGTTTTCCGAAGCACTAAACGAAGCATGGAACTTAGTGCGCCGCGCCAACAAATATATAGATGAAACCGCGCCATGGGTGCTTGCCAAAGACGAAAGCAAACAGGCGGAATTAGCAACGGTGCTTTACAACCTTGCGGAAATTTTACGCATTTTAGCAATTGTTATTGCACCAGCAATGCCCAAGACCCCTGCTATAATTCGTGAGCAGTTAAACATAACAGGCGAAGAATTTAACACATGGGAATCTGCGAAAAAATTCGGGCTGCTGGGTCGTGTTGTGCAAGTAACAAAAGGCCAAGCTGCGTTCCCACGGAAGGAAAAACCGTAATGCAACTCATAGACTCCCACGCCCACTACGACCACAAACGCTTTGACGCAGACCGACATGGTTTACTATTATCCATGCCAGCCAAAAGCGTGGAACTCATCATTAATGTAGGTTGCGACCTGCAATCTTCACAAGAGTCAATTAGACTTGCGGAAAAGTATCCTTTCATATATGCAACAGTTGGCGTACACCCACACGACGCAAAAAGTCTCACACCCACAATTCTCGAAAATTTAAAACAACTTTGCAAACACAAAAAAGCAGTAGCATTTGGCGAAATAGGGCTGGATTTTCACCACGACTTTTCCCCAAGAGATACCCAGCGCAACTGGTTTAAACGCCAACTAGAGCTTGCCGAAGAGCTCGACATACCTGTAGTCATCCATTCTCGCGAGGCTCACAACGAAGTTTTTGAAACCATAAGCCGCAGCCGTGTACGCCGCGGCGTAATACACAGCTTTTCTGGCGATGCCACCCTTGCTTGTGAATATGTAAAACTGGGCTTTCATATTGGTGTAAGTGGCGTTGTCACCTATGATAAAACAAACCAATTACAAACTGCCGTGGCCGCAATCCCGCTTACAAATATTCTATTGGAAACCGACGCGCCATATCTAACACCTGTCCCATACCGCGGCAAACGCAACGAATCGCACTATTTATTTCATGTAGCCGCCGAAATTGCAAAAATAAAAAACGTCGAAACAAACACAGTCTGTTTGCAAACTACAAAAAATGTAAAAGCTTTATTTAACATCCCGGAGGGCTGTCATGAGTAAACAAATCCTTTTTTGCGTAACAAATACCTACAAAGCAAACCTGCACTGTCACACAACAGTGTCTGACGGCAAGTGGACGCCACAGCAAGTTAAAGCCGCATACAAAGCAGAAGGATACAGTATTGTAGCATTTTCTGACCATCGCATTTTGGTTAACCAGTCCCAACTCAACGATGAAAATTTCCTTACAATTAACTCTCTAGAAGTAGACCTTTCTGAAGAAAATCCAAACAAACCACGAGCAAAAAATAAATGCTATCATTTGAATCTGTTTTCCACTGACCCAAATATAACCGAAACGCCACCCCTTATGCGCGACATGAATTATCACGATATTGACGTGGTAAACGCATACATTAAAGCGCGTAACGACGAAGGCTTTCTTGTATCCTACAACCACCCGTACTGGTCCATGCAAACACATGACGAGTACAGCAAGCTAAAAGGCTGTTTCGCGATGGAAATTTTCAACAACGGTTGCGAAGTCACCGACGGCTACTATGGCTACAACCCGCAGGTTTATGACGAAATGCTTCGCGCAAGCGGCAGGGAAGCCCAACTTTTCTGCCTATCAACAGACGATAATCACAACAACCCAGCACACGCGGTAAGCGACTCGTTTGGCGGCTTTGTGATGATAGAAAGCCCGGCCCTAAATTACGCAGATGTAATGAACGCCCTAAAAAGTGGTAATTTCTACGCCAGTCAAGGGCCACAAATTTACGAAATTTTTATTGAAAACGGAAACTTGCATATCAAATGTTCCCCATCTCAAGCCATTGTCGTATATACCGACAGCCGAAGATGCCATTTAAAGCAAGGGGACTCTTTAACAGAAGCAGTATTCACCCTAAGCGGCAACGAAGAATACATTCGTGTAATGTGCAGGGATGCAAACCATAAGGATGCAAATTCCAACGCATACTGGCTGTAGTTCATCATCTAAGCTGTAGGTTCGTCATCTAAAAGGAAGTGACCCATTTTGGAAAAAAAAGAAAATCGCCTTGTAGCCCAAAACAAAAAAGCATTCCACGACTATTTTATTGAGGAAACATTTCAAGCCGGAATATCTTTAGTGGGTACGGAAGTAAAATCTTTACGAGCCGGGCGTTGTAATTTAAAGGAAAGTTACATTCGTATAGAAGGCGGCAGTGCCTTTGTTGAAGGAATGCATATTAGCCCATATGACCATGGCAATATCTTTAACAAAGACCCATTACGAAAACGCAGGCTCTTGCTTAACAGGCGCGAAATTAACAAACTGCGCGCTGCCGTAGAGCGCGACGGGTTTACCATTGTGCCGCTAAAAGTGTATTTTTACGGCTCATATGTAAAGGTGGACATAGCCCTTGCCAAAGGCAAAAAGCTATACGATAAACGCGAAGCCATAGCAAAAAAAGATCAAGAACGTTCTGCACAACGAGAGTTCGCGCAGCGTATATAATGAGCGAAGCGCCCCATTAAAAAGGAGAATTTGAATGCTAAGAACAGACATAGGAATTGACTTGGGCACAGCATCGGTCTTGGTATACATCAAAGGCCAAGGAACCGTGCTAAAAGAACCGTCCGTAGTTGCAATTGACAAGAACACTGACAAAATCCTTGCCGTAGGTGAAGAAGCCCGCAGTATGTTGGGCCGCACACCGGGCAATATAGTTGCAATTCGCCCAATGCGGGAGGGCGTCATTTCCGACTATCACATAACAGAAAAAATGCTGAAATATTTCATTAACAAGGCAATTGGGCGGCCACTTATGCGCAAACCCCGCATTGCCATTTGCGTTCCGTCCAAAGTAACGGAGGTAGAACGCCGTGCTGTTGAAGAAGCCGGAAAGCAAGCCGGTGCAAGCCAAGTTTTTATCATAGAAGAGCCAATTGCAGCCGCCATTGGTGCAGGCATTGACATTGCCCGCGCTTGCGGTAGCATGGTGGTTGACATAGGCGGCGGCACGACAGACGTTGCCGTAATTTCCTTAGGTGGCACGGTAGAAAGCTTGTCTATCAAAACAGCCGGCGACAATTTTGACGAAGCAATTATCCGCTACATGCGCAAAAAACATAATGTCCTTATTGGCGAGCGAAGTGCCGAAGATTTAAAAGTTAATATCGGCACGGCATTCCCACGGCCGGCAAGCGTGTCAATGGATGTGCGCGGCCGTAACTTAGTAACCGGGCTTCCAAAAACAATAACTGTGACATCCGAAGAAATGGAAGAAGCCTTAAACGACTCCGTAACCAGTGTAGTAGAAGCTGTTCACGTTGTATTGGAAAGAACCCCGCCGGAACTTGCAAGCGATATATCCGACCGCGGTATTGTAATGACGGGCGGCGGTAGCCTGCTTTATGGGCTAAACAAATTAATAAGCCAACGCACAGGAATCAACACAATCATTGCGGAAGATGCTGTTTCCTGCGTGGCAATTGGTACCGGTAAATATATTGAATATGTAGCACAGGGCAAAATTAACCCCGGCGATTATCGCGCTCTTAAATAAATCATGGCGTTCCCACTAACCCATTTGCTTGTTGCAGAGCGGATTTTAGAGACATATTCCTCGACAGAATTATTTGTGCTTGGCTCCATTGCGCCGGACGCAGTGCATTATCGCAAAAACCTGCTGGAAGCATCGCAGTCTGGCATTGGCCCTGCGAAAAAAATTACACATCTGTGCCCCATTAGTGACCAGAAATGGGGCTATGTAACCGATAACGAAGGCTGGATAGAATGCGTTCGTTTATTTTTGCGTCAAAATAACAGCCCGCTTGCAACCGGCTACGCCGTGCATGTACTTACTGACATTTTTAATAACAAAGGAATTTGGCGAGATTTTTGCGATAATTACCCGAAAGAAGCTGCGAAGGGCTATAAAAGCAACTACTATCGCGATATGCGCAATGTAGATTTGCGACTGTATCACGAAAAATTCAAAAATAGCCGTGGTCGTGAAATGTTGCAAAATGCTACGGCGCAAGATATGCCCGGACTAATATCCAAAGATGAGCTTTGGGCACTCAAAAATAATCTGTTAAGTGTCCAATATGTAGACGCGCCAGAAGACGTAAATACCGACAACTGTTTTTACGTAACGTATGAGCAAACCCTAAAGTTTATTAACGATGCCGCGGCATTTTGTATCGAAATTATAAGGAGGACGTAAAATGCTATACCAAAAAAATTCCCAGTCCCTTGCCTCGGAACTATTCAAGAACCCAACCAGCGAATACCGAGGCACACCCTTTTGGGCATGGAACACCGTACTTAACGCTAACGACCTAACATGGCAAATTGAGCAATTCAAACAAATGGGCTTTGGCGGCTTTCACATGCACTCCCGCGTTGGCATGGCAACCGAGTACCTAAGCGACAGCTTCATGGACTTGGTAAAAACCTGCGTGGAAAAAGCCCGCGCCGAAAATATGCTGGCATGGTTGTATGACGAAGACCGCTGGCCGTCTGGCGCAGCAGGCGGGCTTGTAACGAAGGACTATAAATACCGCGCCCGCTATCTATTACTTACGCGTACGTCAGACGATAAAAAAGGCAAATTGCTTACCTGTTTCGAAATTTCTTTGGACGAAAACGGCGCGCTTAAAAGCTACAAACAAATTTCAACCGGTACGAAAATCGTACCAGTTGAAAATAATTTTTTACTATATGCCTACGAGGGAATAAGTGCCGATGACCCATGGTTCAACAACCAAGGCTACGTAGACACTCTTAATCCGGAAGCAATTGCCAAATTCATCGAAATTACCTACGAACGTTATAAAGACGCCGTTGGCGCAGACTTTGGCGATTTAGTACCCGCCATGTTCACAGACGAACCGCAATTTATTCGCAAACATGCACTTGGCTTTGCACAAGATGAATCTGACGTAACCCTGCCGTGGACGCCCGACCTTCCCGACACATTTCAACAAGAATATGACAGCGACCTATTGAGCAGTTTACCCGAACTACTTTGGGATTTACCTGACGGTCGTCCATCCCTTATCCGCTACCGCTATCACGACCATATTGCAGAGCGTTTTGCCCAAGCATTTGCAGACCAATGCGGCAACTGGTGCGAAAAACACGGCCTTGCCCTTACCGGACATATGATGGACGAACCATCATTGCACAGCCAGACAATTGCCCTTGGCGAGACAATGCGCTCATACCGCTCGTTCCAATTGCCGGGGATAGACATGCTGTGCGACAACAGGGAGTTTACCACAGCCAAACAGGCTCAATCTGCCGCAAGGCAATACAACCGCCCCGGCGTAATGAGCGAACTTTACGGCGTAACCAACTGGGATTACGACTTCCGTGGCCACAAACTACAGGGCGACTGGCAGGCCGCGCTTGGCGTAACCGTGCGCGTACCGCATTTATCTTGGGTTTCCATGAATGGTGAGGCCAAGCGAGACTACCCATCTACATTCAATTACCAAGTGCCGTGGTATAAAGAGTACCCATATATTGAAGACCATTTTGCACGTGTCAACACAGTAATGACGCGTGGCCGGGCGGTGTGCAATGTTGGGGTTATCCACCCGGTAGAAAGTTATTGGCTACATTGGGGCGCAGAAGAAACCACCGCCGCCATTCGGCAACAAATGGACGATAATTTCCAAAACATCACAGAGTGGCTGCTGAAGGGCTGTATAGATTTTGACTTTATAAGCGAGTCGCTGCTACCGTCACAATGTGGCGAAATAAGCAATAAATTCCCGGTAGGGGCTATGAATTACGACGTAATAATTGTACCGGAGCTTGAAACAATTCGCGCAACCACACTGGAACGACTAAGCAAATTTGCAAACATGGGCGGTCGCGTTATTTTCGTGGGCAGTGCGCCAAAATATGTGGATGCAACACCAGACACACGCGGGCATTTGCTGTATGAACGTTGCAAACAGGTTAATTTTAATAAAGCTGCAATTCTTACCGCATTGCAAAATGTACGGGAAGTAGAAATCCGCAATGCCGACGGTGTTATGACCGACAATTTTATTTATCAACTACGGGAAGACGGCGACAATCGCTGGCTGTTTATCGCCAATGCCGACAATCCTATTAACCCCGACATCCCTGCCGGACAAATAATGACGATTAAACTGCGCGGCCATTTTACTGTAACCCACTACGATAGCTTAACGGGGGCCACTTCTCCCCTACCCGCAAGAACCGAGAACGGCATCACGGAAATAGTATATCCTTTTTACGAGCATGATAGTTTGTTATTAAAACTTGAACCCGGCGAAAACCATGCAAGACTACAGGAATATAAGCTTGTTGATGGTGACATCCCCGGCAAAACCAACTTTCTGCACCCAATCCCCGTTACCTTGCATGAGCCTAATGTGCTGTTGCTTGATATGGCAGAATATTCATTGAACGGCGAGCCATACCGTAGCACGGAAGAAATATTGCGACTAGACAACATCCTACGGGAAGAAATAGGCTGGCCGCCCCGCAGAAACTCAATAGCGCAACCTTGGGTAGAGAACGACACAACTACGCCACATACTTTGCAATTACGCTATACAATCAACAGCGATGTAGCGGTTAGCGATGCGTATTTGGCATTGGAAAACGCCGCCATTGCAGAGGTAAAATTAAACGGCCAGCTCGCGGGCAACGCTGACGGCTGGTATGTAGACAAGTGCATTGGCAAAGTAAAACTACCAAACATCAAACCCGGTAAAAATATATTGGAAGTTAAACTGCCATATGGCAGAAAAATCGATGTAGAGGCCTGTTATCTGTTGGGCGATTTTGGCGTACACGTTGTTGGCTGTCATACGAAATTGATTAGCCCAGTTCGTGAATTACACTTCGGTGACATTGTACACCAAGGGTTGCCATTTTATGGCGGCAATTTGACTTACCATCTTGAGGCAGATATTGCAGGCAACACAATGGAAATTGCGGCATCTTGCTACCGTGGCCATTTGTTGCGCGTTGCGGTAGACGGCAAGGACGCAGGCGTAATTGCATTTTCCCCATATCGTGTGAAAGTGGATGGCCTAACCCCGGGCAAGCACAAAGTAGATGTTACCTATTTCGGCAGCCGCGTTAACACTTTTGGCCAGCTACACCGCCGCGCAAGTAAAACAGCTAAAGCTGACAACGGCAACTGTTTGCCATGGTGGGGGCCAGACTCTTGGCGTACTACCGGTAATTCATGGTCATATGAATATGTATTTTGGCAACAAGGGATATTGAAATCTGTCGAGGTATTTTAGGGTTTAAAAAAGGGCTGCCGCAAACGCGACAGCCCTTTTTGTATACTAAAACCTTTTTTTAAGTTCTGCAACAAACAAATCTTCATCTAGCGGCAACTCAACAGTCTTGCCTATCCAAGACGACAAGTGCATAGCATTTGAAATAGTCAGCCCGTTGATACCTTCTTCACCTTTAGCAAAAAGCTCGCCTTCGCCGTTAATTTTTTTAACAAACGCTTGCGTTATACCATTATGGAAAGATACTTCGCTTGGACAATCTATCACAATGCGCTCATATTTTGGCTTGGCAAATATATCTGTGTTGGTGCGGTTAAATTCACGCTCCGGTACTTCCAGTTTGTAATGTATTAACTCGTCATTTTCGCACACAAGCTTGCCTTTGTCGCCCATAACCTCAAAGCGGTTGGTGCCGGGGCAGTCGGCGGTGGTTGTAACAAAAGTGCCGGTTGCGCCATTTTCATATTCTACATACGCGGTAACATCGTCTTCAACCTCAATGTTATGCCATTTTCCATTGTGGGTAAACGCCGCAACTTTAGTTGGCATACCGCAAATCCATTGCCATAGGTCTAGGTTGTGCGGGCATTGGTTAATTAGTACGCCGCCGCCTTCACCTTTCCAAGTGGCACGCCAGCCGCCCATGTCGTAATATGCTTGCGGGCGGTACCAGTCTGTAATAATCCAAGATGTGCGTTTTAACTCGCCAAGATGGCCGCCTTGCACCATTTCATGCATTTTGCGATACAGCGGGTTGGTGCGGTGCTGATACATTATGGCGAATACTACGCCTGCGGTTTTTGCCTTCTCGTTCATTTGCCGTACGTTTTTTGTGAAAACGCCCGCAGGCTTTTCTATCAGTACATGGACTTTGTTGTCCATTGCTTCCATTGCGTAAATTGGATGTTCGTAGTGCGGAGTAGCAATAATTACAGCATCAACTACTTTTGCGTCGAAGAGTTCCTTTGTTGTTGAAAAAGTTTTAACATCCGCACATAGTTCTTTTGCCCATTCATGCACCTTTGGGTCTGTGTCGCACACAGCCGCAAGTGTTGCGCCGGGGATTTTTCCTTCTTTTAGGCTGGTGGCATGGCTTTTGCCCATTAAACCACAGCCGATAATACCAAAACGTATCATTATGCAAGACCTCGCTTTTTCAAATTTTGGAAACTGGTATTTAAGCAGTCAAATGGGTCGCCAACATAGGCATCGTCTTGTTCTACTAGTGCGTATTTTGCGCCCGCGGCTTTGGCGGCATCAAAAATTGCGTCCCAATTAAGATTACCTTCTAGCACTTCTGCCATGCGTGCCTTGCCGTCAACAACGACAAAGTCTTTTAAATGAATGCAGTCTACACGGCCGGCAAGTTTTTTTAGCCACCATGCAGGGTCGCTACCGCCGCCTTGTATCCAGTAAGTATCAATTGTGAAGCCTGCATCGGCAAAATTTTCTGCCATATATTCAAGGCCCATTTTGCCGTCTGTGCGAAACAGTTCGGCAGAATGATTGTGGTACATAAACTGTTTACCTGCGTCTTTGAGTGCCTTCGCAATTGGTGCGAACTCCTTGATAAAACCGTCATACCCTTCTTTGGAGTGGGTGTACGGGGCGGGAATTCCGCCGATGCCAATGTACTTGCAGCCCATGATTTCGTGGTTTTTGATTACT
>Ga0123355_10010993_pt1 | contig 13930 bp, 12 predicted proteins | sample TergutEmb28metaG_3_FD_89872 | JGI IMG/M metagenome (GOLD analysis project Ga0123355, IMG submission 89872) | Embiratermes neotenicus P1 segment gut microbial communities from Petit-Saut dam, French Guiana - Emb289 P1 | ecosystem: Host-associated > Arthropoda: Insects > Digestive system > Gut ... | reverse complement strand
GCCTGAAAACCGCGCGAGAGGCGCTTCTTAACCCAACTCCTTCCACTTCGGTTACAGCGGTCGCTATCGCGTGTGGCTTTTTCCACTTGGCGCGATTCAGCAGCTACTACCAACAGGCGTTCAACGAATTGCCTCGCCAGACGCTGCAGCGCTGCCGTAGCCCTGGATCCTGAACTGACGGATAGAGGATCGGCGGCTGCAATCGACAAGTTCGTTTCGAAAAGCGGATAGTCCTGCGATCTGCGGATAGCGCGCCGACTCCCCGGGCGCAAGCTTCTGCAACCCTCCGGACGGGAGGGTTACAGCAGAAGGGAACGATTATGTCTTCTCCGGAGCGAATTCCCCAGACCCTCACTACCATGGAGGCGGCTTTCACATTGCACGAGCGCAAGGAACTGCAGGAAGATTTCTGGCGACACCGGGAGCGCATGGGCCCAATCGCGGCGGCATCCCTGGCTTCGTTTCCGTGATCGGCGGGCCGATCCATCGCTCGCGGTGGCTCTACTTCTCTGGAAAATGGGAAACGCCCGAACTCATGGACAAGTGGCAGTCCGACTCGAAGTACAAGCCGATGCAGGAAGCCGCCCAATCGCGTTGGTTCGCGTCGGTCTATTCGAGCTTGATCACCCCGGAGACTACACCAACTTCATTTCCAACCGACCCCCGGACGGCACCAAGTTCATTTCCAATCAAGCACTTGACCGCGATAAAATGGATTGACTGCAGTACTTTTCAGCCCATTATTTCCCGTTGGCTCTCAAAGAGACCAGCCAAATGGTAGCCAAGAGCACACGCGACGGCGATTTCGGAACTGCGACGAATATGAATGCCCCAGCCGATCTAGCTTTCTCGTTTGGTCCGTTCCGGCTTTATCCACGACAACAACTCTTGCTTAAGGGCGAGAGTCCGGTCGTGCTCGGGAGTCGAGCCTTTGAAATCCTTGTTGCCTTGGCTGAGCGTGCAGGAGAAGTCGTCGAGAAGGACGAACTTACGCGTCGCGTATGGTCTGGCCTGATCGTCGAGGAATCCAATCTTCGCGCACAAATCAACGCACTGCGACGCGCTCTCGCGGAGGGTGGGACCGGAGAGAATTACGTCGTAACGGTACCCGCCCGGGGCTATCGTTTCGTTGCAACGGTTGTGCGGTCCAAGGCCGATGCAGCTCACCGCTCATCCGCCACCCCCCTCAAGGCGCACAACTTGCCCGAGCGCCTCACCCGTGCAATTGGCCGCAGCGACATCATTGCCATGGTAAGCAGCCGATTGCAGCGGGGCCGATTTGTGACAATCGTCGGGCCAGCTGGGATTGGAAAGACCACAGTAGCCTTAGCTGTCGCCGACAAGCTGATGGTGTCCTACCGGGATGGCGCCCGCTTTGTCGACTTTGCGCCGCTCAGCGACCCTGGGCTGGTGCCTACGGCGCTCGCTTCAGTGCTTGGCGTCGCCGTGCGCACGGACAATCCATATCCCGCGTTGACTGCTTTTCTGAAGGACAGGGAGATGCTGCTCCTGTTCGACAACTGCGAGCATGTCTTACTCGCGGCCGCCGCCTTGGCTGAAGAACTCCTAAAGGGGGCCCCAGGCGTTCATATGCTTGCGACGAGCCGAGAGCCCTTGCGTGCCGAAGATGAACATGTTCAGCGCCTCCCGCCCTTGGAAACTGCTCCTGTCGGGGTGGGATTAACAGTTCCGGAAGCACTTAGTTATCCGGCTCTTCAACTATTTGCCGAGCGGGCTGCAGCGAGTGCTGGCGGATACGAACTCAAGGACGAGGACGTGCCGGTTGTCGCGCAAATTTGCCGTCGGCTCGACGGGATCGCGCTGGCGATCGAACTTGCGGCGAGCCGGGTTGACGCCTTTGGGGTTCGCGGAGTGGCAAGTCGTCTCGACGATTTGTTTCATCTCTTGACGCGCGGTCGACGCACCGCCCTGCCACGCCATCAGACGCTTCGCGCGGCGCTCGATTGGAGCTACGAATTACTCTCTGAAAGTGAACGCAGAGTTATGCGGCGATTGGGAGTCTTTGCCGGTCGCTTCACGATGGATGCAGCAATCGCAATTGCCGGTGATGGCACGATTGCCGCATCCGAGGTCGATCAGATCGTCGCCGATCTTGTCGAGAAGTCGCTTGTCATATCGGATATCGGAAGTGCGATCGTATACTATAGGTTGCCCGATATCGCACGCGCGTACGCTCTCAAGCGGCTTACAGAGGAGGGCGAAAAGCAAACCGTCTTGGAGCGGCACGCGCGTTACCAACTCGGACGGTTTGAGCGTTCAGATGCCGATTGGGAAAGGCTGCCCACGGCCGAATGGCTGGTCGTCTATGCGCCGCTGCTTGATGATCTTCGCAGCGCGATCGACTGGGCTTTTTCGGCAAACGGCGACGTTGAGCTTGGGATAACGCTGACAGTTGCCGCAGTCCCCCTTTGGTTCGAGATGTCGCTGATGGAGGAATGTCGCACGCGTGCTGAACGCGCGCTGGCGACGCTCGAGGAGCGCAAGAGCACGGATGATCGCCGGCGCATGCACCTCTATGCCGCAGTTGCCTGGTCGCAGATGTATACCTCGGCCTCGGCTAGGGACACGGGAGCGGCATGGACAACCACCTCCGAAATCGCGGAAGCGCTGGGCGATACGGATTACCGGTTGCGAGCGCTCTGGGGAATGTGGGCTTCGAGAGTCAATCGGGGAGAGTTCGGCGAAGCGTTAACCGTTGCACATCGGTTTTCGTCGGTTGCCGAGAGCACGGCAGATATCAATGATCGACTACTCGGCCATCGCCTGATCGGCGCAGCACTGCACTTCCTGGGCAGTCAATCGGGTGCGAGACAGCACATTGAACAAATGCTTGCGAGGTACTCAACCCCAAACCGTCGATCGCATGCGGTTCGTTTTCAATTCGACCAACGAGTGACGGCACGCATTACCCTCGCGAGAGTGTTGTGGCTACAGGGGTTTGCGGAACAGGCGCTTCATTGTGTCGAGATCAATGTCCGCGAAGCGCTTTCCATAAATCACAGGCTTTCGCTCTGTAACGCGCTTGCTCAGGCAGCGTGCCCGGTTGCGCTCCTGGCCGGCGATCTGCCGGCCGCGGAGCGATACACCAAGATGCTGCTCGATCAAACGATCGGCAATGAGCTGGACATATGGCAAGCTTATGGGCGCTGCTTCGAGGGAGAACTACACGTCAAGCGCGGAAATCTCGCGGAGGGACTGCAGCAACTTCGCGCCGGGATCGACGAACTGCGCCGAGTGAGGTTCGTTCAGTATCTCACGACTTTCTTGGGTGGACTCGCCGATGCGCTGACGGCGGCGGGGGACCGCCTCCAGGCGCGGGCCGCTATCGACGAGGCGATCGAACGAAACGAGCAGAGCGAGGAGCGCTGGTGTAGTCCCGAGCTGCTACGGATTCGAGGCGTGGTTGTTTTGCATAGCGGTGCTGCTGATGCAGCGGCCAAGGCTGAAGAAGACTTTCTCGCCTCGATCCGGTTGGCACGGTCGCAGGAAGCGCCCGCGTGGGAGCTGCGGACCTCAACCAGCTTGGCGCGACTGCGGCAGAAGCAGGGGGACACCGGCGGAGCATACGAACTGCTTTCACCGGTCTATAATAACTTCAGTGAAGGCCACGGAACCAGAGATCTCGCGGTCGCGAAGCGCCTGCTGGACGAACTCTCTGCATGTCGGTAGCACCGGCTGCGTCCAGGGGACGCCGTCTCCAGGTTCTTGGAAGGATTTCACGAAAATTCACAACTGTTCGTAGGCCGGCTTTCACGGCCCCGACGCCGGACTTCGCAACAATTCACAACGTTTGGCTAGGGATTCATCATCGTAGCGCTCATCATGCATGAGACAACCAGCTTTCGCAGGAACACCAAATGCATGAGAATGCCGCACCAGCAGATTTCGGCGACGGACCGCTGCTTGAGCCGCTGACCCAGCAGTTCGTGGATTCATCCGCTGACAGTGCAGTTATGCGCCAATTGCTCCCGCCAGACGCGCGCAGGGCGCTGACCGATGTCCAATCAAGCATCATCGGCAAGCCGGCCGCGCATTTGGAAGATATGGTCGTCCCTGCGGGCCCGACCGGATCGGTTCCGGTTCGTATCGTTCGGCCAGATGGAGCGAGTGAGATCCTTCCCGCCGCAGTGTACGTCCATGGTGGTGGCTGGATTTTCGGTGACAAGGAGACACACGACCGTTTGATTCGCGAAATCGCTAGCGGCGCGCACGTTGCGGTGTTTTTCGTCGAGTATGATCGCTCGCCGGAGGCCAAATATCCTACCGCAATTGAGCAGGTCTATGCCGTCACCAAATACCTGGTAGACCATGCAGAACAGCTAAAAATCGATCCCATGCGTCTTGCTATCATCGGTGATGGCGTCGGCGGCAATTTGGCCGCCGCTGTTACGCTCCTAGCAAAGGAACGGCGCGGTCCCAAGATTGACGTGCAGGTGCTGTTATATCCGGCCGTCAGCTCAATGTTCGATACCGCCTCCTACGCCTCGTTCGAACGCGGCCCGTGGCTGACCAAGCGGGCCATGGAATGGTTCTGGAATGCCTACCTTCCGGACGAACTCGCACGCAAGCAGATCACTGCGGCACCACTCAACGCCTCGATTGATCAGCTGATTGGTCTTCCGGATGCACTTGTCATTGTCGCCGAGAACGACGTGCTGCGGGATGAGGGCGAGTGCTATGCGCGCAAATTGGCGCGCGCGGGGGTGCGGGTTACCTCCACCAGATACAACGGCACCATTCATGACTTCGTCATGCTAAACGCACTTGCTGATACTCCCGCGGCTCGAGCCGCCATTGCGCAGACCAACGCCCTGCTCCGCTCCATTCTCGAATGAGGGATCGGGCGGCCCGCAGAGCAACTCTGGTTAGGGCAATGACGAGAGTCGCAGTTTTGACGAAAGGACTGGAGCGCGCCAATGACGACGCCAGCAGCTCAAATCGAAAAGACCATATCGTTTGGTCCATTTAGCCTGGCCGCGAGCGAGCGGCTGTTAACAAAGGATGGCGCGCCCGTCGAGCTGTCCGGACGGCCCTATGACATTTTGTTGGCACTGCTGTCGCGTCCGAACGAGGTTATCAGCAAGAGCGATCTGATGGCTCAAGTCTGGCCCGGCATCAACGTAGAGGAAGGCAGCCTGCGGTTTCATGTTGCGACTCTCCGCAAGACGCTCGGAGATAGAAAGAACGGCGCCCGATACATATCGACATCGACCGGGCGAGGTTACTGCTTCGTGGCTCCGGTTTCGCGGTCGAGCGATCGAAACCAATCGATCTCGGACGTCGCGTCCGGCTTTAGTGCGACGCTGCCCGTCCAATTGACGCGGATGGTCGGGCGCGATGACGATATTCTCAAGCTCTCGACCCAGCTGAACACGACGCGCTTCGTCACAATCGTAGGCGCCGGTGGCGTGGGCAAGACAACAGTTGCAGTGGCGGTTGGGCATCAGCTTCTCGATACCTTCGGGGGCGCCGTTCTGTTCGCTGATCTGAGCATGCTGAACGATCCGAAGCACGTGCCGAAGGCCATCGGATCGATGTTGGGCCTTTCCGTCCAATCGAACGACGCGATGTCGCGTCTGCTCACACATCTCCGAGACAAGCGAATTTTGCTGATTCTTGACACCTGCGAACATCTCGTCGAGGCGGTCGCAGAACTGACATCCGAGATTTTCGCCGCCGCGCCGGATGTTCACCTCCTCACGACAAGCCGAGAGGTCCTTCAGGTCGATGATGAATACGTGTATCGACTTGGCACTCTTGCCTTTCCAACGGACGATCACGCGCTGACCGCTACTAACATTCTCGCATTTCCCGCCACCCGGTTGTTCGTAGAGCGCGCGATCGCGCGCGGAGCGCAGTTCGACTTCAGTGATGCGGAAACGGCTATTGTGGCGAGCATCTGCCGAAAGCTCGACGGTGTGCCGCTGGCAATCGAGCTGGCAGCGAGACATGTCGAATCGTACGGCTTGGTTCAGACGGCCGCCCTACTCGACCAACGGCCGGCGCTGCTGTGCCTCTACTCGCGCGGCGGACCGCCGCGTCAAAAGACCCTGCAGGCTACACTGGATTGGAGCTATGGGTTGCTTTCGGAACTGGAACGCACTGTCCTTCATAAGCTCGCTGCTTTCCCAGGGTACTTCACGCTCGATGCTGCCCTTGCAATGGCCACCAGCACGACGCTGGATCACTTGGTTTTTCTCAGCGCACTCGACAGCCTCGTCGCAAAATCGATGGTCGCAACCTGTTCCATGGGCTCCCTCATGCGCTATCGACTGCTCGACACAACGCGCGTCTACGCGCTGGAAATCAACACTGCCGAAAACAAACAAGGCGATCAAGCCTCGCGCCACACGAGCTACGATGGCTGGAGCAGGCCTGGCAGCACCGTCAAGCCCCTGCAATGGTGCGAAACGCGCGCGCATTCGCAGATCTGACTCGTGCGACGTCGGATTTCGGCCTCGCGGAATGCGACGGCGTTAGTCACCGAAGAGCTGCTCAGGGCGCGATTTCTCGCGCCGTCTCTCACACAACCAACAATCTTCCGCGCGGCAGCCCGACGCGGGGACGCGACTAGCCACGATAAGCTCGTGACGGTCGACGTCGAGATCTTCGGTGTCTCTCTATCGCGAACCGGCTCCGGCACTGATAGTCGGCACGCGGGATCATCCAGGTTGATAACATCAGCGAGACGCCGTCGAGATTTCGAATACCTGCAACGGGATTCTCGCTGCTCAAATGAGTCCTTGCAACGTCTAACAGCACCTAACGGGCCAACCGGCAGGTCCGGGTGCAGAATACAACCGCAAATCCAGGTTTCGGTAACTTTCACCAGGGAACAGCGGAGGAAAACGATGAAGTTCGTATTGGTGAATTACAGGGTAGCCCATGCCGCGACATGCGGGATTTGTTCCGCGCGGATCGGCTTCGGCTATCCGCGCGATTTATCGTGGCGACGGTTCTATTGCGACCATGACTGCTATCTCGCCGGCAACGCCAGGTCGGTGCCGATCGCCTCCGGTGCGGGCATCGACGACTTGCCGATTGGCGGCGCAGGCGGTCAGCCTGGCGTTTGGGGATAACGGGACAAGCGGCATCGAAACGTACTGCGCTGCAATAGGAACTGGGAGAATGAGCATGTCCGACGAAATCAACCACCCGCGCCGTCGCTTTTTCGGCACCGCCGCCGCGACCCTCGCAGCCGCGCAATTCGCCTTTACTGGTGACGTCGTGGCACAGCCGACGGCCAAGCCGCCAAGGCTGCCCAATGTCAAACCAGGTGCGAACACATCGTTTGCATCGCTGAAGCAGATCGACGCCGGGCCTCTCAATGTCGGCTACGCCGAAGCAGGTCCAACCGATGGAGAGCCCGTCATCCTGCTGCATGGCTGGCCCTACGACATCTACAGCTTTGTCGAGGTCGCGCCACTGCTCGCGTCGGCCGGCTATCGCGTGGTCGTTCCCTATTTGCGTGGTTACGGCACCACGCGTTTTCTCTCCGATGCAACGATGCGCAACGGCCAGCCTTCAGCCATTGCAGTCGATACCATCGCCTTGATGGACGCGCTCAAGATCAAACAAGCGACGTTGGCCGGGTTTGACTGGGGTGCGCGCACCGCCAACATAATGGCGGCGCTCTGGCCGGAGCGCTGCAAGGCCATGGTCTCCGTCAGCGGTTATCTGATTGGCAGCCAGGAAGCGGGCAAAAAGCCGCTGCCGCCGAAGGCCGAGCTGCAATGGTGGTATCAATTCTATTTCGCGACCGAGCGCGGCCGCGAGGGCTACGACAAGTATCGTCGCGAGTTCTCGAAGCTGATTTGGCAGCTCGCGTCGCCGAAATGGGATTTCGATGACGCGACCTTCGACCGCAGCGCCAAGGCTTTCGACAATCCGGATCATGTCGCGATCGTGATCCACAGTTACCGCTGGCGGCTTGGCCTCGCGGAGGGCGAAGCGAAATATGACGATCTGGAGAAGAAGCTCGCCCAAGCACCGGTCATCACCGTGCCGACGATCACGATCGAAGGCGATGCCAATGGCGCGCCACATCCGGAGCCCGCAGCCTACGCTAAAATGTTCTCGGGCAAATATTCCCACCGGACCATCAAGAGCGGCATCGGGCACAATCTGCCCCAGGAAGCGCCGCAAGCATTTGCCGAAGCTGTCATCGACGTCGTCGCTCAAAGCTGATCGGTTCATAGCAGGGGCCTGCGGACTGGCAAAATGGCAACCCGCAGGCTGCCATCGATTTCAGAAGGAGGGCGGAAAATGCTCATGCTTCTTGTTTGGGTCGTGCTCGCGGTCGTCGCGCTTCTCGCGCTCTGCAGTTTGGGTCGCCGGCCGTCTTCGGCGAGGAAGCGGCGAAGTTCAAATCAATCGCTACCGCGCCGACCTTTCGGCCATTTCGACAATCGCAGCGAGGTATAGCGGAAGTCGAGCCATGAAATTCATTTTGGTGAGTGCAGTGCACCTCGGGCATCGATATGCGCGCATTGTTCCGAAACCTCCGAAGAGCGGCAGCAATGGGGCGGATGGTCGTCCGGCCATGCCAGCGAAAGCCAGGCGGTCCCAGGGATCTTCCTGCGGCCAGATGTGGGAGCAGTCGAATGTGGAAAGCCCTGATTGTTGCGATGCCTCTGATCGCTGTCGCGCTTGTGAGCCGCGCTGATCGGATCAATCGGCCGGCGCACATGATTTCCGAGATGGTTTCCGAGCTGTGCGGGCACGAGGAGCCGTTCCTGGCTGAAAACCAGGCAGCCATGCGTCGCATGATGAAAGACATGGACATCGACCCCTCCGGCGACGTCGATCGCGACTTTTCAGCGACGATGATTCCTCACCATCAAGGCGCGATCGAAATGGCGCAGGCTGAATTGCGCCACGGTCAGAACGAGCAACTGCGCCGCATTGCGCAGGAAATCATTGTCGAGCAGCAGCAGGAGATTGCTGCGATGCGGCTTGCTCTCGGTCAGGGGCTGCCGCCGCCCGCCGCGGCTCCGGACCAGGCAGCCGACTTGCCCGTATCAGCAGCAACTTCCGAGTCTCGCTCGACGGTGGGCTCGGCGATCATGATTCATTGATTGGGAAAGGGATGGATGATGCGGCGATATTTGATGCTTGCAACGTCAGTTGTGGCAATGAACTTCCTTGCGACGCCGGGATGGAGCGGACAGGCGCCGGGCCTCTCATCGGCGCCCGATATTCCGATCAGCCATCATGACCGTGTGTACGCGGCGGAACAGTTCTCCAATACGGTCTCGGTGATCGATCCCGCGGAGAACAAGTTGCTCGGCGTCATTCGTCTGGGTGCGCCGTCGCCGGCAAACTTCAGCCCGCTCTACAAGGGCCAGCTTCTCGTGCACGGAATGGGGTATTCGCCCGACCACCGAACCATCGCCGTGGTCTCCATCGGATCGAATTCGGTCACCTTCATCGACACGGCGACCAACGCCGTGAAGCACACGACCTATGTCGGGCGCTCTCCTCATGAAGCCTTTTTCACCCCCGATGGCAAGGAAGTGTGGGTGACCGTGCGCGGTGAAAACTACGTTTCCGTTCTCGATGCGGCGAGCTACGAAGAGAAGACGCGGATAACTTTGCCGAACGGACCGGGCATGCAAATCTTCTCGCCCGACGGTAAGTACGGCTATGTCTGCTCGTCGTTCAATCCGGAAGTAGACGTCATCTCGGTTGCCGATCATGCGATCGTGGGCAGGGTGGCCCAGGCGAGTCCCTTCTGTCCCGATATCGCGGCGACGCCGGACGGGTCACAGGTCTGGTTCACGCTGAAGGATACCGGCAAAGTACAGGTTTTTGAGGCGCGCCCACCGTTCACTGTGCTCAAGATTATGAACACCGGGCCCATCACCAACCATGTCAACATCGTCCGCAACGCAAATGGCCAATTCGCCTATGTGACCATAGGCGGCCTCAACGAGATTCAGGTATTTCGCACTGACGATTTCACGAAGGTTGCGACGATCCCGGTCGGCAAACTGCCCCATGGCATTTGGCCGTCGGGCGACGGCTCGCGGGTCTATGTGGGATTGGAGAACGATGACCAGATGACTGCCATCGACACTCTCACAAATCGCGTTATTGCAAATATTCCAATTGGCCAGGCGCCGCAGGCGGTGAGCTATGTTCCCAATGCGATGCCCGGGACGAGAGCGTCTGGCAACGAGGCGATGAGTGTGATGGACGGGACGACCAATCCCGAACCCGATCATCTGCAGCAACTCGGTGCTTCGGGCCAAGTAGCTCACTTCACGATGGTTCCGCTTGGTGGCTCAGTCCCGGGGCCCGAGATGGCGCAGACCAGCGTTAGCCTGTTCGATCAAGGTCTGTCGCAGGTATTGCAGGCCGCCGCAACAGGCCTCGAACCACGACGCTCCTACGTGCTTGCTCTCGCCACTCGGCCCGACGGTAGCGGAAGTCTCGAGCCGCTGGCGGCCTTCATGACCAACCCCGCCGGTGCAGCGATCGTGAATGCCCTGGGACCAATACGACAACTCGTGCAAGGCGACGTGCAAGACTCTCGTCGCTATCTCGTCATCGCGCCCGGCTCAATTACAGACGTCGGAAAACCGGTGCAGGTCCAGGCTCCGTGAACCAGACAGCGTGATTGCCTGCCGCAGCCTACTCTAACAACGAGACGGGATCTCCAAGGTGGTGCGACTGCGGAAGCCGGTTAGCGTTCTTGAGATTGAGCGCGAGATTGGGTTCACGGCGTAGCGCCGAATTGCGGTGCCGCGCCGTTGGTCTGCAGAGCAACGATACAAACCAAGAAATGACGGCCAAGACTGTCTCTGTTCAGCATGCCCAGCGATGACATGAAATCGTCCGGCCCTGCTTACCCTCTCAGCCGCCATGGCCTGCATGAGCGTTCAAGCATCAGCGCAGGATTTGCGATCGAGCCGACGTTCGATTTCCTATCACATGGTCGAAATCGACGGGCGGAGATCTTCTACCGCGAGGCGGGGCCGGCTAATGCGCCAGACCGTGCTCATGCTTCACGGTTTTCCGTCCTCATCGCGGATGTGGGAGTCTTTGCTGCCCCTTCTCGTCGACAAGTATCACTCATCGCCCATGAGTATCCTGGAAACAGCAGCGCGCCCTCTCCGTCTGATTTCAAATACACCTTCGACAATCTTGCTAGGGTAACGACCGAACTCACCGCAAAGCTCGGGATCACGCACTATGTCCTATTCATGCAGGATTACGGAGGGCCTGTCGGCTTGCGCATGGCGCTCGCACATCCTGAGCGTGTCATTGACCGACTCCCAGGAGCTGTCTCTGCCCCCTTGTGTGTCGCCGTAGCCGCCGCGAACACCCGCTTTCCCTTTTCGGCCCAGAGCTTTCGGGCCTGCTCACCTTGGTCGCTTTGAAGCTTGTCGGCCATCCAAAGCAGCGCGCCGAAGATGATGGCACGGTCGTCGCCGGTCAGATTGACGAGTCCAGCTTTCATGACGAGGCCGCCGAGTTCAATGAGGTGCCGCGTGCGCTTGCGGCGCTCGACCTGCCACATGCGCATGTCATACCGTGCCCTTGCGGCCTGATGCCGGTTGCGTGCCGCCCGGTTGCGCTGGAGCGCCGTCCGTGTCGCATTCAGTTGCCGGTGCATTTCGCCGCGACCGTCCCTGAAAGAACGCGGCCCCACGCCTGGCCCATGCCTCCCTCTTTCCGTTGTCCTTCGTCTCGGCCAATAGGACCAGCGCGCCCGCCAGTTCACTAGCGCTGAGCGCATCGGCTCCGGTGGCGATCACCAATTCGCCAAGCTTTCGCACCTTGCGGCTTTTGAGGTCACGCGCCTTGTCCCCAAGTGCCTTCAATTCGGCATCAAAGTCCCGTGGCTTGCGCATCATTGTCTCCATCAATGTTGATAGAGCGATGATAGTTGAGCAGCCTACGAAATGCTGTGATGTCGTCAGGACGGCCTGGGACGCGGTAGTCCCTCCCGAGATTTTTTCGAGGGAGGGCGCGCTTTTACGTCGTTCCGACGCGCGCTTCGCCGTGCCACAGATCGCAATCGCGATGGCGATCTATCATCTTCACGTCAAGGTCATTGGCCGCAAGGCCGGAAGCAGCGCGCTTGCCGCGGCCGCCTATCGTTCGGCCTCGCGACTGCGCGACGAACGCCTTGATCGCAGCCACGACTTTTCGGCCAAGCGTTGCGTCGTGCATTCCGAGGTGATGCTGCCGGAGAACGCGCCAGACGCTTGGCGCGACCGCGAGCGGCTGTGGAACGACGTCGAGGCGTTCGAGGTCCGCAAGGACGCCCAGCTTGCCCGGGAGGTCGAGTTCGCGATCCCGCGCGAGCTGAGCGAGCGCGACGGGATCGAGCTGGCCCGCGACTTCGTCCGGGGCGAGTTCGTCGCTCGCGGCATGATCGCCGATCTCAATGTGCACAGGGATCTGGGTGAAGACGGCCTGCCCAAACCCCATGCCCATGTGATGCTGACCATGCGCGGGGTGGAGGAGACCGGCTTCGGCCCAAAGGTGCGGGACTGGAACCGCGCGGAGGTGGTGGAGCGCTGGCGCCGGCGCTGGGCCGAGCTCGCTAACGAGCGCCTGGCCGAGCTCGATATCGACGCGCGGATCGACCATCGCAGCCTGAAGGCGCAGGGCATCGCGCTCGAATCGCAAAGCCAGATCGGCGCGCCTGCCAAACGGATCGAGGCCCGGGTCGCCGAGAGCGAAGGGAGCGGGGCCGACCGTGCCGAGGTGCACCGGGAGATCGCGCGCGACAACGGGAAGCGGATCGTCGCCAATCCTTCGGTTGCCTTGGACGCCCTCACCCATCAGCAATCGACGTTCACGCAACGCGACCTGGCGAAGTTCGCGCACCGGCACAGCGACGGGCTCGACCAGTTCAACGAGGTGATGGGCGCGATGCGGAGCGCGCCCGTTATGGTCGAACTCGGCAAGGATGGGCGCGGCGATGACCGCTTCACAACCCGCGACATGATCGAGACCGAACGGCGCCTGCGCCGCACCAGCGAGGTGATGGCGGTTCGGGCAACCCATAAGGTGCCGGGCGAAGAGCGTGACGCGGCCCTGGCGCGGGCCGAACAGCGCGGCCTTGTCCTGTCGGGCGAGCAGGAGGGCCGCGCTCGAGCACGTCACGGACGAGCGCGACCTCGCGGTCGTGCTTGGCCATGCCGGGACTGGAAAAAGCGCGATACTGGGCGTGGCGCGCGAGGCCTGGGAGGCGGCGGGATATGAGGTCCGGGGCATGGCGCTGTCCGGGATCGCTGCGGAAAATCTTGAAAGCGGATCTGGCATCGCGTCGCGCACCATCGCCAGCCTGGAGCACGGCTGGAAACAGGGCCGTGACGGCCTCACCGCGCGCGATGTCCTTGTCATCGACGAGGCCGGCATGGTCGGCACCCGCCAGCTCGAGCGCGTGCTGTCCAATGCCGCAGAGGCCGGCGCCAAGGTGGTGCTGGTGGGGGATTTCAGGCAGTTGCAATCGATCGAGGCCGGTGCGGCGTTCCGGTTTCTCCACGAGCGTCACGGTGGCGCCGAGCTCGGCGAGGTGCGCCGCCAGCATGAGGATTGGCAGCGGGACGCCACGCGCGATCTGGCCGCAGGCCGAACCGGCCATGCGCTGGAGGCCTACCGCTCCCGCGGCATGGTGCATGAGGCCGAGACCCGCGCGCAGGCGCGCATTGATCTGATCGATCGCTGGGACCGCGACCGGCAGGCCGCCCCGGAGCGCCGCCGGATCATTCTCGCCCACACCAATGACGAGGTTTCCGCCCTCAACGACGCGGCGCGGGAGCGGATGCGGATCGCCGGTGAACTGGGCGATGAGGTGCGCCTGACAGTCGAGCGCGGCGCGCGCCACTTCGCCGGCGGGGACCGCGTCATGTTCCTGCAGAACGAGCGCGGCCTTGGCGTCCGAAACGGC
>Ga0123355_10010992_pt1 | contig 13932 bp, 17 predicted proteins | sample TergutEmb28metaG_3_FD_89872 | JGI IMG/M metagenome (GOLD analysis project Ga0123355, IMG submission 89872) | Embiratermes neotenicus P1 segment gut microbial communities from Petit-Saut dam, French Guiana - Emb289 P1 | ecosystem: Host-associated > Arthropoda: Insects > Digestive system > Gut ... | reverse complement strand
TGCGGTACCTGTATCTTTCACCGCACCTGTTATTGCAATATTCTTTTGAACGATTATGTCGAAAATAAATTGAGCCACAAGCCCCACAAATTACAGGAGGAATTACACCATTTACAAGCGTTAGACAATCAAGCCATAAATAAGAACTTAGCGTATCTAACAGGTAAACAAATTCCCCATTAAGGGATTCAACAGTAACCTCTTTTAAGTGATGGTTAACAATGCCATCAAATGCACCAAGGAGTGCCATTTTTGCAATGTGCTCATTGTCTTTTGCGCTTAGGCTGGATTCGAGCTTGCCCGATACGCTTAGTGCCAAAGCTCCTTCATGAATGACAGTTCCATCAAATTCAAAACGGTGTCGCTTGGCATTAAATTCAATGGGTTTTCGCAAGGCTTGTCGCCGAGCGCGCGTGTCACCGTCTGCGAATACTTTTTCAACTACTTTCACCTGCCCAGAAGAATAGTTCACAACAATATCGACAAAACGCGAACCTTTTTTATTTCTTACCTTTATTACTCCTTGATTCGAAAGTTTAAAAGCAGATTCAATAATCATATTTTCAGCAAGATCTGATAGCGCAAGCGCAAAACCAACTTTCTTGCTCTCTAAAATCCAGTCATCAAGCTTTTCATAAAATACTGGTTGATTGCTTTTCGTAACCTGCTGAGCTTGAGTAACATCTCGGCTTGTTTGTTGCCCTCGCTTCAACCCAAATGAATCCATGAGAGCCTTTTTAGTTATAGGTTTGAGGGTTGCAAAGTCGGCAATCTTACTTTTTTCTCCAAACAACGATCCATGAAAGTTTGCAAAGTCGGCAACTTTGTTCGGTGTGTTTAAGTTGCTAAATTTAATACATAGTGGTTCCATTTGTGAAGTAGGGATAAGTTCCTCCAGCATATCAATTTCTTCTGTCTTGAATCGGTCATTTTCATAGATGGAATGAATCGGCTCAATAAAGCCAAAGCTGGGTTTTGTGGTAACGGTAAATCCAAGAACGGGAATGGGTTCCTGCTTTGTTGCAGGGGTTGATTCATCTAGCTCTTCTAAGCGAGAAAATTGCCCCAGCAATAAATAGAAACCATTAAACCTTGCGTCTTGAAAAATTCTAGCTTTTGCGTAGCTCATTCACCCTCCGTTCCAAAATCTCTAAAAATTTTATCACAAATGTACAATTCCGTGTGATTTTGAAATGTAGTTCACGAAAAACTACTCTATCATATTCCCATGAGCCAACATTACGACATACCCGAACTTCCCGACAAGGTTGTTGAGGAGCTGGCAGTCAAACTCCTCCCCTTGCTGTTGGAATATGCTGCTCGCAAAGGGCTGGTTGGCTCATCTAGTCAGCGCAAGACAGAAGGCGGGGTGAACAACAGCATCCTTGCGCAGACTGAACGTAACGAAGTGTCGCTGGCGCGACAAGATTGAAAGGACATAACATGAAAATGAAACTGCTCGGTTATGCAACATTAGATTTTACTTCTTCTGATGGAAAAGTCATCAAAGGTACAAGTGTTTACGCTGCAAGTGAAGACGAAAATGTTAAAGGTCTTAGGGCGGACAAGCTCTTCTTGCGCGAGGACATTAATCTTCCTGATGGCGTTAAGGTTGGCGACACAATTGACGTTACCTTCAACATGAAGGGTAAGCCAGAGTCTGTTCAACTCGCCAAATAGTAAAGTCGAGGGAGAGCAGGTTAGCACCTCTCTCCCTCCAGTCAGTATTAAGGAGAAAGCAATGAAACATATAGAAAAGTTAGAAGCAAGACGTAATCGCAAAAAGTTGCTTTTTTGTCTTTGGGAAGGCTTAAAGCAGCTGTTTTTAAATCCATGGAAGAACATTTTCCTTGTGGTGTTGCTTGCAGGATACCTATTCCTGTTTGATAGGCTGCCGCTAGAACAAATCATGCCAGAGATACTTCCAGAGCTGTTTACTACTGTGTATTTTACCCTCTATAGCATGATCTTCTTGTTGCTGCTCATTGCAGTGATTGTGGCACTTGGGATGCCTTTCGGTTCAAGCAAGGTTGAAGAAAACCTGTCAGTGGTATTTTCAGGCAACAAAGACAGTCTCCAAATACTTCCATTCTTGATTTCTAAGCGCAAAGTGAAAGGCACCGATGTCACGAGATGGGAGTTCTATTCCGAATGGACTCCTATGGCAGATTGGAAATCAAAGCAAGCAGCAATCGAAGATACACTCAAATGCCGCTTTGTTGAGACACCCCAATATGGTGGTAAAAATCGTGACAACAACCACAGAATTGTTCTGCATACAAGATCAGGTGCAAACCCAAAATCACGCGGAAGATTGTACGATGAGCTCTAGTGCGCTGACACTTGGATATGACTTAGATAAGTGGACAGCTTATGGCATTAAAGAGCCTGTGGTTGTAGACTTAAGCCCTGCTACAAACAGTCATATTCTCTTGTGTGGCATGTCAGGCAGCGGCAAGTCTTATGCAGAACAAGCAATACTCGCAAGGATTGTTCAGGCTCAACCAGACAGCGAAGTGTGGTTTGCTGACTACAAAGGTGATGACAGTTTCGCTTACCTGCACAACTGCTCTCGCTATTGCACCCATAAGCAAGCACTTGAGGCTCTTGATGCTGTCTACGGTCGCCTGACTGCTCGGCTGTCAGGTGAAGATGAAGCACGTCATCCTGTAATCCTGGTCTGGGATGAGTACATGGCTAACGTCCTAGCTTTAATTGGTGAAAATGCGAAACTTGCAAAATCTACCATGAGCAAGGTCAGTGAGATACTTCTCATGGGGCGGAGTATGTCAGTCAGGCTTATAACTTCTATGCAGCGTCCTGATGCGATAGCTTTTCCCGCTGGTTCTCGCCTAAACTATGGTGTGGTAATCGCTTTAGGTGCTGCTGTGCGATCTATCTATGAAATGCTCCTGCCTGATTTCAAAGAAGAGGTCAAAGGGCGGCAGTTTGGACGCGGTGAAGGCGTAGCTCTATTGCAGGGTTCAAAGCTGCATTTCATCAAGATACCAGAAATTGACAACTTTGAAAAAGTTGAACGGTTATGCTTGGGTGCGCTTTCAAAGCCAGTGCTAAATGCTTGTGAGGATAAGCAGGCATGAAAGCATTAAAAGCCAGAAATACTGCTTGCGAAGGCACACGCCCGCGCCTCGCGCAGCGAGAGCGCGTAGGGTGTGTGCCAACTGCACAGCCTATTATTACCTGTGCAGTACCTTGTTTCTGTTTCCATTCGCACGTAGCTGCAGGTCAAGAAGTAAATTGCTCATCAAATTACCCTGTTCCCATTTACTGTTTCGGTTTTTATGAGGTTACGCCATGACTGCTTATAGAGCCATACTGATGACCTCCAATAATCCGCATCTTTACTACGATTGGGCTAAAGGATTTGACTATGCAAAGGCTTCTCCTGCTGACTTCAAAAGGTTGCTAGAGGCTTCGATTCAGCCATTTATTAAGGGTGCTAATGGGGTAGACCGAAACCCCAGCAAGAATGGTGTGATGGCTGTGGCCGAATTGGGTTCATCATTTCATTTTCACCATCTCTTTTTTAGTCAAAGTAGCCCCATCAAAATGAATTCGCTGCGCAGGAGGTATCCTCACTCTAATACTGAGCCTGTCAGAGGCACAGCACAGGAAGTCATCGACTACCTCAACAAGCAGGGTAAATATGAAGGTAAGAGTGACACACAGCTCTGTGAGCCTGTGGTGTGGGGTTCATACTTTGCAGACAACAAAGGTACAGGCGACAATTCTGGCGGAGTCTTTGCCGAGATTGATGAACTATTATCGCAAGGGCTACAGCCTAGGGAGATTTATAAAATTAGTCCTAAATTTGCCTTTTATAGAGCCGCTATAGAAACCAGCTACAGTGCTCGAAAAGCCAGAGATATACCTCTTCGCAGAGAGCTGACTGTGTACTGGCATTTTGGGGAAAGTGGTAGTGGAAAATCACATACCTACTATGACCTTTGTGAGCAACACTCTTCTGATGATGTCTACTTTGTGTCGGGAGAATACCGCAACATTTGGGATATGTACAATTTTGAAAAGATTGCCTTTTTGGACGAATTCCGTGCTCACTCTATGCCCTATGCAGAACTATTGGGGTTACTTGATCATCTGCCCTATACGCTTAGATGTAGGTATAGTGACCGCATTGCAGCCTTTACAGAAATTCACATAACTTCACCGTACCCACCAGAGAAGCTCTATCCCAATATGCAAGGCTTTGATTCCGTCAAGCAGCTTCTACGTCGCCTATCCTTTGTGAGCTATCATTACATCAACAACAGTCTGCCAGCAGACGAGATGTATCAGACAATCACAGTTCCCGCCACAGAGTACACAGGATATAAAGCACTGCAAGAACAAGCCAACGAAAAAAATTTAAAGTCTCTCAGCCTTTTCTAGTGCTAATCTATCTCTGCTTCAAAGAAAGCATTAAGCCCGTTTACAATGCCCTGTACAATCTTGTCTTGATGCTCTGGGTCAGAAAGTCGTCTGTCTTCATCGGGATTGGTCATTACTCCCATCTCAAGGAGAATAGAGGGTACCTCTGCCCAATTAAAGCCAGTCATATCAGCAGACCTTATTGTTCCTCTGTCAAAAGCTCCTGTGGCTTCTAATACAGCAGCATGGACATAGGCAGATACTCTTTTTGATTCCTCGTATATAAGAGCTGTCCAGCCAGAGTTAGCAGGAATGAGTGACATGAACCCATGAACATTTGGGTTAGCTGCACCATCGCAATGTAGACGAATAAACACATCTGCGCCTAGCTCGTTAGCTCTAATAGCACGTTCTGCGTTAGATATGGACTCTTCAGCAGTTTCGCGCACCATGTACACTTCGTAGCCTTCTTCAAGAAGCGCATCGCGTAGCTTCAACCCAATCTCTAGGTTAATAGCGTGCTCAGAAACTCCAGTAACTACTCCGCGTGTGCCTGTTGCTACTCTTGCTTTTGTAGCAGTTGCCCCAGGACCGACTGGTTCTTGTGCATAATCTCCTTGTCCTTGATGTCCTGGGTCAATCACAATAATCCCACGCGGTGGCAAAGGTTCTGGCTCTGGCTCTGGAACTGTTGGCGTAGCTTCTACTTGTGCAGGAGCTTCTTCGGCTACTCTAGGTGGTGCAACTATAACTTCTTCTTTTGCCTCCTGTTGACACCCATGTAATAGAAACACGGCACACAATAACAATGCAATGACTACAAGGTAGCTACCTAAAGACAGGACTTCGCTTCTTTTACCTGCCAAAGAAATCACCTTGCTCTATTAGGCGTTCATACTCTATTCGTGCGTCTCTACCACGGTCAAGATGTCTGCTCCACTCAGCACCATTAGGAGCAGAATTCATAGCGGCAATTATTGCCTCTACTCTTATGGTGCATAGCTGAATGAGGCGAAGTAGATTCTCATTTGCGCTTGGATTAAATCGGTACGTGTACATTTCGTCTAATTCAACCCAGATATCTTGTGCTTCTTGGCGAAGCCAGTCGGGATAGTTACCATCACTGTGATTAAAATCTTGAGCAAGTTGTCCTATGCGTCCAGCTGAACCAGTATCACCGATTGCCCTAATTTCTGCTAAGAACCTGTCTCCGTATTCAGTGTCCTCGTCATTCCCAGCGACATCAGAAGGTTCTTCATGCAGGTCAGCCTCATTATTCTCTGCCGCATCTTCCACTTCTTGCTGTGCAACTAATTGGGTGAAATCGAAATTCTCCCATCGTGCAGCACTCTGTGTTCCTATGCGATACAGGCTAAGTATGATATTTTCATAGCTAGTATCTTCAAGGTTAATGCTGTATGTATAAAACATATATTCATGCCACCACAGGCTAGTTGCTGCCCCTACCCAAATAGTAAGAGCATCTTCAGAGATAATCGACAATTCACCCGAAAGCAATTCCGGGGATATAAATTGTCCATCACTAGACCCTAAATGATCCACTATAATCTGGACATCAGCTTCTCGATTTGCAGACACTTCATCAATTTGATAAATAGCACTACCCACTAAAGCCCTAAAAGTAATAGGTGCATAAGGTTCGGCAGTTTGCACTGTTAATAGTTCGGCATCTGCAAATTCATCATATGAAGTACCAAAGCGAACAGCAGCAACAGGAACACCCTCTTCTGTTACATTGGCTATAACTATCCAGTCACCCGCAAGAGTATTTTCTATCTCATTGCCTAAGTCAAACAGTGCCGGAAGTATAAAGAAAAGTCCAGCTACAACTGCTAGTACAGCAACAGCCCCAGCAGCTACTATCATAGTTGTCTTTTTCGATTTGTTCTCTGACTTTGCTTCATCAAAAGGCACACTTGGAACTTCAGCAGTAGCTATTTGCGGCTTAACTGGAGCTGCAACAGGCTTTGGCTGTTCAAGTGGCTCTGAAGCTGCATCATCTTGAGCTTCTTTCAGCACATTCTGATTTTCTTGAGGAGGTGTATCTGATTTAATGTCCTCAGAACAATCAGCCTTTGTGCCGCACTCAGTACAAAATACTAAGCCTTTCTCAAATTGTGAGCCACATTCAGTACAAAAGGTTTGTCTTACATCATCCATTTTACAAATTCACCTTTTCGTTTATCTTAGAAGAAATTGAATAAGTCACCAAACATGCCACCAATATTTCCTGCTACTGCTGCACCCAGTCCTACTTGCAAAACAACCAATGCAGTAATGAACACGGGGAAATAAACTACGACAAACAAAGAATTCGCAACGATATTATTTTTCTTTGCAGAAGCTACGAGTAGCGCAAGATAATTGGCTAGGTACACAACTGGCGCAGCGAGCATAGCGATTAGAGCACCAAAGGGTGCAGCCCACACTCCCAAAAAGCATATTAACGCTGCAAATAGCATAAGTGCCGTGTAAGGAATTGTTGCATAGCCTGCAAGGATAAATATTTCCTTCCCGCTCATTTGGGCTTTAGCAACTTTTCCGAAGAGTAAACCACACAGAAGAAATCCACCTATAACAAGCAGTCCAACAATAACGTTGTAAGTGATAATTGTGCCAAGAGGCAATACGTTGGACATGACATCAGACGTTGCTCCTCCTGCGCCAGAACCAAATATTCCTCCTATCGCATTTGCAGCCGTTCTATTAATTGTTTGAATTAAGGAAATTTGAAACAGCATCGTACCCAAGATAGCTGCTCCAAAAAAGATTAAACTGTTTGTCGTAGCTCCAGCTTCAATATCTAAATTTGCAGCTGATGGATCTTTTATAAAAGCACACAAAGCGTCCCATGCGCCACGAGCTTTAACAGATATTTCACTTGGCGTGGCTTCACTTGGAGCAGCAGTTCCTTGTTGTGAGGTTTCTGCTGTTTCAGGTGCGCTTTTTGGAACAGTTGTAGCTCCACATGAGCCACAAAACTTAGCTCCCTCTTTCATCTCTTTTCCGCAATCCCCGCAATGCTTCATATTTCTCTCCGTTCTTATATATGCTTATCTTATTGCTGGATATATACCGTATAGATATATCCCGTTGTTAAACATCTAGCATGCTACCACACTTTTAAGTATGGATAGCTCAATTCAAAAGAAAATTGGTAAGCGCATTAGAGAATTGCGTCATGAGAAAACGGGCTTAAGCCAAGAGAAGTTTGCCTATAAGATTGGCATGGATAGAACATATTTCTCAGCAATTGAACTAGGGCGACACAGTGTTACCGTGACCATACTGGCAAAGATAGCTGAGGGACTTGGCGTAACACTAGAAGAACTATTTCGAGACATATAGCACTTTTGCTCGTTGACACTCTGCGTGTTTGCTATTCTTCGATTGTTCTGGAAATCACATCGACAAATTGGAGCGCGCCAAGAGGAATCGCAATTAGCCACATGACTGCATGGGGAGTCATTTCGGGTATAAAAACCCATCTTGCCATTCCCGTAGCAAAAATAATGACACCTCTGAGAATCGTTAAGTAAAAATTGGGTGAAAGTTCCAACCATTCATATTTGTAGCGCATCTTGTAGAACACAAATACCCCAAGTGCAAATATTGTTATAAAAACAATTAGCCCAATAAGGGATGCCTGTATCACTGAGAATAACAGGTACATACTTGCGAATGAGTACCAAGTAAAAAATTTCTCTCCATCTCTCATTATGTTGAAAACCATAGTTCCGAAAAATAATGCAAAAAATACAGAGGACAGCAAGTCTGGCAAAATATTGAGTATGGATAAAAATTCTGCTCCAACCATTAAGCTCAGCAAAATTAGAAAGAATTTTCGTCCATGAAGAGACAGCCATAGCTTTCCTTCCATGAATGCTTCCTTTTCAAGAGTCCAAATATTTATCAGAACAGGAATACCAACCAATACGAGACAATAGAGAAGAGTAACTAGCACTTCATTGATTTGTGAAGCTGTTAGCCCGATTAGCCTAACTGGCAGGTCTTGAAAAAATATTTCGGGCGTCATTTGAGTATCGTATTGCATTAGAATCTTCTCCAAAGTGGTACTGTTTGTATTTGACCTTAGCGTACAATCCATGCAGTTGTCATCTGTCAATTGTCCAAGAAAAACGAGATCAATTGACTAATCGTTTAGCAATCGCAAAGCCGCCAGCATAGTAATGTATGATAGGGTTCGTATAGGGTGAAGTTTGCCCCGCCATCTTGTTGACATGAGTCATTTTCGTCAACTATTAACTAGCGCGCAATTCTACTGTTGGTTTACTTTGCCAAATTCTACTACTGGCTTCTTGTGGTGTGATCTGTTGTGTTCCATAATGAACTTTGTGGAGGTATTTAATGGACAACATAAAAATGGGTCAGTTCATTTCAGAACTGAGAAAATCACATCAAATGACGCAGAAAGACTTGGCAGAAAAGCTAAATGATACTGACAAGTCAGTATCGAAATGGGAGCGAGGATTAAGCTGCCCTGATATATCCTTACTGACTCCATTGTCAGATATCCTTGGGGTATCGGTAAGTGATTTGTTAAACGGCAACAGAAGTAGCACTGAAGAAATAGATGTTGAGGCTGACCTTGCTCAAGCACTGCGCTATGCCGATGCAGCCTCGAAAGGTAAGGTTGAGCTTATTCAGGCTGTTGGTACTGCTGCTTTTTCAAGCTTAATCTTTTTGGGTATTATAATTTGCGCCATTGTTGACGTTGCTATTTCAGGCACATTTACATGGTCGCTTATTCCGATTAGTGCTTGTGTTTTTACTTGGCTTGTACTTGTTCCTACAATGTAGGTACGGAATTAGGGGGATCAAAGCTTCGTTAATTTTCTTAAGTGTTCTTACCATACCCTTTTTACTTGTTTTGTCAACTCTTGTCAACACCAGCGAATTGCTCATACCAATTGGTGTCAGAGCGGCCCTTATCTCGGTTGTTTACCTTTGGAGTGTTTTCGCACTTTTCAAGGTTTTTCGATCAAGAGTATTTGTTGCAATGGCAATATCTTTGGTACTGGCGATTCCTTGTACGTTAGCGATAAATTTTGCGCTTTCGAGAATAATAGATACGCCACTATTCGATGTGTGGAGTGCGCTAAGCTTTGCGGTTGTGATTGTTCTCGCCATTGCTTTGGCTTTCATAGATTTCATTACAAGAAAGAATGGGTAAAGGGCGAATACTTCATCCTTGCTTCCTTCGTCAGACTATCGCTTCTTTAAGTTTCGCTTGAATTGCTTCATTTCATTTTTGCTTTTGAACCAGCTGTGGATCTTTTCGTTTTCGACTTGGCGAGAGCTGAGTCCACTGTATACGATTTCACGCTGTAATTTTAGATAGCTATCGAAACGTTCTTCAGGCAAGGCTCCAACATCAATGGCCTTACGAATTGCACAACCAACCTCTGATTCATGTGAGCAGTTACGAAACTTGCATTGCGAAGCAATATCTTCGATATCCTCAAAGGTCTTCGAGATATTTCCGTCACGCATCTGAAGTTCTCGCATGCCAGGAGTATCGATGACAATGCCACCCTGTGGCAGCAAGAGCAGCTGCCTATGCGTTGTGGCATGGCGCCCTTTGTCATCTCCTGAGCGAATTTCTCTTGTTGTCATCACATCTTGACCAGCTAAATTGTTTATGAGTGTAGACTTCCCAACCCCAGACGATCCAATAAAGACCAAAGATTTATCTCGTCCAATATAATCCCGGACAGCATCATAGCCGCCTTCACCTTCAGAGGTGCAGACAATTACATCTACCCCCAAAGCAACTGTAGAGACATCATTGAGCCTTTCCTGTAAGTTGTCGCTCAAATCAGACTTTGTTAGCACAATAACGGGGGTTGCCCTGCTGTCCCATGCTATGGCCAGATAGCGTTCAAGCCGCCTTAAATTGAAGTCATCATTGACAGACATGCAGATAAAGACGGTATCAATATTTGCAGCAATCGCTTGTCCGGATCCTGATGTGCCTGCTGACTGGCGCGCAAGAATACTTTTGCGCGTTAAAACGTTTCGGATAATCGTGCTATCCGAGCCATGGTCTGCCTGCTCAATCATTACCCAGTCTCCGACGGTTGGATAATCGATAGGATCGTCTGTAACATGGACAAATTGTCCCGAAACGCGGGCGCTGACTTCGCCGTTTGCACTGATGACCTTATACGCGCCACGATGTTGTTCGCTTACTCTAGCAATACTCAAGTTATGGTGTAAAGTAGCCTCTCGTTCAAATCGTTCACTCAGTCCGTAATCTCTCAAATCAAGCTTCAACACTCTTGTTCCTTTGCAAAATTGTCTTGATGTTTACTCTTTAGATTTCTTCTCAATAATATTATTACTCATCTTTGCTCACAACCTTATCAATTGTGCCGCTAGCAAGAATGTCAGCGACTGCCCCAACAGTCCCTGAAGGAGTGCTGGGGCATACGTCATCATAAATTTTCTGCAGGTAACTTATTTCTTTTTAATGGGGCAGCATACCTCTGTTATCCAATTTTCTGGATTAGGGTCGTCGTGAGGGCTGACGTGGAAGATGTTAATCATGGGCCCGGCGTAGTCGTATCCGTTGTCAGAAACCCATTTTGCTACGGCTCCGTTAGCCTTGCAGCTTTGGTCGTAGCTTCCTCTGTATATTGCAGAGGCCACTTCAACAGGCTCGACTGTCTTAAACACAACGTCTCCCACATCTTCATGCGTGCCTTGCACAGCTATTTGGATTTCTACGTCTATATCACTTTCTTTGTAGCCCTCATCGTGATAGATCGCAAGAGAGTAGCAGGGATCTGCCACAGGAGGCCAGCTTCCGTCCAGATCCTTTTCCATTTGCATCCATAATAGTTCCCCCTCGTCATCATAGGAGGGGATAACCTTTCGCAGATTTGCGACATATCTCTGCGGGAGTGTTTTTAGGGTAACGTCATATTGCATGGAATAATCCTCCTTTCGTGCACGGTGTGCCTTGAGCTCACAATATATTCTGAAGTATCTCACTATGTGAGAGTCAAGAAATTTTTTAACATCGTCAAAATGCTACTCTACCGTTGGATTGCGAAGAGATGTCTCAAGGTCGCTATCATCCGCTTGTGCTTTATGGTATTGTGTTTCTGCTTTTGCAGAAGGCTGTATATTTTCTGCAAGTGGATTGAAGTAGGTCAAATTGATTACAGATAGGACAACAATGAAGAAAGTTTTAGCTCTAATTGCCGTTATGATGCTTAGTGTTGCACTGCTTGTTGGGTGTGCGTTAGAAGAAGATATTAGTTATGATGATCAATTCCTGAACACTCTTGTTGAGGCTTTGGAGAATCGTTGGGACATTATTGAGGAAATGAATGCCGGCACAACTATATTTGAGAGTGAAAGACTGGAGCTCACTGCCCTTGTTGATGCGGAGCTAGATACCATTAATGGCTTTGAGGGTGAGCTAGAGAACCCGCGCATCATTGAGCTTCGCGAGCAGTACCTTGAAGGCCTTAATCAGCAAAGGGAGAGCCTGCAGTACCTTGATGTGGACTTTCTGCGCTTCAGTGATATGTTTGAAGAGGCTTCAGGCATTCGTGCATCAGCGATCGTAGCTTTTGTTGATGAGTTTGATCTTGAGTTGAATGAAGACAATCTGCATGACATTCGCGTACAGGCGCGGCTCTATGAAGATGGGCAAGAACTTGGGGCAGCTATCGCCGATATAATAGCAAACTTAGACTTTGAGCTTGCTGAGGGTGACGATTGGAGTGAAACCTATGAGGCAGTTGTTGAGAACACCACTGATGTAGAGTTCGCCAGCTTCATTCTTGAAGTAACCTTGATTGATGCAGATGGCGTTGCCATTGATACCACCTTTGCTTCTGCTGCAAACTGGAGCCCCGGTCAAAGCGTCCGATTCGACTTCATGGTTTTTGAAGAATTTGAGTCAGTGGAAATTGAGTACAGCTACCTGCTTGCTGACTAACAATCTGTCTGTACCGCAATGACCGTGAGGTGTCAACGAAACATATAACACAGCATTCAGCACTGCTCCCATATGCGTATGGGGGCAGTGTTTTTGTGATCCTGCAATTATGGTGACGCAGCATGCGGATACTAATCTGTGCCAGCTTCGAGAATTGGGATGTACCTTACAGTGCATTGATGATGTCCTTTATGGTATGATGTTAGCTTGAAAATCAAGATTTTGAGCCTGGCCACAGGCTCGCAATGAGACGAGAATAAAAACCGAAAGGCCCCAAAAGGGACCGCCAAACTAAACATAAGCAAATTACCTGGGGGGGGGGGTCTTTCCTAGAAAAAATCGTTACGTGCTATTAACAGTAGTAGTCTTTGCCCTTACACTCCCTATTTTTGCAACAGCAAACTCAAATGCAGTGCAGTCAATTGCTGTTCAAGCGCAAGAATCCCTTGCAGATACTCAAGCCTCTGCACTTGGAGATAATACTGCACTATATGACTCAGAGCCAATTTCCCAGGAGCAAATCATTGAAGCACTGGGCTCCAGTGGAGTGGCCATACGTGAAGCTTCGGCAGGATTTAGTCACAGCTTCGCCATTGAGGAGGACGGTACTCTTTGGGCATGGGGAGGAAACCAACTAGGACAACTTGGATTAGGTCATACAGATATGCGCTTTGTCCCTACACAGGTGACACATCCTTCTCCTACGGGCTGGCGGACCATTTCAGCTGGCGGTAACCACAGTTTGGCAATACGAACGGACGGAAGCCTGTGGGCATGGGGATTTAATGGTAGTGGAGCGGCTGGACTTAATGGAACCGAGGGTATACTAGGAAGAGGTATTCGTGGCCAGAACGTTCCTGGTGGCTGGCCTATTCTCGCTCAGCCCTGGCGTGTAGCAGCGTCAGTAATCCCCACCAGTGATAACAATGCGAATAGGCCTAATGGCGCAACAATACCTGCTAATAATGCAACGGGGATAACGAATCTCAACACTGAATATGTCTATGTATTTTTTGATCGTGCAATGCAGACAAATGCAGAAGCACTAGGAACTATTATCATCACTGATGCTGCGGGAAATCCCATAGGGGCAAGTGTAGACGTTGCAGCAGGCGAGTGGGCTACTACACAGGCAGAACTTGATGCATGGGGTATTAGTTTTCCAGCAGGTACGGGTACTGCTGGTCCAGGACCTATGAATCACCCTCACCGGGGCATGCAATATGTGTTTAGAGCCCCCCTTACTCTAGGAACGTCAGGGGTTCAGCACAGAGCCACTGTCGAGGGCTTTTTAGACGTACATTTTGGCAGGCGGGATGCAAATGAGATGCATCCTCACACATGGGTGTTTAACTCAGGGACATTGTCTTTTCATCCTTGGGACGCGCTACGAAATGCAGTTAACGCATCTCCTGCAAACACCGTGACTCCGCATGTGATTGAGCTTACAGAGCTTGTGGGAGGACTTGGTTCTGAGAGTCTGCAACTTGGCTTAACTGCAGACAATCCTGCTGCTATTGTAATACCTGCCAACAGAAATATACAGC
>Ga0123355_10010991_pt1 | contig 13933 bp, 6 predicted proteins | sample TergutEmb28metaG_3_FD_89872 | JGI IMG/M metagenome (GOLD analysis project Ga0123355, IMG submission 89872) | Embiratermes neotenicus P1 segment gut microbial communities from Petit-Saut dam, French Guiana - Emb289 P1 | ecosystem: Host-associated > Arthropoda: Insects > Digestive system > Gut ... | reverse complement strand
ATCGTCCAACACATACCTTGCGCTGTAATTTGATCCATCCTCAATCGAATATCAACATAGTCTCCGCGATATCCTATCTCGTGACTGACACTCCATATCTGATGCGCTCCAATTGTGTTGCGCAAAGTACCCCCGCCACTTCGCGTCTGTGGCGCATTTGCTGCCAGTACCGGCATTTCGCGGAATCCAATGTCTACCGCTGTTGTTCCATCAAAAGCAGAAGCTCTATTCCATATCTCCGGAGCAGATATATCGGGCAGGCCCATTTGAGCACCTAAAACTAACGTTCTGCCTAATGGTTGGCCTAATACTATTCCCGGAAATCTGCGCACATATTGTGATATTAAACTCACGTCAAGTCCTGTAATCGCTGGGCCGCGCGAAACATACGCTGCAGGTTCAACTATGGATATACCCGGGAATCTGCGTACATACTGCGATACAAGACTAACGTCAATACCGTTGACCTGATCATCATCATTCACATCGCCCCATAAGACCCAAATTGCATTGAGGTTTATGTTGTTATCTGCATCAGCATATGTATTAAACAATTCTTCTGTAAACACTCTGCTTATATCAAATCCATTTGTTCCAACAGTTGGCCTTCGATAGCTATTTCTGCTGCGTCCTGATGCATCAAGCGCCTCTTCAGTAAACCAACCCCAGAAAGCAAAGCCTGATTCTTGTTCACCCATCCACGCTATGATCGGCTCCATTGCCAATGGACATAATGGTTCTCCAAATACTACAGGCACTATGATTTGATTTACATAACCATCTTCTCCATCAGGGAAGTAGTTCTGAACTCTCGCAGGCACTGCACCCGGCGCATTATTCTTCATGGAACCATATATGTTGAAAGTTATCCGTGTTGTGGGAACCTCCACATCAATGAGTATGAATCCCTGTGCAACATGCTCTGCTTGAGCGTCTATATACTCCCCTATATCTTCTATTGTCACTCTAGGAACAAATCCCGTTCGGTTTATTAGAACCTCTATCTCACCCTCACGCCAAAGTGATGTGTTGACGTGAGTCTGGATTAGCCTAAATGGGCTTGCAAACATAGAGTCTCTGGTATTATCCGTGCCATATGTCAATACCGCAGTTGTCGGATAGCCACCCAGGTTGTTGGCAGTACCCATCTCTCTGATGTTGAGGAGAATCATGAACCCATTGGCGCTGTCGTTATGTCTTAGGAACACATGCGACTCCGCATTTTCGCCTACCGGCAGGTACACCGGTGTCGGAACGCCTAAACCGGAGCCAAAGTTATCGGCTGTCGCTATCACTGTGTAGTTCTGTCCTGTAGCCAATCCACTGAAACGGTAGTATCCGTCAGCACCGGTTATGGCTGTGCCAACTACCTGGCCTAGTTCGTTGAGTATCGTCACCCTTGCTCCGCTTATTGGTGCATGCGGTGAGTCAAAATCATCAAGCATCGTAGCGTTGAGTACAAAGCCATGTACTACTCCAGCCGGAGCCCTTGTCAGAGTTATGTATATAGGATCTCTTACAGTACCCGCAGGTGGGGTCGGGAATAGGTCTGGATATAGTTCTCCCTCATCCACTTCGTGCGTATTTGTCAAGAACTCAGGCGCTGATGCATCCAGGAAATCACCGGCAATAAGCCTAGGGGCAAATGTTCCCGGAGGCGTTGATGGCGGGATAACATGACTGCGCAATATTGCTTCGCCAGATGGCTCTTCTCCACAATCGGCATCATAACGCAGGGTTAATTCCGAAGATGGTATAAGCACTGTCCAAGGCATACCACGCACTGTGAATTCTTCCACAACGCGGACATTCATCGCTATCTCAGGCTCTACAGGAACGCGCAGAAGCCTCAGGATATTACCATCATCATCATGGTCTACAAGGTCACTTATGAAGTGCCAGCCGGTCGTCCTGTATGAGAAGTTCTGACCTGTTCCACCTATTTGCTGTCCCCAGTTTGGCGTTATGCGCACTTCGGTATTTGTCGTTGTGCCCTGCACCGTCCACTGGTTGGCTACGTTTGTTGTGCCTGTACCTGTGCCTGAGCCTGCCAGGCCTCGGGGATTTTCAGCAACCTCTGACCGGCTTCTGAATTCCACCAAGAAGTTGTTGCTACGCGTTGGATTTGAAAGCTCACTGAATCCAGGCGCACGGCCTCCATGCGGCAGCCTGGTTGTTACACCATCTTCGTTTATGCCATCGTCATGCGTACGCACTACCTCCATTGTGAATGATCCCAGATCTATATCGTGTAGATCCATGGCGACTATCCACGGACTCGCAGCAGTACCCGCTCCCCCGATTATCATCTCAAACCAAAACTCTGCTACTGGATTGTAAGGATCTTCAGCTTCAAAGTGATGGGCGCTTGCGTAAAGAAGATCACCCCACATTGCACCGGAGATATTGAAAAATGGTGTTGAACCTGTGCCTTGTCGTAATACAGGTGCATTATTGCGGGTCAGTGCCGGATTTCTGTCTACATGAATACGCGGAGGTACATCCTCTACCGCAGTCAAGTTCCGCACATGTACATGGATATTGTCTATAGGTACTCTATCCATATATATGCGAATTAGGCCATCATCAATCATGTCCTGAGTCAACACCCAGTTCGGAGCTACAACATATCCCAAAGCTATTGCGTTGAGGTTATCGGCCAAGGTCACTGTTGTTCCATCCGCAAATCCGTGTTGTTGAGGCTCTATAAATACTCCATTTTGATATAAGCGCGCATGGTTTATCACTCTGCCGTTTATCGCATCGACCGCCATGACCACCGCCTCAAACAACTCATTCTCACCAAAACCTACTACGCCGTTCGGGCTGATTAGGCCTACTGATAATCGCTGGTTAACAAGCCTGGTTACAGATAATGTGCTGTTGCCAACCGGGTGCACCGGATGACCCGCATGACCTGCCGTGGGACGCACTGTATATGGATTGAATGTACGTACATTTGACGCTACACCAGTAAAGTTTACTATCGTTGGATTTGCTTCAACCGTATGACTGGCGCCGGGGTCTATTCTTGTAAAGAATTCTGTTTGAAGTACTCCACCCGTTTGCCAAGATAGATATGGATAGCTCTCCCATTGTTGATTAACCATCGTTTGGCCATCGGGCGAAAGCCAACCGTTTACAAGCCATGCCCCGCTGTTTAGACCACTGACATGTCCTGAGGTAAGTATCGCGGTATAAAGACCTGTTATGCCTGGTGCTATCCCGCGCACAGAATCCTGGCGCTGGTTGCCTATGTAGATATCCATGTCCCAAAATACATTGCGGTATACCATCCGTCGAGTCGCTTGGTTCGTTGTCGAATATCCAAATATTGGTCTGCCCGAAACATTACCGGCATTATATACACGCTCTATTGTTACCGTCGGTGCACTGCCTCTATGACCAAGAATGCCGTGTCCGCTCCAGCGCGGAGCTCCGGATGTGCCGTGGTTGCCCCGTCTGCTATTCACTGTACCTATATTATATGAGTCTTGTATCAGTGTCGTACCACCACGGCGAATCTGTCCTATAATGCCGCCGACTGTCACCGTGCCGCCGGTCACACTACCGGCGTTATAACTTTGCAGTATGCGGTTTCTTGTGCCACGATTTATATTTCCGACTATTCCGCCAACTCCTGAAAGCGCCGTGTTAGAACTGCTACCTGATGCACCGGCAGTTATGTTTCCTTCATTAGCAGACTGGAATATCGTCAGGTCATGACGTGCCGAACGCCCAACGATTCCACCAGCACATCCATTTGCACCAACGGTAGTGACGTTTACATTCCCTCTATTCATCACTCCGCTTATATTTGTCCTATCGGATTGATTCCATCCTAATATGCCGCCCGCTACCTGAGCTGCTTGGATTCTGCCGGTGTTTAACGCATTGGTTATTACTAAACCGCGAACGCCCGAACGTGTCCGTGTTGCTCCAACTATTCCACCGTTGCGCAGGCGTGAAGCCGCCACTCCAGCTGCATTGAAGCCTATATCTCCATGGTTTTCTGTATTCGTTAGGTTGACCCAGCGGTTTGTCGCCGCTCCAGCAAACTGCACATAACCCAATATGCCACCCAAACCGCTGTTTAGATTGCCGCCCGCCGTACCGGCTGTGGATCCTACATTACCGTGGTTGACTGCACCGGTTATGTTTATGAGGTTATTGCTCCATCCAACGATTCCACCGCCCCTGGATCTACCGCCGCCTGTCTTTTGAACAGGCGCTATATTCTCTACATTATGCATTTCAAGAATACCTTGTGCTCTACCCAGGAAGCCGCCAAATGCATTTGCATTTGAACTCGTGCCGCTACCCAGATGGGTTATATTTCCGCGGTTGACACTGTCTCTTATATATGTGCGGTTACGCGCCCAGCCGATAAATCCGCCAACATGTGTGTTGCTACCACCGACTGTCACTGCTGCGTAATTTGTGCTGCCTCTGATTGTGGTTGTTCCAGCTGTCAGAGTCGAACCTATCAGACCGCCAGCCATTTGTTGTGCGCCTATCGTTCCTCTTACTGTGAGGTTGTTTATATCAACATGCGCTGAACCCGTCGTCCTGCCTATCGCGCCGCCGGCGTGTTGGATTACTCGGCTGCCTCCGGTATTGAGGTTACTTATAACAACATTTACCGCATTTTGCGAACCAAGGATATTTACACTTCCCGCAGTCATGCCGATTATTCCACCAGCGGATTGCAGATTCCGGTTGGCTGTATTTGTTCCGGGTGTACCTGTTATATTGAGTGTAATCGTCACTCCACTTGCACTTTCCGTGCCAATGGTGATTCCTGTTATATCAAGACGGCTACCGACGTCTACGACACCGACCAAACCACCGACTCTTTTGTTGTTAAGGGTTCTTCCACCGCCAAAACTCATATTGGAAGATACAATATCTATATCGGATATAATAACATGGGCACCCGGCATGACGCGTCCCGCGAGAAGCCCGATGCTGCCGGTCACTGTATTCCAGTCAGCGATACTTATTGTATCAGTATATGCTGCACCCTGAAGGGTCAGGTTGCGAATGGTCGCTCCATGACCAAGCACACGAAAGAGGCCTATATCATTAAGAGCCGCTGTCGCTTCGGGTTCCGTCAGACCGCGAGGACTCAAATGCAGATTACTGATGACATTGTTGTTGCCATCGAATATTCCTGTAAATGGTTGTCCGTCTACAAAACCGCGACCACGTAATGCTCCAACAGGCAGTGCACCGCTCCATTCAAGAATGAAGTGTCCATGATTTGGTCCAAGCCCGCCATTCAAAAACGCCACCATATCAGATTGGCTGTGTATGAAGATTGGTGCTGACAGCGCCTCTATCGCACTTTCTGAGCCAGCCGCTTCCTCTAAGTATAATTCTGGCGCATCCGGATCACTGTAATGATCATCATTATCCGTAGTTTCATAGCCCCAGTCATCGTCGTAGTCATACTCATCAGAATCATCATACGCTGAGTCGTAATCATACGGCTCAGCGTCGTATACATCGGGGTACTCATTTGACAGCTCATCATTAACTGAAACACTAAACTCTTGAACTTCATTTTCCGGCACTGCAAATGCGACAAGGGGTATGCTCAGCAGCATCAGCATCGCTAATAAAAATGTCCCGATTCGTGTTAGTATCCTCTTCATATTTCTTCCTTACCTTTCATAACAATCTTCAAAGAATTGTAGAGCAGTTTCATGCGACTTGATTTAGTGCGTTTTCCGACTCTTTTTGACCATTCACTTGATAGTTATTTTGCTAGGGTAATTTTTCATAAACGTCAAATTCCTTACTTTCATTGACCCGTGTGCTTGCCTGTTCTTTCGTAAAAACATTATATCCAAAGCGGTTCTTGCTTAACTTTCGGAGTTATTTCCTCCAACTTATCCTCTTATGCGGCGGTTCCACAAATCACGCTTCAGCACAAGTTCACACTTTGACAACATTTCCCAGTAAAGGAATATAGCAAAAAAAAAATATTTAATCTATAGGGTTAACCGCGACCTGTGCATATATGATGGTAGGTTGCAAAATACGAACCCTAAGTTGCAAAAGCGCCTGCATATGTGTCGTCGAAAGGCACATATGCAGGTATTTTTCTTAATGAACACCGTTTCAAAGTGTAATCGTATTCGGAAATCAACAAAAAAATGTAGCGGATATTCAATCCCCTACATAATCTTTATATTCAGTTTTCACCACAATCACTTACTGATACCAACGCCCAAAGTGTCTCTAAACTATACCGAGCCTTTTTTTCAGCGCACTAACATATTGCCGCGAGATAATCACACGTTCGCCGTTTGACAAAACGGCTTCTAAGCGACCAGACATAGTGGGTAATATAGATGTTATTTTACTCAAATTCACAATAAGCGACTTCGCTATACGCTGAAAGTCTAATACTGCCAACTCAGCTTCCAATTCATAAAGTTTTTGCTTGGACTCGTATACGATATCAGTTCCGTACAGAAACGTCGTATTGTCAACTGTCTCTATGTAGTATATGTCCTTAGATTTTACAATGTGAATTTCACTGCCGATGTAAGCAATCAACGTACTGTCTTCTGCCTTCAGCTTAGTTAATAGCTCAAGGAGTTCAGCGCTTAAATAGCGACATTTGACTATGAGTTGATCTTCTTCACCATCTATTTGTTCTTCTATTATAATCTTCACACGGCCTCCGCACTTGGTTGTTTTACACCTTTTTAGGAATGTCAAGTTCCATAGTTCTCAATCTCAACATGCGACCTGTGTATCAGTGTAACATAGACCAAAATTAATTGTCAACGCCTTTCATATGTTTCGTCGCCTTCCCCGCTTTCCTTACTTTCATCATTCTGTTTTCCCATTTTAACCCATTGCAAACAGTCACTTAACTGCTGATTGTCCATCGCAAGTGTAGCATCATGATAGACCTGTAATTGTTGCAGATTACACAATCAACTCGATAACAGACAATCACATCTAACGAACCTATATGAAGTGTGATGTCTGCAACAAGCGTTCTTCCACATCGGTATATAAAGCTCAATAGTTAAGCTGCACCTCTATATGGAAATCAAATCCTCAACACCCAATCTCTCGACCCTACACTGAGCCCCGATGACAAATACTGAAACAGACGCCACTCCATCACTAGATGTCGGCCGAACTTCGAAAAGTACATAAGAAACACACATGTTCGGTTTTCGTGATGTGCATTAAACTTTAATACCTCAAAAATTAGTCTCCCGAACCTGTATAGCCGCTCGTTGATAGATGTCGAAATATTCTGTTTCATCAGTCTCTGCCACCCAGATTTCGACGTGAATCCTAAACAATATCTACGTTTGATTTTCTATAGCTCCGCAATGTCAAACGCTTACAATCCAATCTGCCGAACTTATGTCGAGGTTTTTAGACAAACGTTGCAATAGATGAATTTATGCACTCCTGACGATAAATTTTTTCGCGATAACCTGATAAAATCACGTAGCAAATTTTACACTAAGTCGAGGGAACAGCGACTGTGCTGTCCTCCTAATCTCCCGAACCTATGTCAGCTTCGACATATACAATAGATACACAAAAAGCCCCACCATCAGGTAGCGCTTTCTGCGTATCATAAAGTCTGCATAGGGTGATGGGAGTCGAACCCCATCACCTGACGGCATCCTCGATCTCTTACTTGTTTTTAACCACCATCACAAGCTTGTATACACAAGCCGCCAACGCCGCACCGACAAGCGGACCAACTATGAATACCCATAGTTCCGCAAGCGCGTTACCGCCTGCAAATAACGCCGGGCCTATACTGCGCGCTGGGTTTACAGAAGTTCCTGTAAGCGGAATGCCCACAATATGTACAAAAGTTAATGTCAAACCAATCACAATACCTGCAACTCCACCTTTTGAGGAATCGGCGGTAACACCAAGGATTGTCAGAACAAAGATGAATGTTAATATTACCTCTATTAGAATACCACCACCAATGCCGCCAGCATTGGCAACTGCGTTCGCACCAAGTCCTCCGGTAAAGTCACGCCCTGCAATCGACGACATCGCAAAAAGCACAGCTGCGCCGGCAATAGCGCCCAGAACCTGAGCAATCACATACCCAATAAAATCCTTACCATTGATTCGCTTATCAAGTAGCGCACCCAACGATACTGCCGGATTAATATGACAACCAGAAACACTGCCTATCACATATGCCATAGCAACAATTGACAAACCGAATGCCAACGCAACCGCCAAATGCCCTCCAGAAGTTTCCACACCCAAAAATACCGCAGCGCCGCAGCCCATAAACACCAGAACTGCTGTACCTATAAATTCTGCACAGTATTTTTTGAATCCACCTTTTACCATTTCTATAACTCTCTCCTTTACTAATGTTGGTAAGTAAAGTTTACCATGCCATATTTCATATAACAAGAAAAACAATTAAATTTTGAGTTGACAATCTTTATTTTGTCCGTTATTATTGATGAAGCTTAATAATTACGCACGTTGATGGGAATATGCTGTGTTTATATCTACTACAGAGAGCGGTCGGTTGGTGCAAGGCCGTGTAGATAAAGATGGCGTCTCACCCCGGAGTGCAAACCTTTGAGTGGACGTTGGTGGACGTCAACAAGAGTGGTACCGCGGAAGCATTTGCCTTCGTCTCTTGATTTAGAGTCGAAGGTTTTTTTGTACGTAATCGAAAGGATTGAGTAATAATGAAAAATGCAGAAAAATACCGTCCGTTATACTTCATGCCTCCTGAGGATGATTGTAATCTGGATTGGATAAAAAAAGACAGGCTATATCATGCTCCGATTTGGTGCAGTGTTGACCTTCGTGACGGAAATCAGTCACTTATAATCCCAATGAGCCTTGAAGAAAAACTCACATACTTCAAGTTCTTGGTTGATATAGGGTTTAAAGAAATCGAAGTTGGCTTCCCTGCTGCCTCCGAAACCGAGTTTGAGTTTTTGCGCACACTAATCGACAATAACTTGATACCAGACGATGTCACGATTCAGGTGCTCTCGCAATCACGGAAGCATATAATCGAAAGAACTTTTGAGTCCATAACAGGAGCCAAGCGCGTCATAATGCATTTATATAATTCCACTTCGTTTGCCCAACGTCAACAGGTCTTCAAAATGAGCGAAGATGAAATCATCAAAATCGCTCAGGAAGGTGCAAGGCTTTTTGATGAGTTGTCAACTACTATGCCGGAAACAGAATTTGCATTTGAGTATTCACCGGAGAGCTTTACCGGGACAGAACCGGAGTTTGCGCTCAGAATATGCAACGATGTGATTGATATTTGGAAACCAAGCGTCAAGCGTCCTGTAATAATCAATCTGCCGGCGACAGTAGAAACTTCAATGCCGCACGTCTATGCGCAGCAAATTGCGTTTATGAGTCGAAATCTTAACTACAGGGAAAATGTCATTTTATCATTGCACCCTCACAACGACAGAGGAACCGGAATTGCAGCCACAGAACTTGCTTTGCTCGCAGGTGCTCAAAGGGTTGAAGGAACGCTTTTCGGCAATGGAGAACGTACTGGGAATGTTGACATAATAACCCTTGCGTTAAATCTTTACACACATGGGGTCAATCCCGGCCTGGATATCTCCGACATGCCTGCAATTGTCAAAATATATGAGGAAATCAACTGTATACCGGTAGGCCCTCGCCATCCATATGCAGGCGAACTTGTATTTGCCGCTTTTTCAGGCTCCCATCAGGATGCCATTGCAAAAGGTATGAATTTCAGGTCACAATATAACAAAAACCTCTGGACTGTGCCATATCTGCCACTTGATCCATCCGATGTCAATCGTGAATACGAGGCAGATGTTATACGCATCAACAGCCAATCTGGCAAAGGCGGAGTCTCATATATTATGGAGAACAATTTCGGATATAAGCTGCCTGTCGAGCTACGCAAGGAATTCGGAGTATTCATTACCGACATTTCCGACAAAGCCCATAAAGAAATGTCGCCTCAGGATATCTTTAACGCATTTGAAGGAAAGTATATAAATGTGGAGACGCCCATTCAATTGGAAAACGTTGACTGGCGGCGCGATGGCGGCGAGTCTGTCGCTAATCTTGACTTGGCAATCAAAGGAGTGTCTATACGATTGACTGGCAAAGGTAATGGTCTGCTTGATGCTGTAAGCAGCGCCCTTCGCAAAGCCAATGCTCAAATTGCTTTCCACTTTCAGGACTATTCCCAACATGCAATTGGAACAGAATCCGATGCAAAAGCCGCTGCATATGTCAAAATCACCGACGATGATGGTATTCCATACTGGGGTGTCGGCGTACATAACGACACCAGCATAGCATCAGTCATTGCGCTGGTATGTGCGGTAAACAGAAAGAATCATATTTTATAGATAACATCATCCCACCTCCCTACCACCACCCAACATATATTCTCTCACCCTACAACTGAAAGGAGCATACAAGTATGCCAATGACAATGACACAAAAAATCCTTGCAGCACACTCCGGTAATACTGAGGTAAAACCAGGGCAACTGATTCAGGCTAAACTCAATTTGGTATTAGGCAATGACATTACATCACCTGTAGCCATAAGAGAATTTCAAAAAGCAGGATTCACCTCGGTTTTTGATCGTGAAAAAATTGCACTGGTTATGGATCATTTTGTACCTAACAAAGACATAAAAGCCGCCGAACAATGTATGGAATGTCGTAATTTTGCAAAAACCCATAACATAAAGCATTTTTATGATGTAGGTTGTATGGGCATCGAACATTCTCTGCTCCCGGAACTGGGACTTGTTGCAGCAGGCGAGTGCATAATAGGTGCAGACTCACACACCTGTACCTACGGTGCATTGGGCGCATTTTCTACCGGAGTCGGTTCGACCGACATGGCCGCTGCAATGGCAACCGGTGAGGCATGGTTTAAAGTTCCCTCAGCCATACGCATTGACTTGACAGGCAAATTCAGTCCTTATGTCAGCGGCAAGGATCTCATCCTCCATATAATCGGCATGATAGGGGTTGATGGCGCACTTTACCAAAGTTTGGAGTATTCCGGTTCTGGCATATCTTTCTTGTCCATGGATGACAGGTTCTGCATCGCAAATATGAGCATAGAAGCCGGAGCCAAAAATGGTATTTTCCCGGTTGACTCCGCGACAATACAATACATGGAAGGCCGGACAAACAGGCCTTATGAGATTTTCCAAGCTGATGAAAATGCTCATTATGAGCGCGTGATTGAAATTGACCTTTCAAAGCTTGAACCAGCCGTCGCCTTCCCACATCTTCCAGAAAACACACGCGAAATCGGTGGTGTCGGGGATATTCCGATACATCAGGTTGTTATCGGCTCATGCACAAACGGCTGGCTATCAGATATGGCAAAAGCTGCCGAAATTTTACAAGGCAACAAAATTCATCCGGATGTGCGCTGCATAGTAATACCTGCAACACAACAAATATACATGGACTGTATAGAAAAAGGCTATCTGAGTACATTCATAGAAGCCGGATGTGCAGTTTCTACGCCAACGTGCGGCCCGTGCCTTGGAGGCCACATGGGCGTTATGGCATCTGGGGAGCGTTGTGTGGCAACAACCAATCGCAATTTCGTTGGACGTATGGGGCATGTAGAATCTGAGGTGTATCTTGCAAGTGCAGCAGTAGCCGCAGCCTCAGCGATAAGCGGTCGCATCACAGACCCAAGGCAAATAACAACTAACAAAAGGAGCATAACATGAAAGCACATGGCCGCACCCATAAATATGGCGACAACATCGACACCGATGTCATAATACCGGCAAGATACCTTAATATCGCCGACAAAAAAGAGCTTGCAGCACACTGCATGGAAGATATAGACCCTGAATTTATTGGCAAAATCAAATCCGGAGATATAATCGTAGCCGGAAATAACTTCGGCTGCGGCTCCTCGCGCGAACATGCACCAATGGTCATACTTGAATCAGGTATATCCTGTGTAATTGCAAAAACATTTGCCAGAATATTCTACCGCAACGCAATAAATATAGGCCTTCCCATATTGGAATGCCCTGAGGCAAGTACATGCATCAATCCGGGTGATGAAGTTGAAATTGATTTTGACTGCGGCATTATTAAAAACATCACTAAAAATGAAAAATACACCGCCGAACCATTTCCGGAGTTTATCAAGGAAATCATCAATGCCGGTGGGCTTTTGGCTTCAATTAAAAATAAACAGGAGCACAACCGAAAATAAACTACAAGTAATAATGATGCACGAAATGACCGTTCCTTTTCATGGTTATTTTGTGCCTAGCGAAATACGAAAGGAATGGTCATTAGCATGAATAAAAAAATTACATTGATACCGGGTGACGGAATTGGGCCGGAGGTCGCGCAAGGTGCGGTGCAAACCTTGAAAAAAGTAGGCGAGAAATTCGGCCATAACTTTGGCATTGAGACTGTGTTGGCCGGTGGCTGCGCAATTGACGCCTGTGGGCAGGCGCTACCATCCGAAACGCTGGAATCATGTAAAGTATCAGATGCTGTGCTGCTCGGTGCAATAGGAGGCTGGAAGTGGGACAATCTCCCCGGCGATAAGCGCCCCGAAACTGCGCTCCTGCAACTACGCAAAGAACTCTCGCTCTTTGCGGCATTGCGTCCTGCGCTGCTCTTTGAAGACCTCGCAGATGCCTGTCCGCTAAAACCTGAAATCATTGAGGGCGGTCTGGATTTGCTTGTTGTCAGGGAGCTCACAGGCGGCATTTACTATGGCGAAAGAGGCTATAAAGAAACTGCTCTTGGCAAAGCTGCTTATGATATTGAGTTGTATTCTGAGGGCGAGGTCAGGCGAATAGCTCACGTTGCATTTTCAATGGCAATGAAACGCAAACGCCATGTCACAAGTGTAGACAAGGCCAATGTGCTTGAGAGTTCGCGCCTTTGGCGCGAGGTTGTCACGCAAGTTTCGAAAGAATATCCCGAAGTCACGCTCAACCACCTCTATGTTGATAATGCAGCCATGCAACTTGTCCGTTCACCGCGCCAGTTTGATGTCATACTTACCGGAAATCTGTTTGGCGACATCCTATCTGATGAAGCCAGTGTTATAACAGGCTCTATAGGTATGCTTCCATCTGCAAATTTATCTGAAAGCGGTTTTGGTATGTATGAGCCGGTACACGGTTCGGCTCCAGACATTGCAGACCAGGACAAGGCAAACCCAATGGCCATGATACTCTCTGTTGCAATGATGCTCAGATATACATTTGGGTTGACTCAGGAGGCCGACTGTGTTGAAAATGCAGTAAAATCAGTTCTGAAGCTGGGTTACCGTACTCCCGACATTTACAAAGAAGGCACCTCCCAAAAGCTTGTTGGCACCAAAGAATCTATACGCTTGATAACGGACAAGTTATAGCAACGGCATCCTCAGGTGGATGTGCATCTCCTAATTACAGCGTTATCGTTTTAAATAAATCGTATTTCGTATGGCCAAAATCAAAAGTCAAAATCCGTCAAAATCTGGCCAAAATCATACTTGAAATGTTCTGTGCAATGTATTATAATGTCGTCACGCTCATTTGCGTTATATACGCTAAACGTGCGCAACCACAATTGCCGGCGTGGCGGAATGGCAGACGCGACGGACTCAAAATCCGTTATATGAAAGTATGTGGGGGTTCAAGTCCCTTCGCCGGCACCAAATAGTAAACCATCTTTGGATAAAATCTTTAGGTGGTTTTCTTTTTGCACAGTTATGGCTGACAAAGCCAGTAACAGTGGGATTTCTTGATTTCAAGCCGTGCGGCAGTTACCTTATGCAATAGCCGTGTGGTTTTTGATTTTCGGGGATTTTACGGAAAAGCGGTCTAATGTACTCACGGCTTAGGGGTAAGCCGTGCTAACTTTGAAAAATCAAAATGCACAGTTTT
>Ga0123355_10010990_pt1 | contig 13933 bp, 10 predicted proteins | sample TergutEmb28metaG_3_FD_89872 | JGI IMG/M metagenome (GOLD analysis project Ga0123355, IMG submission 89872) | Embiratermes neotenicus P1 segment gut microbial communities from Petit-Saut dam, French Guiana - Emb289 P1 | ecosystem: Host-associated > Arthropoda: Insects > Digestive system > Gut ... | reverse complement strand
TGAGAGTGTTGACAATGCTGAAGTAGCTGAGGAAATCAATTTAGATGGAGAACCTTCATTAGAATATGAGGTAGTTACTGAAGAACTTGATGAAGTAGCTGAGGAAATTGATCTAGAAGAAGAGTCTTCATTAGAGTATGAGGTCGAGGAAATAGAATCTGATGTGATGGATGAAGATGTTGATCTCAAAGAACTTTTATCAGTTACGTTTGATTTGAATGGTGCTATCCTTGAACTTGATGATGCAGAAATTGCGCATTTAGAGGATATTGGTGTTAGTATCATTGAAATTGATGAAGAAATAGTTAATATGAGCGTCCCAGAAGGTCTTACTTTTGGGGAACTTGAATTACCAGAAGCTGAAAAGGATGGTTTTGTTTTTGACGGCTGGAACACTGAGCGCGATGGTAGCGGTGAAGAAATTAACGATGAAGCCGAAATCACTGAAGATTTAGATATTTATGCACAGTGGGCAGAAGATGATGCTATTGAAGATGACACAGTCAATGAAGATGAGAACATTGTTGAGGACAACGCAGTCGATGAAGATGAGGACGTTGATGACGATAGCGCAGTCGATGAAGATGAAGGTGATGAAGATGAGGATATTGTTGAGAATAGCACAGTCGATGGGGATGATGATGAGGAGAATGAAGATGATGACATTGTTGGGGCTGCCGCGATCGATGCTGCTGATATAGAAATAAGCCCATCAGTGGGAATTGTAGCGTTTAATGCGACTGTTAGTACGCAAGCAGAACTGCAAGCAGCGATTAATGCTTCGGCGGCGGTAGCATTTACCCCGGCAAGTCCATCAATCATTGAAATTACGCAAAGCTTCAATCTAACTTCAGCTGTTACTATACCAGCTGATGCGAACTTTCAGCTAATTGCCGATAACCCTAGTGGGATTACACTCACAACCATCGGGAACTGGAGACATTTTAGCTTTTCACCTGCGAACACCCAGCCGCGAACTTTTGAGCTGGGAATGCCGAACAATCCTACAGCTAGTAATATTACACTAGCGCATCATTTCCATGCCCCTGGTGTAACTGATACCGCTAATGACGGTGGCGGTATTGGTGTTGGTGCTGGAGATGCTGGAAATACCAGTGACACCACATTTATCATGTATGAGGGTGCGACCATAACTGGGACACGTCGTGCCAACCATGGACCTACAATAGGCTTTGGTGCGGGTATGACCTTCATCATGGAAGGTGGTCTACTTACTGGAAATACTGCTAATACTGATACTGGTGTTATTGGTGATGGTGGCGGCGTGTACATGATCAATGGTTCTACTTTTATTATGAACGGCGGACGCATCTATAATAACCACAGGATAAGCGGTGGTGCTCCCACCACCGGCGGCGGTGGTGTAGCGATACACGGTGCGGGAACTACATTCATCATGAATGGTGGTATCATAGAAGAAAATTGGGCACTTACTGGTAGTGGAGCAGGAGCAGGTGTTCTAGTAGGGATTGGTGCTACGTTCACAATGAACGATGGTTCTATTCGCAACCATGTGGCTGGTGAATCCGGTCGTGGAGGCGGTGTAGCAGTAAACGGGACATTCAACATGAATGGCGGCAGAATACATGGGAACAGTGCTGCAGAAAATGGTGGTGGAGTGTGGGTTGCCACGAACGGGCAATTCAACATGAGCGCCGGAACAATCAATGATAACCATGTAACAAATCCTACTGCTAGTGGTGGTGGTGTATTTACTCAGGCTAATGATTTCAGTAATCTTAATATTGGAAATGTCGGAGGTGTTGATACATCAAGCCAAATCCACTTTTATGACAACAGTTCAGCAGCGTATGGTGGCAGCCCATTAATGATTAATATGGGAGTTGTACTTGGGCGTACAACCTTCCCAAATATTCGTTGGGATAATTGGATGAGTGCGCATAACACGGCAACAACGAGCTTGCCTGATGTACCCGTGCATATACTAAACAATTGGGATATTAACCCTACAACACTAACTCCTTATACGATCTTGCGTATTTTAGATATGGTCGATGGCGGTACTAATGCTTCCATGAGTGGAACAAACCCACCTATGTCAACAACAGGATCACGACTCTTTTTCTTACCATCCCCTGATGAATCAGTAACCATTGATGCTGGGACACGTATAGGTTATAGATTCAGTCATTGGACAACATGTGAACCTGTTATAGCCAGCATTAATAATAACACATCTTCTAATCTAACAGTTAGCGATTTGCCTGAACGAAATATAACTGTTACTGCGCATTGGGAGCGAATTGATCATACAGTAACATTCAGCTTACATGGTGGCGGACCGGCAGCTAACTTCCCGTCCCAACAAGTGCCTCATGGAGACGTAGCAACGACGCCAACACCAGATCCAATTCGAGAAGGGTATACGTTTAACGGTTGGTTTACAGAAGAAACTGGGGGTACAGTATTTGACTTTACTACCCAAATCACAGCAGATACAACTATCCATGCCCAGTGGGAGCGAATACAGTATACAGTAACATTCAACTTACACGGAGGCGGAGAGGCAGCTAACTTCCCATCACAACAAGTACCTCATGGAGGCTTAGCAACAGCCCCACCAACAGATCCAATCCGAGAGGGGTATACGTTTAACGGTTGGTTTACAGAGGAAACTGAGGGTACAGTATTTGACTTTACTACTCAAATCACAGCGAATACAACTATCCATGCTCAGTGGGAGCGAAATGAGTATACAGTAACGTTCAACTTACATGGTGGCGGCGAAGCAGCTGACTTCCCACCGCAATCAGTACTACATGGAGAATTTGCAACAGCCCCACCAACGGATCCAACCCGACCAGGACATATCTTCCTTGGCTGGTTTATCACAGCAGATGGAGATGAAGAATTCGATTTCGTGGAGACTCCAATTGTAGAAGATACAGAAGTTCATGCGCAATGGGAAAGGGAAGTGAACATTTACATCGTAACGTTTAATCTCCATGGCGGTGAGAGTGCAGCTGATTTCCCAGCTCAAAGCGTCGCTCATGGAGAATTGGCAGATGAACCAAGTGAGATTCCAACTCGGGCAGGACACACTTTCCTTGGCTGGTTTACAACATCAACTGGTGATGACGAGTTTGACTTTACTACTCCAATTACAGAAGATACAGAGATCCATGCGCAATGGGAAAGGGAAGTGAACATTTACATCGTAACGTTCAATTTACATGGCGGAGCCGAAGCAGCTGACTTCCCGCCTCAATCAGTACTGCATGGAGAATTAGCAACTGTGCCACCAACGGATCCAACCCGATCAGAATACACCTTCCTCGGCTGGTTTACAACACCAACTGGTGATGACGAGTTTGACTTTGATGTACCAATCATAGCAGATACAGTTATCCATGCCCAGTGGGAGCGAGTCCCTGATCATCCAACTCATCCAGAGCCGCCAACTCAGCCAGAACCGCCAACTCATCCAGAACCACCAACTCATCCAGAACCACCAACTCACCCAGGAACACCAGACCAACCAGAAACGCCAAGTACAAATCAACCAAGGTTACCACGAACTGGTATTAGCTCACTAAGTCATGCGGCATTAGGATCAGCAGTCTTAGTTGGCTCGGTTATTTTCGGATATACGCAAAAGAAAAAATTGAATAACCTAAAATAAATACCCTACAAAAAGGTGAATGCAAGTATCAACAATTTTGATACTGATCATTCACCTTTTTTATATTTTAATTCTAAAACTAAAACACAATTCCAGCATCAGCTTGCGCCTTGATCTTAACTAAACTTCCAACTTCGATTTCATTTAACGAAGAATCAAGTTTAAGCACAACATCAGATTCAGCTTGAATACTAAGCGTATAGGTTGTCGTTTTCCCTTTATATTTCTTATCTAAGATCAGAGCGGGGACACCATCATTTTCAGTAAGTATTAGCTGGTCATAACGCAACATAAGGCGAGCTTCATTGTCTGAAATATGATCGGCAACAAATTCCCCCAAAAAGCAGGAAAGACTTCCATTCTTGACTGTCCCTTTGATATAATTTACTTCTCCAATGAAGTCAGCCACTTGAATTGATTTAGGCTGATGATAGATCTGAGCTGGCGTATCAAATTGTTGTAAGCGACCTTCGAGAAAAACAGCTACTCTCTCCGATAACATAAAAGCTTCTTCTTTATCGTGGGTGACTAAAACAGTTGTAATGCCAAGCTCTTTATGTAATTTCGAAACGAAATCTCGCATGCTCTCTTTTAATGCGGTATCTAAACTTGAAAAAGGCTCATCAAGCAATAAAACATTTGGCTCAAGAATACAAGCTCGTGCTAGCGCAACGCGTTGCTTCTGCCCGCCAGAAAGCTCACGTGGATAGTGATTGCCTTTATCAGCAATCTGCATGACTTCTAGCATCAATGAACTCCTTTTTCCCCGTTCAATTTTGGATACTTTTTGTGCTAACAAGCCAAACTCAATATTTTGTTTTACCGTCATATGAGGAAATAAGCCATAATCCTGAAAAACAATCACTGCCCCTCTTTTCCTAGCTGCTAGCTGGTCAGCGCAAGCATCATTAATAAAAATTTGACCATTATCTTGCGTTTCAAGCCCTGCAATAATCCTTAGTAAAGTCGTTTTCCCACAACCAGAAGGACCTAAAATCGACACGAACTCCCCCACATTTATTTTCATATCAATATCCTTTAGCACAGCTTCTCCATCAAAAGATTTGCTAATATTCTTAATATGTACCACTGACTCTCCACCTCTTTCACCATTGCTTCTTAATTTTCAAATCCTACATATAAGCCACATTTTCTAAGCGGTAATATCGACGCAACACATACTCCATTAACGAAAGAGATATCAAAGATACACCTATTAACAGCATGCTGTAAACCGCAGCTACATGGGTTTCTCCACCTTGAATATGAGGAAGGAGCAGCATGGTAACAGTTATTACTCGTCCACCACCTACGATAAAAGTGGTAATATACTGCGCAATCGAAATGGTGAAGCTGATCGTGGCAGCCGCTAAAATACCTGGCATAATTTGTGGCAAGGTAATATACCTAAAGATAAAAACAGGCTTTGCTCCTAATACTGTCGCTTGCGACTCTAATTTATCCCCCACTAACTCAAACACATTACTCATAATCCGAATCGCATAGGGCAACGTAAATACCCCATGCACTAATGCGACACCTAAGAACGTCCCTGACAATCCTAACCGAATCATCGAAACTTGAATCCCCATAGTAACTGCCATTCCCGGGACAACCAATGGAACCAATACCAGAGCTTTAACCACTTTTTTCCCGACAAATTGATAATGAGCCAACGCTTTACCTGCAGGCACAGCAGCAATCAAGGTAACAATTGAAACGAAAAATGCCAAGAAAATACTTGTTCGAATAGCTTCCCATGTACGAGGGTTGTTAATAAATAATCGTTCATAGTACTCAAAAGAAATCGTCTCTGGAAATAAGGTTGGGTAAGGCCAAAAAATACTTACTGAAATCAGAATTAATAATAGGAGCGGTGTTGCACTAATAAATACCCAAAAATAGAAAAATCCTTTACTTAGGAATTGACGCTTTTTTATCATATAAGATCACCTTCCTCTAAACCACGCTGACTCATTAGCTTCAACAACCCCAGATATGCCCCAATTAAAAGAAGGGAAATAACAGAAATGACCACACTCATCGCCATCGCCGTCGGTCGCTGTGCTAAGACTGGACTCGTAAAGTCTTGATAAGCCAAAATCGGTAATGTTGCTCTTGCTGGGTTGCCTAAAATAAAGGGTACTTCAAAGGCACCAAACGCAAAAGCAAAAGTAATCAAAAACGCTGAAAGGATGCTCGGTGCTAATAACGGTAAGGTTACTCTCCAAATGACTTGCCATGAATTAGCACCAAGATTTTGTGCAATTTGCGTGTATTTGCGATCTAGATTTTTCAAGACCGTAAACACTGTCAAAGTAACAAACGGAATTTGTTTATATAGATAGGTTAAAATAATACCAATTCCTGCTCGATCATTGACTAGCAGTGGAAAATCTAAGGCGCTATCAATCAATCCTAGTGCATACAAAATGCGCGAAATGATACCTGTTTGAAAAAACACTTGAATCGTTACGATCATCACCACGGCATGAGGAATAATAATAGGAATACGATACAATGTGTATGAAATTTTTTCTCCTCGCTTCGTGTAATGAATCATAAATGCAATCATCACGCCAATTGTGACAGACAGTATAGCGGAAATCACCGCGATATAAAAGGTATACTGCAACGAATCAACAAAACGAGCATTAGTAAAAACTTGCCGATAATGCTCTAAAGAAATATCATCCATACCGAAAGTAGGCAAATACCCTAAGCTCTGCACAAGAGCTTGAAGGATGCCACCAAAGAAAATAAAAATCATCAACAGCAAAAACGGAAGGATGAGCAGATACGGCCTTAACCGATAAAACCACTTTCTATTCATTATCTCACCTCGGAATATATAACTACGAAAATACCATTATAACATTTAAGCCAAGATTAATCCATCGAATAAAGCGAAAACGAAGCCATTCAGAGTGACTTCGTTTTATATCGCCTATTCACTTTTAATCCAAGTGGGTTCAACTCCCTGAAGATATCCCCCGACGTAGTTCATTTAATGACCCAATACATGCTCAATCCATAATTGATCAATAATTGGAACTTTCCAACCTGCCACTTCTGGTAATCGACTTTCTTGCAGCTCTTCTGCAGTTAGAATCCCGACACCGTTATCAATGGCTTCTAGAGAGGTTCTTTGCTCATCGCTAATCAGATTCACATCAAATACTGGTAAATCTCCCCAGTTATTAGCATCATACTTAGTGATTTGAATTTCTGGACTAATAATATGATTAATCACGACCAATGCACCATCGACATTTGGCGCATTAAATGGGACTGCCATGTAGTGAGTATTCCCGATATTTCCATTTGTAAATAAGAATGTGGAGACAGTATCCGGAAATTCTCCAGATAAAATCATTTGTGCAGCAAAAAGCGGTGTATAACTAATTGCCATTGGTGCAATACCATCGACAAACATCTCATTTAGCTGAGCGGTTGTCGTCGGATAAGCCATTCCTTCTTGCCATAAATATGGCTTCAATTCAATCATAAAATCTAGTGCCGGTCTAATAGCCTCATAAATTTCTTCTTCAGATGTTGCATTGTTTAACGCCTCAAAACCAACAATTTCATAAATTAAATTCCGAACAAACGCACTTCCGGTAAAATCTGGTGGCGCCACATAAGTGAAACGCCCTGGGTTTGCCCTTGCCATCTCAAGTAGCTCTTCAGCACTCGTTGGAAACGAATCAAATTCAGCTGTATCTCCAACAAACACCAATTGAGCCCTTCCATACGGCACAGACATCCCATTGATTGGTGTACCGAAATCATAGTTGTTCTCATGTAAACTTGGATCCAAATACAAAGCAACATTAGGGACACGATCAGCAATTGGTCCATATAGTAAATCCGCTTGCATAGCAGTATAGAAATTTTCCCCATTAATCCAAACAATATCGATGTTTCCTTCTTCCACACCGGCTTCTCTTTCACCCATCAATAGGTTTAAGATATCGCCAATATCCATCCCAACACGCTCTAACGTGATTTCATAATTTTCATAAAGGCTTGGTGCCACAACATAATCTAGCCAGTCGTTAATGTTTTGACCACCGCCCCAACCATAAAACGTCACCGTTGTTCCTCTGAAATCTTCAATTGTTAATTCTGCATCTTCCCCATTTTCACTTTCTTCCACCATCTCCTCATCTGGTGTAAGCTCATCATTACCACAAGCAACCACCCAAAATAATAGGGCAATTAAACTTACTACAACCAAAAACTTTTTCTTCATATCATTCAAAACTCCTTTGACTTATTTACTAGCTGCAAAACTAACATACATCTCACAAATATGCCGGATAAATGCCGCACTATCTTTTAAAACTGGCAAATTAACTTTAACCGCCGCCCCTCCTCCAAGGAGCATACCGATCTTCATCGACGCTAATGTAGGTGTAATTTCCACAACATCCTCAACAAATAATTCTGGATAACACAACACGGCAGCCGCATAGATATCCCATTTATAAATCCCATCATGTCCAAATACTTCTTTCTCACGAGTGAACCAATACTGACCTTGTTCATGTAGCCATTGCAAAAACTCATGATCACTTTCAGCTAGTTGATCAAAACGGGCTTTTGTAAATAAAGCATCTAAGCACAAATTACCCGTTGCAATATGAATATTCTTCCCTTTAGTCAACACATGGTAAGCCGCTTCACTATTACAAGCAAAATTCAATTCATTCAACTGCTTTCCTTCGATGATTAACGGTTCTGTTACACCACCCATGAAAGAAATCTCTGCAATTTTATCAAAGAATGCTGCATCTAATTGCCACGCATGATATAAGTTGGTTACTGACCCAATCACTAATAACGTTAGCTCATCTGGATAGGTATTTGCCATCTCAACTAAATATTTCGCAGCAGCATTTTGACTTGCATCATCATGATGTCCACGGACAACTGGTATATCTGATTTTCCAATTTTCTCCATAAATGAAACAGTGTTTGGATGAACCACTTCCAACGTATTATTTCCAAAGGTAGTCGTAATACCTAATACAGCTGCTCTTTTAGTACCAAATGTATAAATAATCGCCAACCCATCATCTAAATCGCAGCCTGTAACGCCAAATGTATTATCACAATCAATGATTATTTTTTTCATAGAAAACCTCACCTTCTTTTCAGCTATATAACTTCACCAAGATACCTATTTCCGCTTAATTGCCCCATAGGCGGTGGCAATTTCTTCAATATCATCTCCACGCCGAAATTTATGTTGCAACACTTGCATCCACCACATGGTTCTGAGTCGACCACCTGCAACAAAGCGTCGTTCAGAGGTCGTTATTCTGCCATTTGTCATGCCTATTTTTAAGCCTAGTTTTTTAATATCCATTGATAACTGATAATCTTCCATCAATGGAATCTCTGCATAACCGCCGAGCATCTCAAATAAATCACGCTTAATAAAAATCCCTTGATCACCAAATGCAATATTTCGCAATCTAACACGCGCATCAGACTGAAAGCCACACACCTTCATATAAAAATGCTTGCTATCAAAACGAATTTTAAAACACCCTACTTGATAACCTTTTGCGAACACATCTTGAATCTCAATAAGTGCTGTTTCAGGTGGAATGCTATCGCCGTGTAGAAACCAAAGAACTTCCCCACGTGCAATAGCCGCACCCTCATTCATCTGATGAGCACGCCCCTTTTTCACCGACCGAATCCCACGATATCCTCGTGCTTCTATGATTTCTAATGTTTGATCGCGGCTGCCACCATCAACAAATATAATCTCACATTGCCCGTTAAAAGAGTCTAATACATCAATCACTTTACCGATATTTTCACGCTCATTATAGACCGGAATGATCACCGAAATACTAACCTTATTCATCAAAATAATCCTTTCTGATCTGCTCCAAAAATTCAACAGTTAAATAAGATTTAATTTTTTCAAACGTAAAGGCATCTTTTAATGCTCGATCCGGACGTTGATATTCCACATAAGCCATCGCACACCAGGTAATCCCACGTAAGCAATTCATCACAAAATAAGGCTTGCTATCTTCCCAAAGCTTCATGCTATCCGTATATTTTTGCGAAAATCGACAATAAGTTTCCAAAAACTGACGAATATCAGCCATTGTTAAAATAGTATCAGTTTTCCAAAGTGTAGTCGTTGGTGCTAGAAAGTGACCCAAGTCTTGACCAACATGTCCATAAATTGGTTTTTCCCAATCAACTAAGTACGCCTTTTCATCGGTAACTAAAAAATTTCCTGAGTTTAACTCCGTGTTAATCAAACAACGCTCCCCCGATATGGTTGTATTCATCACAATTTTTTGACCTTGCTCAAGGAGCATTTGCATGAGATCTTTAACAGCTACTATCGCAAACTCACTATCTAAATAGTGCTGCACCATGGTCAAACATTCTTCCAAGATAGCGCTTAGTGGATTTTCTGGCGTCAGTAGCTGATGACCGGATGGAACACTCACATTATGAATATCAGCTAAACAGCTCGCAGCTTTGATCAGAAATTGCCCATAGGGAACTGATTCACCAGGCAAAAACGACATAATCAAAAAGCCGAAGGGTAATCCATCTATTGCCTCATCCATGTATAAAGGGGTCGGTGTCCTGCCAGAATGTTGCAGCAGCTTTAATGCTTCGAATTCATAGTGGACTTGGTTCTTTAAATGCATTTGACTTCCCATTGGAATTCGCAAAACTAGCTTTTCTTGGGTGTGAGGATGCGCAAACAAATAGTTAAGATTATACTCTCCATGACCCAACATCTCAAAATCGACCTCTTCTTCGGGACTAATATCTAAGTACTTACGAAATCCATCCGAATAACTAACTAGATTTAAATCGATGTTTAATTTGCTCATAGGTGCTCCTCCTCGCGCTTTTCAAAAAAAATTTTTTGTAATACTTCCCTTGTTGCAAGATTTGAATCGTTTTGTACTAGCGCTAGGGACTCTTTTAGCCATAACAAGTCATGTGGCTCATCTACATCTCGTGTTGGCAGCCCTACTGCACAAGTTTTCCCAATATCAAAAGCAGATTGCTGTGTTTTTTCAAAAACAGTCTCGACGCTATACATTTCCAAAGAAAAAACTTCCTTGCATGGCTCTTTCATACCAATTAGATAATAGCCGCCATCTTCCGTCGGACAGATGACGATATCGCTCGTTTCCAGCAATTGAAAAGCGTCATCGATGGCGTCTACTTGTAGCAGTGGAACATCACTTCCTAACAACAAGCAAGATTCATACCCTTTATGGAGCACCTCTGCGATTGCCGTAAACATTTTTTCACCTAAATCTTGTCCTTGCTGCGGGAAAAAATGATTAACATCAGGCAGTAATGCTTGTAAAGCACTTAAATGACCTTCTGGTGTATAGTAAACCAAAATATCACAGTCCGTTTTTATTTTTTTTAGCACGTCATAAATATCTAAAAGAAACGCTTGATGCAGTAAACAACACGCTTCACCATCAAGAAATGGTTGCAGCCTAGTTTTAGTTTTACCTGGCACTGGAATTCTAGTAAAAAGAATCAACGCATGCTTTTTCAACGAGGCTCTCCCCCTTATAAAATATAACAAGGATTGTGCCGGAGGCCATTTTTCTACCGTATGCCTTCCCAGCACAACCCTTTACTTTTTTCACTTTTCTATATTATACCTTACTTGTCTAATTCAATCCCCTTTTTCTTGGCAATGTATTTTGGAATCAACGAAACTAAGAAAAGAATGAGACCTGCAACGGCGAATTGAACCATAAGCATTACAGAGAAACCATTTGCTACAATTTCACCTGCCATAAAGGCATAGATGAAAGCGCCAGGTGCCATAGTAATCAACGAGACCACTCCGAACGTCACTGTTTTAATTGATGTGATCCCATACGCATAATTTTGAATATTATATGGGAAAATCGGTACTAAGCGCGTTAAGATTAAGAAGCTGACACCATTTTCTTCTGCCCCTCGTTCAATTTTTTCGAAAAAGGCATTTCCTTGGAATTTATTAACAATAGCATCTCTTGCGACAAATTTCGCTATGATGAATGCCACTATAGCACCAAGTGTTGCACCAGTTAATGCTAAGAGCGCACCTAATACTGACCCAAATGTTATCCCAGCAATAATTGTTAACGGTGCAGCTGGCAACATGAATACAGCTGCGATAATATATATTAAAATAAATGTCGCATAACCAATAAATCCTAATTCTTGGAACCAGGTCTGCATCCCTTCAAAATCTGTTAGCCTATCCGTTAATCCGAAATGGTTAGCAATAAAGAATACAATTGCAATAATAGCAACAGCAATCAGGATCTTAACTAAGCCGCCTTTTTTCTTCTCATTTTGTTCAATCTGTTCACTCATTTTATATCCCTCTTCTCATCTATTTCATGACACGTTTAATGACTTGCCTACTCTTACGGCGGTTTTTCCAAGCTGATAATGGGCTTCCCAATGTATCAACTGGAAGCGGTGTATCTGAGTGAATAACAGGACCAAAAACTAAGTCTAAGATGTGCCATGCTTTCCCACCGCCATCACACATCGACTTACGACATGCGGCACAATACACAACAATATGCTTCGTTTCAAAATCATCCACACGACGCTTCATAACTTTCATTGCTACCTCTGGGTTGGCAGGTACAACCATTCCGCCAAACCCACAACAGCGAGCGTTCCCATGACTTCTTTCAGGGTCTACCCACTTATAACCAAGTTCTGTTAAAATCCAACGGATTCCGTCATGAATTCCGGTATAATTACGTACAGAACATGAGTCATGAACAGAGAAGACTACATCACTATCTTTTGCTTTTCCAACCAATTCCTTCGGCAAACCAATTTCAGGAAGTAACTCCCACAAGGAAGTCGTTTTATAGTCAGGACATGTGGCTAAAGTTTTCATACAGCTTTGACAAGCCATGATCACTTCATCCGCTTCAACAGCTTTCACATCAGCTACAAGACTACCAAAACGTTCTTGGAATTTGTCAGCTTGCCCAATCGCTATTGTCGGTTTTCCACAACATTTTTGAATCACAGATAAATCAGGATAAATATTTTTCAAATGCTCGATTGTTTTTTCAACTAGCATCGGATTATAAGAGGGTAACGCACATCCTGGTAAAAAAGCTTTTCTAGACATTATTTCTTCACCCCCTTGGATCTAATTGCAAAGAAGTTAGAGAATCCTAATTTCTGATGCATATTAATTGCTTTATGTCCAGGCATTGGTGACTCTCCACCATTTGCTTGAACCATATCTTTTCTAATCATACCAAACAACTCAGCAAACTTGTACTCTTCTGGGCAAACAATTGTACATTGATCACACATATTACACGAATAAGTCATCAACTTATCAATCTCACCGCTTATCACTGCTTTTCCAAAAATTTCTCCTGGGTAAGCACCATAATCATTTAACATGATACACTCAACCATACACTTCTTACATTCACATTTTAAACACCGACTACCTTCTGCTTTCGCGACTTTTTCATCAAAACCAAAATCACACTCATCAAAACTCTTGATCCGCTCTTTTGGATCCATCATCATCGTATGTTTTCGAGGTAAGTTTTCTACATCAGCAGGCAAAGGTAACTCTAATTTTGACTCCACTGCATATTCCAACTCAAAATTTCTATCTACACTCAAATCTTTACCAGCTAAAAACCTATCCACAGAAAGGGCTGCCTTACGACCTAAAGCCATAGCTTCAACAACGATCGTACCGCCAACATTATCTCCTGCTACGAATACATTATCGACAGCTGTTGCTAATGTTTCATCATTTGCTACATAACGTCCCCCACCCTTTTGCTCAAGCAGTCCATCAGTCACATCAGTCACAATTTGCCCAGCTGCAAAAATCAGCATATCACATTCTAACTCTAACATTTCAGCTAAATATGAAGGGTTGAACTTTCCTTCGCTGTCGAAAATAGATTCGACTTTCTTAATCTTAAGTCCTGTTATTTTACCATCTTGGCTAAGGATCTCACTTCCACCCCAGCCACATTGAAACTTAATACCTTCTTCGCGAGAACCAACCTGTTCATGATGACTCGCAGGTAAAGCATCTTCTTCTTCCAATGAAACAAGCGTAACATCTGTAGCGCCCACACGTAGCGATGAACGTGCACAATCCATCGCAACATCACCACCACCAATAACAATCACTTTAGAACCGATCTCCACCTTATCTGGGGTCAATGACGTGAGTTTTAAGAACTCAAC
>Ga0123355_10010989_pt1 | contig 13933 bp, 16 predicted proteins | sample TergutEmb28metaG_3_FD_89872 | JGI IMG/M metagenome (GOLD analysis project Ga0123355, IMG submission 89872) | Embiratermes neotenicus P1 segment gut microbial communities from Petit-Saut dam, French Guiana - Emb289 P1 | ecosystem: Host-associated > Arthropoda: Insects > Digestive system > Gut ... | reverse complement strand
GGAGAGGGCATGTAGTCAAACACAGTGTTAACTGGAGAGGGTATGTAGTCAAACACAGTGTTAACTGGAGAGGGCATGTAGTCAAACACAGTGTTAACTGGAGAGGGCATGTAGTCAAACACAACTATGTCAATTAAGATGTTTCAATTACTATAACTAGAAAACTACATGTTTCGGCACTTATTGGCCATCTTCAGGTTGTCTTAAAGAGAACTTAAGGTCCTACTATATATACTGCGTGTGCACGTGATGTAGAGATCTCTTCATTGCATAATGTGTAACTTGTATATTGGAAATGCAGTGGTGTATTCTGGCTAGAGGCACGATAGGGTCTGGCGGCTAGTATCGAGTTGCAGTCCTTGGTGCGCCTGTTTTATGAACATCCGTGTTCCTCTTCCTTCCTCCTAATTGGGGTCGTGTCCGCGGGAACGCCCGAAAGTGGCCTTGGAAGTACAGTCACTTAGTTTATACCTCGGGTGTTTGTGTGTTCCGAGTTCGCTTCAGTTTTCTCCTGGGTGGGTGTATGTCCACGTAGGTGGTGGTGCCGTGTGTCTCATGAGTCTTATATAATGGGCACTTGTATTGTTGCACTGTACTGGTATACCTTATAATCAGAACACCAAATCACTCTGTTGGAAATGTCATTTGCTATTTTATGTACCACTATTTATTCACTGAAGATACTATGGCATATTATTGTCATATTTCATTGGTATTATTATTGCGTATCGTCTTTCTAATCTACTAGTTTGAAATTTACAGTGTTGTTTGCACTGCAGGTCAGAAGTTCGCAATGCTGGAGCTAAAGTCACTCTTGTCAGAGCTGCTGAGGAACTATAAATTGTGTCTTGGAGATCCCGAAGAGAAGCTGGAATTTGTTGCAGAGCTTGTGCTAAAGTCACGGAATGGAATCAGACTGAAAATTTCACGCAGGGTGTGAGACATTAACCTGGAACTGGTAGACAGGAAGTGGTAACTTAACCTGGAACTGGCACTAAGAAGCCGTAAATTGAAAGAGTTGTCACTTAACTTCAGTTTTCGTCAAGTGATACATATCGATGACCATCAAGTGATACATATCGATGACCGTCAAGTGATACATATCGATGACCATCAAGTGATACATATCGATGACCATCAAGTGATACATATCGATGACCGTCAACGCAATCATGTGGTAAAAGGTCCTGGAACATCAAACAATGTTTCGACTTCTCAGCACAGAGCCAACTTCAGGCTGCATTACACAGCAGCTATCACTTCACGTAAAACTACAGGACATCCCACAATAAGATGCCACTTCGCAATTGTTATTTCTGCTTTATTCTAGTTAACCCGTAAGTTTCCTGTATTAAATTAGGACACAACAAACAGGCACACAAATAATTGTGTTTCAGTGAAGTGTTTAAAGAAAAATTGTGTCTATCGAACGGCTTTAAATATCTACAATCTTAGGCAAACGCAGCCGTGGGATTTTAAATACACAGAGTAAAGATCGGGCTATGTAACAAATATGGCTGTGCACAGTATATTAAGACTACAGACACACACACATACACACACACACACACACATATATATATATATATATATATACACCGATTGCTCCTATTAATTATTGAAACTTTGGTCAGGTTTCCACCATGGCAATTCTTTTAACAAAATTTGTACTTAATTAGACACGCAATGCACGTATAACCTAACACTGAGGAGCGATCGTGTAACCATGGTTGTAGTGGAGAAGCAATATTTATTACGTATTCTAAAAGTGCATGTTTATAGCCTTAGGTATCCAGAATGCCACGGGCATGCGCCGTAACTTTCACTGTGGCATGTCTGGCTGTACCACATTTTTCCAAATTATCTCACAGAAAGGACGGTTTAAAAAAAGTTACTGTATATAAAGAGTGCGTTTTTGCTTCTCCACAAATTTTGTCTGAAATATTTACCATTTTTTTTAAATCTGAACGAAATAAGTTCATAAATGTGTATTGTTTTCATGTAAAGTGCTCGTTATTCTTCTCAGATTTTAAAGAAACTTGAATTTTCCGGAAAGTTTTCGAAAAATAATTGCATATCAAAACTTCATGAAAATCAGTCTGGTGAGAGCCAAGTTGTACCATTCGGACAGACGGACGGACATTACGAAGCTAATAATCGCTTTTCGCAATTTTGCGAACGCGCCTAAAATTAAACTTTCTCAAGTGTCGATTTACTCAGTACAGCTAACACACGGTGCTTACTGAAGGTAACAGTACGTACTGAAGAGTGTTGTAACGTGAGACATGATTAATGTAATGTACAACAAGTAATGATGGAGGATACGATATGTCATTGCCACTTGCAGCCGAACATTACCAGCCTGATGGACCGCTCGCTGTGTGAAAGGATGTGAAGGTATTCTTGTCTTGCTGCAGCCTCGCTTCCACACACGTCCCTCCGGACGTGACAACTTGAAAGCTGTGCGAGGACTTGTTTGGAAAATCTGTATGGTATTGTGGTTACAGAATGTACGTTCCATTTCGGTGAATAAATTAGCGATTTTCAGTCTTGTTGTGGTCGTTTTCTGCCACGGAAATCTAAGCTTATATCTGACAACTGTTAAAATGGTCAGCCAACGAAAGTTATCCGTTTCTTTGTCCCAACAATCACCAGAGATACGGGTGTTAGTATTAATAGGGCGGGAATACCGGCTCCGCCCCTTTTTATGACACCACGGGTCATGTGACTAACCATTTGATACCTCCATCCACACTACTTAATATGCAAATTACCTAACTTATATGCAACTAATCTAATTGATATTCATACGCCCTTGATTGATATGCAAATTATGTAACTGATATTCAGATGTCCTTGATTGATATGCAATTGATCTAATTATTATGCAAATTACTTTAGACCAGACAGCTTCAAGCCCCGAACCTTTTGTTTTTGTTCCCAGACATTTCGACGCTTATTTGACCGCCATCTTGGACGGTCGCCATTTTCCAATACACCGGACAGGCGCAATTTTTGAGTTTCTTAATTTTTAAGTCCACCATTTTAAAATATAGCTATTAGAGCACTACTTTTAATTATAACCCAACTTTAAAGTCCGCCATTTTAAATTTTTCAATATAATGGCTAGCGCGCTAATTTTAAATTTATATTAACTGTTTAAGACTGTTATTCCTGAAAAAGATACGGTTAAGCGGTAGAATTCTAGACTCATAATTGAAAGATAGTAGGTTAGAATCGGTATGGTTCGCTCGCGGACTAAAAGCCACGGAGTTTAGTTTAGTTAGTAGGTTCGAATCCCACCTCTTGAACCATCACTTTTTTAAAAGGAAATAGGAATTGGGTAATAAATAAATACATATTTTCTCCATTTTAAATTATATAGAATTTATTAATACAATAAAAATACAATTTTATTAATAGGTGTACAAATGCAATTATAGCAAGAAACATAAATATAGGTTATTGAAAAAAAAAAATTTTTTAAATAGGCGTACAAATTAAATTATCCACACTTATAAGCATTTCTTATTTGGTAGAAGACTGGATTTTATGTTATCTCACAATGCATCGAAATCAATGGCATTTGTGTTTGGAGGTGTAGAGAAGCAATTTGATTCAACACACTTATCTCGCAACTCCACCACTTTATCTTGGAGTCTACAAAACTTGATCACTTGTCTGTCTATGCAAGCACTCGCTAAATCCATTAGCTGTGATCAATGTTTTTTGCTTAGATACACTTGGGTGTTCTCGCTCGTAACGCGTATATATCGTCCGCTGTAAATTGAGAGGGTATGGCGCGGGTCACCAACTTCGTGAACTTCATTTTTCGATATATTACTTTTGAATGTCACCAGAATGAATCACTTTGGTCATTCAACAACACATGACCTGAAGAAGTTCCAATCTTCGCCCGTGGTTTGAGGTCCTCATTCAAGTATATGGAGACGTAATTTGTCTCTAGCTTCTTAAAGAAGAATGTACGGCGAAGCAAACCCGTCACCTGGAAAATGTCAATAATATGCAGGCCCAGTAGGACACTTTGCATACTGGAGACTAAGAATGTAAAAGATTAGTCATTGAGCTAATAAATAGGCCGTCCGCAATGCACAAACATGTCTGGACTTGTGACATGCAAACGTGCAGCTGATGCCCGGTAGACTTATGTCGCTGAGTGGAGGTCATCCTAGCTGAGTGATATCAATAACTGTACGGTCCATACGACAAATAATAAATTGTGTTTTTTGAGGCCGGAAGCAATAGACTGCAACAGCAGGCAATGCCTCGTGGTGTAGCACAGTCTCCAGCTCTGAATATAGTACATCGCCATCATTCCAATTACACCCGTAGTCGATAGCCTGATTCATTGGGGCGTTAAACGATGGTACTTCCTCCCAGCTCTACGGTCTCTTAAAGACATATAATGAGACCCTGTTACTGTTGGAGTAGACAGCCGCCAACTCCTTGACCACGAATTCACTATCTCGCCCTTCCAACATGTGAAGTCAATTATTAAGAGAGACACTGCAGATTGATAATCGTGAGCGTACGTACCTTCATTTATATCTGCGACTTGCACGACTGCTGCTGCTGCTCCAACTGGCCGCAAGCGGGACACATTCAAAACTGAGCGCGGAACATTCGCAGGTGTAGCGAGCAGGTAAAAACATGTTCAAGAATGACGCCACCGATTGTCCCCTTACTCTGTGGCGGATACAGATGCAGCAGTAGTGACCGCAGACATTCGAAGTAAATCCCTGTGTCTGTGGTGCTTAAGTGTCCAAGAAATTGAGCGGCTTTGCAGGAATGCCTTGATTTCGAGCTTGTAGGGTGGCAAACCATATTAATCAAAATATTCCTCGTACCCAGAATCGCAAATACCAACAGCTACCCAATGCGTACCGGGCAGGTATTGTTTGTCGAGATTGATGACAATTACTGATGGCTTTATAAGTGTGGAAGGTGAAAATGAATAGGATAAAAGCCTTGAAAATACATTACATGTTCATTTCAAAATTTATTGATTTGATTGGTATTCATTCTGCTGTGAAGTTTCTAGAGTTGTCGATTTCGATGAGTCCAGGAAATTCAGCTTAAAAATGAAAGTGACGGGTTCTTGTAGCGTTTTTAGAACCGTGCCTCAATACGCACATTTCCCTGACGTGGGAGGCTTATATGCTCTTCGTATGCCTCTATGCCTGGAGTTACGTCAAAACCTAATATGTAGAAGAACTTGGTAAAAATTTCTAAGCTAATCATGTGAGCACGGTCATCGTGATGAATACCACTACTTGAAAATAGTGTTTCGCAAGCCCTGGTAGCTCCTAAGGGTGAAGAGCAATCCATAGTGAGTGGCTCTGGAGGGTGCTGAAGGTTTGCATAAAACACGAGATTTGTCCTATCATAATGAATAAAGTGGAATGAATTTGTACTTGCAGAACCAACGAATTAAGTGTTTATAACAAATGTCATAAGAATCCTTTCCGGAATTGGTCCGAGGAATGCATTTTTGATAGACACCTGCTGGGCCCCAGAACTCGCAATAAAGGTTTTAATCTGAGTGTGCCTTGTGTTTCATTCTCAAAACATTAGCTTGAGCAAGAAGAAGAGGGGGTTTAATTTAACCTGAGTGATAAAAAGAGTAGCATCTAAAATCTTGATACGCATTTTGTTATCGTCTGAAGGGTCAAGAGATAAAAAGCTTATGGTGCAGTGTAAGTTTAATGTTCATGTCTAAACCATTAATTAGCATATTATCGGAAATGAACAAGTCAGCATGGGGCCTTCCTCATACTTCTAGAGTTTTGCCGTTACTGAGGTAATTTAGTCGTTTGGCACAACCACTGTTGCCTTTGAGTTCTCCAGGATAATCGAGGTAACAGAAACTTGAGACTAGATAGGTAACAGATGCATCAGAACCGTAGATTAGAAGTTTTTCAAGGTACGCCTTGTAATTGTAGTTTGTCCCATGAAGGGTACCTTGCTTACCGTTTAATGAGACACTGAGAGAAATAACCATTGAATGCAACAAGTTGTTGACACTACGAACTGTTTGTCTCAGCACTTTCTATATCTGATCCATCAGTTTTGACAAGTTTGATGCGTAAGAGTAGGCGCACAGAATTTAAATCTATGTAGTAATCGCTATGGCCTGAGCAATTAAATTTTAGGTGTGGAGGGTTGTCTGGTGGCGAAATAGGTTTCTATGTAACGGTGTGACTATTTGCGACAGAAGTTGCATGCTATGCTTAAGGAAGATGTCTATATCCGATTTTAAACACTCCATTATTTCATATACTTTTTCTCCTCTGTGAAAATATATTTCACCTTCCTACATCTGCCTTGAGACTGAGCTCTTTTTGGCTTACACTTCCTTTTTAAACCCAAGCCATAAAACGTCATTTTTTTATTCTTTACTTCAAAGTTACCCTTTAGTTCGCTAAAACGAGTTTTGAAAATATTGCCCACAGGCTGTTCTGGTTCCTTATTAAGAATATCGGTTATTATATTCGAACCCATTAAGTACTCTTTTTCTACATCATTTGCCCCTGAATACAAGAGAGGTTTAACAAAACGGAAGAGCCTTCTGAAGAAGGAACATATACCGTTACCGCTCTGCACCCTGAAATTAGCCATGTAAAGAAGACCAATCTCCCCACCACTTTGACTTACGTAGTATCGTGTATATCGATCCACTGTAACTGAAAAACTGAGATTTATTGCGCTGAGGACTTCTTTCTAAAGTGTAACATTACAAGGCACGAAATTTTACTTGCTTCAATCAAAACATTTTCACCAGTTTTCATAACTTGACGAATCGAAACTGACTCTATAAAGGACTGTTCCACTGGTTTGTACAATGGTTATTCAAATGTATGGTAATCAGGGTTTGATGGGAATAGTAAGGAAGTAGTAGTCGCACACAAGTATCTCCAACCAAATCTTGTTTCATAATAACCTGTAAAAGTACACGGGTTCAGGTGAGCAACGTTAAATTTGTCTTTTGTGGATACGTTCGCTGTGGAAAATACAATTAGCAGAGTTCATAATTGTTTCTGCCAAATCATGTCATTATATACACGGGCAGGGAAATAAGTTTCTAAATTTTTTTAAGCATACTTGAATTTATACCGTGATATGTAAACACTCCTTTATTTTGCCCTTGATATTCGTTTATGTAGTTGCTAAATATACGGATAAATTTTTCGTGTATAAACGGTTCGAAAATTCGAGGTATATTTGTGAGAAGATCAAACACAGATTCATAGTGTTTTACAGAAAATATGATTTCCTCCAAATCAAAACACAGTGTATTCTAAAAAAAAGTTTCTTGTATCCTTTAGGGTAAGATATCTCGACTAGTCCGATCTCCCATTTATCATGTTCAAACTCGAGTGGTGTTGCCAGTTTGATTCTAAAGTCGGCTATTGTGTTGGCCGGAAAATAATAACCTGAAATGTCTGACGGCAATGTCAAATTAAAATAACCCATTATATTTTATTGATATCGGTAGCGTTTACCTAAGAGTTGATTGTCTCGTCGTATACTCTCCACTTGACAAAGTGTTGCTTAATACCGCCATTGTTGGAAGTGCGCATTATTTTATCCATTTAAAACCTTGTCTTGGGTGAAACAGTGACCGCAAAAAGCTAGTAATTGTAAAACTGGACTTCGATAGGGCGATCTTGCAAGTCTAGCAGTTCGTAAACAGGTTGGGACACGCGCTGTAAAACCCTTACATACCCGAAATATCGATGTTGAAAAGGGTTGTTCATACCCTCGGAAAACCTTACTTTCTTATCGTCACAAAATCCCTCAATTTAATTTTACACGACATTGAGGAGTTTTATCCCAGAGACTCTTCATTTTTGCAACAGAGTAAATGTTTGAGGGGTTTACTTTGCTTGGAGGCATACCTGTTGTGAAATGGACAGAATTGTTGTAACCTGTTAATAGTTTATTTATAACGTCCAAGTAACTGTATGTGTTGTATTTTGTGAAATATTTATAAATCCGTATCATCAGAGATTTGTTAAATCGTTCAATAAATGCGCCCTTTATGTCGGGAGTGTGAGTCGTGTGAAAAGTTATTCCCTGACGTTTCAGGTACTGTTGGACTGTTGAATTAAGAAATTCAGTACCCTGTCGGATTGTATGGTAATTGGTTTCCTATTTTGAAATAAAGATTTCAAAGGTGGTGTGATTGAGGTACAGGTCTTGTCCTTTAAAGGCACGCTCCAAGCATACAGCGCAAAAATTTCTATAACTTTTAAGAGGTATTTGTACTTATCGTTCTGTTTCGAGAGGGAACTTAAATCTGCAAGATCCATTTCCCAGACATCAAATGTTGTTACAGTATATGGATTACGCGGGAATCTCTTTCGCACAGGTTTGTGAAAGTGTACTTGTTTTGACTTGACAGCCACTCTTACACATCCTGTTTCTCATTTTTAAAGACATTTACTAACTTTGCTAATGAATCAAACCCTGCTGGATGTTTAGGATCGTAATAGAATTTCACCGGAGACATTATTATTAATTCAACGATCCCAAGGCACTTTCCTTGTGTTTGTAAACAGTTGCGAAAGAAACCGCGTATATTTAAGACCTTTGTTTGCATTGATCTTGCCTTAGGGACTATAATTAACTCTGTGCGCCAGTCTGCAAGATTATTTGTTTATATGCCTCCTGTCCTGATGAGTGACCAAGTTTTATCAGGTCATGTGTTGCCTTGTACCTCTTCCTATCCACAAACACGTGTTTGTTGTATTTAAAACCCGACCGACCTATTTTAAAGGAACCGTCAGTATCATCTTGGTAAACACCAAACGTGGGGTAGTGGGATACTTTACGTTTTAATAGGTTATGAACATACTTTGAATGCGCATGTGAAGCAACCATTTCTGAATCAGACTGTTTTAAACAGAGGCACTGAACCAATTATAGACTTCCGTTTGGGTTTCGTTTTAAAAGTTGGTTTGATAGTACCAGTTTCTACAACATGATTGGGGATTAGTTCCCGTTTTTTGTTTCTCGGTTTTCAAGTATGTATCTTGATGCAAACGAACTTCGGTTCATTTATTACAGTTATGATCCTTACTTTTAAGTATCTTTTTAACAGGTGATGGTGGTGGTAAAGTTGGCGGGGGTTCCTGAGAACAATTTTCACACAGTTCCGGAGGGAGCAGAATCATACCTTGCAATGCCATTTCCAATTATTATTATTATTATTATTATTATTATTATTATTATTATTATTATTATTATTTTACTTGACCTATTACACCTGATAAAACACTTGCGAGCTGTGGAAATATAAGCCCGCCCTTTTGAATTTAAAGTTTACGTTTACTCTTGTACTAATTTTAGGATTTACCAACGCTCGTAAGCGTTTCTTATATATATTTAGCGTGCTCTTTTCATCTTTGGATAATTTATTATTTCCGTTTAGCATATTTATAGCACACTCGATAATAGCTTACACGAGTTCGACGTCTGCATTTGCATGTAACGCACGTCTGGGTTGTGGTTTAGCGTCTTTAAGGACGTGGAGAAAGTGAAGTTGTGATTTTAACCGATTCATTACCCTGTACAGGTGCAAAAACATCACAAGGTTCCCCTGGAAAAAACTTTGTTCAGAATCTTAGTAATTCGTTCATCGATTGTGTTAGATCCAAGTATAAATAACTGTGCGGGTCTTTACAAGCTTTCAGGTACGTTTCATGAAAACCGGAAATGTTTTCGAAGTAGACATGCCGAGCGAAGAGCACAATCTCAGTCTTGTCCACCGGATTCTTAAACAGAACTATATACTTGCTATTTACAGAAATATCACGTGACGAAGAACCTTGGTGAAATACGTTTTATGTAAGTAGAACTAGACTAATGTCACGATGATGCGATCCTTTGCTAAATAATTAGCTCACTTTTGTAGAATAGGCAGAGTCCATCAAATTATACAACACTATTTGTGCTGGTACATTTTCTGGTTTCTCGAAGTCTGATACAACCGTAACAAATGAACCGTTATTCAAGTGATGCGATGCGTTATTCGCACTATGACACCAAACTATATTTTAAACACAATGTCACAAAGCTGCTCCCAGCGCCCCAACAATCCAATCACAAACGTGGATTTGCCGCAACAACTCGGTCCTGCGACGATTAATGTGAATGTATGTTGCAGCTTCAGGATCATACTCTAAAATGTACTGAAATGCGCGAGAGTGACTATTTTTATTGCACTACTTCCAGACTAGAACAAATAAACAAATAAGTAAATAAATAAATTACACGATAACGCGGTCTATATTAATCATGCCCGTATGATAAGGAGTCAATGTTGTCAATAAGCCGGCGTTTCTTAAAGACAAACTTGAACTCCTTTGTTTCAGGTTCAGAAACAACGACACCAACGTGTTTCCTTTTGATCTTCTTAGGAAAATGTACATGCACCGGGGTGGTCTTTCAGCATCATGACCCTCAAAGTAGTGATATTTAGAACCATTGAATTTTCATAAATCGCTTTGCATTTGGTTGCACGTTTTCATGAAAACATAAAACGCATTGTTATTAGGGCCACTCGAAACAAATTCTTCAATAAAGGAGACAGAGCCAAAGAAATCCAACTCGTCTGTAAGGTGACCCAGATAATCACGTGTTCTCAATTTTAGGGTTTCATCTACATTCTGATTGAAGATAATACTGTATCACAGTACAGGACAGACCCCAATTCGCTCAGGTACTCGCAACGTTTCAGTCGAGCTTCGGTCATTACGTAGGCAGCAACTGCCACGTTAACATTTTTCCCTGCTGCTATGTTATCCTCGGAATGTTTCCATGATACCGATACCACGTCATCGTTCGTAAATATGAGGTTTGTAACCTCAGTACACGAACTTGACGAAAGCTCGAATAACTTTCACCTAGGTCACACGGGTTGTCCGGGTCTTGTTCTGATTTTGCTGCCATTTACCCCACACCGAGTTTAAATTCAGTTTCGCCAAAGTCTTTTGCTCCCATTTTTGGAAAATTAGGCCTTGTCTGAAGCAATTCCCTCTGCGCGCCTGTTGTCCTCAATGTACTTGTCCTTGTATGCCTCACTCTGAAACGAGGATGGGTAGCCAGACGATTCTAGTATTAATTTCAGGAACATGTTTACGTACTCTGCAAAAAGGCCTCCTAAAATGGTGCTTCTGTCATACCACGTCACTTATTCCTAAATTTCAAATACGTCCACCAAACAATAGCCCATTTCTATGGCTTTGCGTACCTCATCCACCACCCATGTCCCAGCTATACACCGCTCATCAGCGTGTACAATTACCTTGGTTTATCGTGTCGGCACAAGCAGATCCAGTCAGGGTTACAGTCTTCCTCCACGTACACTTTCGGGCGACCCACAGGAAACTTGCCCTACTTACATATGTAGGGGTACAGACTGATAACATCCACAAAATGGATTTCTTCCCCATGCTTGACTATGTAGTAGATTTTCGTCGCCCGGGTCAACACCCGTATAAGGCATCTCGAATATTTATTGCACAATTCTTCACATAGCAACGTTCATTTTTGAAGTCTGGATTGTCCCAAAAGACTTTTGTAAAGTCGCGATCCCAGATCGAAATAACTTTATAACCAGTGTCTATTATTTTCTGCAACCTCGCTTGAGTCTCCTCATACCGGCTCAGTAGGGGTTCTCCAGTGTTGTCGACGGGTTTTTGTCGATTGGGCATTCATCGACACCCATGCCAAAACCACCCTAGATACTCAAAGATTTTCCTCGTCTCAGCACAATACCCATCGACTTTCACACTTTGTACGCAAGGCAAATAAACATCCCTTCCATTTCCGGCATGAGCAGGATTGTTTTTCGTCTGACCAATGTACGCCAGCCATTGGAGGGCTTCATCACACTGGCGGTATGACATCGGGATACCTACAGTGTGTGGTTTCAGAAATATCGTCCGGAACACCTTGTTGCAAATGAACGATATTGTAATGGCCTGCCAAAAGGGGTTAATTTTGAACAATTTAAAAAAATCAAAAATGCAAAGCATGCCTGCCTCAGGAAATCGACATCGTTAATGCAGTAGGCCAAGAGCTCCTGCTTATGGCAGAAAATTTTCTCATTTTGCTCCTCGTACCATTCCAAAAATTGGTCTCGCTCATCGCCCGATATGTAGTCTTCCCCATATTACTTGGGTTCAGGATAAGGGCCAACATAGTCAAAATTCTTGGCCTATTAAAAAAGGGAGAGTAGTACCCCTTCTTGCATGTGAGGTCAAATGGGTTATGCATGTTCTTTAGACTCATAGGCAGAAAATTAAGCGAATCCAAAAAGTGCAGATTCTCAACAACCATGCTAAGAATTTTTGCACCGGCCATTATAAATTGGGGCGTCCATCTAACTTCCAGAAACTTTCGCAACACAAACTGTGCGTTGTATCCACGAGAGTTATGTGATATGACATCTTTTCCGTGAATTTAGCGACGGTCTTCCGTCCAAAACACGTGGATACGCTTATTACACTCTTTACAATGGACACTCAAGTCATCCACCGCTTCGCCCTTTGAACGCATCAGCTGAGCGCATATGAGGTTCGGAATATGCTCAAAGGAACCACCATGCTTTTCAAGGTCCTGTGTGCATTCCGTATCAAAGATAACCTACAGAAACTGGTCTGTTGGCTTGCTAGGTTTCAGTGGAGCCACGTAGCAAAAATGGCCTGAAGGTTGCCTCTTGTAACAATTATTGCAAAATAGCTTGAAGCATTAGTGTTTTGGATCACTAGTTACTGTAAAACTACAGTTTCGGCATACTTGTCTCCACTGAGACCAGCTTGCCTTTCACTACGAAAACATTTCTCTCAGCGTGAGGAAAGAAAACCAACAAGATGCAACAATATAGAAGATTTATTGTCAATAGTGGATATTGATTATTGACACTGTCTCAACATGTTTCGGGCATCTTTATGCCCATCTTCAGGAGAAAGACACTTCTTACTGCATGTGGAGTGTATTTTCTGTAACAAGAAAGGACGCGGATATTAGCCGTGTTGTCTTTTATGGTGATAGTGTGTGGTTTGATAAGTTGGGCTATTGGTGTGTGTGTAGCCGTGTCTAGTTGGGTGTGTCGTAGTATTGTAAGCCGCTTCCTGCGTCTAGTCAGGTCAGGTGTCTAGGGACTGGTGCCTAGGTGTATGTATCAGTCGGGTTGGGAGGTTTATTTACGTGCAGGTGCACTGGGTGGGTTATAGTTGTTGTTGAAGGGCGGGTTATTATAGGGGTTGTGTTGCATATTAGAATAACGTACATACCTGGTAGTGCTGGATGTGGCGGTTTGCGGCACTGTGGTGCTATGGTGAGGGTGTGATCACTGTGAAGGTTGCTGTTCGACTGGATGGGTCATGTAGGAGGGTGGAAGGGGTTGATGGCCATCTCGAGTAGTGGGTTGGGTTCACCAGGGTTCTGTTCGGAAATGAGCTTGCCAGATTTGTGAAGTGCTTGTATAAAGAACTGTTCGTATGGGTTTAACAAGGAGGTGTTATTGAGGGGTTTTAAGAGAGACATGGTTTTCTCTAAGGGCCCGTATTCATGTCGAATATTAAGGATGTGGAGGGCATATGCAGATAATGGGTTATTGTTCTTTATGTACCGGGTATGCTCTTTATAGCGTTGCCTTAGGCTCCGGCTAGTCTGACCCACATACGATATGTTGCATGTCACGCATGTGAGTTTGTAGATGCCACTTCTGTCGTAAGGTGATGGGGGCATATTGCTTTGTTGGTGGGTTTGGACAGGTGTGAGATAGTGTTGGAGCATTTATAGGTCACTCTTATATTGGTGTGTTTGAACAGGTTTGTGATTTTCCTGATCTGCGGTGATGTATATGTGAAGGTGGTCCATTTTGTGTTTTTGGTGGTGGAGG
>Ga0123355_10010988_pt1 | contig 13934 bp, 9 predicted proteins | sample TergutEmb28metaG_3_FD_89872 | JGI IMG/M metagenome (GOLD analysis project Ga0123355, IMG submission 89872) | Embiratermes neotenicus P1 segment gut microbial communities from Petit-Saut dam, French Guiana - Emb289 P1 | ecosystem: Host-associated > Arthropoda: Insects > Digestive system > Gut ... | reverse complement strand
ACGGCCGAAACATGTTGAGCATTGAATGAGTATTGAATAAATAATAAAATAAGTGGCATCAAGTTGGTTTTCTCTTTACTCAACTATAAAGATGATGCACGGTCCCATAAACATAAGAAACAACACTTTCTTCATCAGTGATTTAATTCAACTATATTGTCTTCGACATGTTTCGAACAACGAAGTGTTCATCATCAGGAAGACTATACAAGCAGCTTTACGGTATTTTATCATGCATCTATACAAGCAGTCTACACACTGTCAGGATATTTGATACAGTGACTAGACTGCTTATATAGGTGCATGATAAAATACCATAAAGCTGCTTGAACAGTCTTCCTGATGATGAGCACTTAGTTGTTCGAAACGTGTGAAAGACAGTATAGTTGAATTAAATGATGGACGAAAAAGTGTATTTTATTGGTTCTATTTGCATATCACGATGCACAGTTCAGAAAATGCAAACCTTTCCAGAAGGTTAATACTTCTTTTAGTTCCAACTGGTTATGGTTTCTTTTCTTAGCTTCAGGCTTAAAATTCCATCCGAGTCTCTACAATAGTTGTGGAGTAACGTGTCAACGATTATGGGTAAATTAAGCACCCGGTTTAGGTTTATCTCCGGTAATGAACAGTGACCAGAGTCCTTTCATTTGCGCACTTTGTCGTATCAAAATGTTGTGCGGAAGGACAGGTTGTGAAAAGTAGGCTCCGACGACCATTCTTCTGGGGTGTCACGCTGTGCCGTTTCGTGAAGAGTTCCCGACGTTTCGAATAAATGTAGCGCTTTTATCTTTGGGGTCCAGTAGTCCAAGCCGAGCAGCCGTGCCCAACCAACCAACCAACCAACCAACCAACCAACCAACCAACCAACTCACAGCTAGTCGACGTACCTTAGTCTGTAAGGCCATTCCTGCGCAAAAGATGCATTCCTGGGCTGTGACGCCGACACCTTGTAATTACAAGGAAGACTGCGCTTATGCTAAGTACCTTCCCAGCTTGGCCGCAAGACCTTGACGTATTCATACTATGGACTTTCGCTACAAATGGCAGTGTGTCCTTTGTGGGGAGGATCATGTTGGGACGAGCATCTCCGCGATCGCTGTGTCCCGGTTTTAATCACATCCTTGGCATTCTTCCTACAACTAAAGAAAATCAAGCAAAACCTGTGTCGGATTTGCCAAAAAGTGCTAGTCACAGTTCGTTCTGTCAACCTTGCCGCCTTTTACGGGCAACTTGGACTGACCTACTATGTCCAGGCGAATTTAATTATGTTAACACCCGAACAAACTGTTCGATGACATGCTGTGAGACAGACCAAGACGAACCAGTCCTAATAATTTTGAACTGCTATCACTGGAAACGTTATAAATCCCCAAACGCTTGACATGTAGGGACTGCTTGACCCCGAAGATGAAGCAATATGATCCTCTGCAACATGGGGGTCAACTTATCCAGCGACACAGTGTAACATTCCGGGAATACCTGAATCTTCAGCAGCAGCAGCACAACTACCACCACAACCACCACAACCACAACCACCACCACCACCACCACCACCGTCGGAGCCTCATGTCTCGCAAAACAGGCTTCTATTATATCATGTTCTGTTTGTATTTGGTTAATCAACCATATCATTTCCTACACATCACAATATTCTTTTACATAAATAAAATGTACATCTATTTTTACAAGTAAATCACTCCGCTCACACTTACAAAAAAAACATCATTACACCAGTAACAGAATACACACAGCAAATCTGGGGACAGCTTGTCCTTGTACTTAATGACACTTCAGGATCCTGCATCTTTAAACATAAACAGTGGCATTACATATTGCACAATCCAGTTCACTACTAACAATCGGTAAGAAGAACCAGGCAGCCATTCAGAAAAGAAAAACGCCTATGAGTAATATAATTCTCTGGTCTTAACGGAGACGGAGCAATTTCGGAAGGCGTTCATTGGGGTAAAGATGAAATTGTGTGAGATTAGCATTTAAACAGTCACTCATTTCCTACAAAGTTATACTCCGCTCTCAAGTTTTGTGTTGGGAGAATCAGAACTAAAAACTTTATGGAAGTTCAACTCATTTTGTATACTCGTACATACAGCATATTAAGAGTATTCTTTATCTTGAAAATAAAAACTTACCACACTAGACTACATGAATATAAAAGCACACAGACATTTCCCTCGTGATACATAATAAGTTGTTAATTATTATATCCATATAAAACCAATGCATTATTCATCTGTGCCTTCCAGGTATTGTGGGCAAGGAAAAAAAAAGAATGTCACACAACTAAGCCCCACAGCTCTACACCACAATGTTTTTTATGTTTTACGAAAAAGAGCGTTATCAATTGATAAGAGCATCAAAACTTCTGCAATCCGTTATATACCACAAGAGATGGGAGGGGTATATTTAACGTAACCATGGCAATAGGAGGCTGCGGGTGGCAAGTCATGGTCTGCTGTAGGTTATTTACTTTATTGAACTATGGAGGTCTTTACTCAAAACAGTAACCTCATCACTACATTGGTGTGAAGTACGGGTGACAGAATGAAGTAAGAAAATTTCTGCCACAAATAGGACCAGCCTACAGAGCCTTATTTTCAAGGCAAGAATAAGTGCAAAACTTCTACATATTAAAAATAAAGTGTAAATCTAAAAAAATTTAAATTTTTGCAATTTGTTAAGTTTCACAGTGTAAAGTATCCACTATTTTAATTAGTATTCAGTTCATTTCACACAAATTCGAAAATATTCACCAAGTAATGAAGCAAACTTTGTGCTTTGCCTGCAACACACAGGTTGCAAATGTACAATATGTACATACACATGAGTTGTACACAAGACTAATACACTCAGAATGGCCATATGCAACGTATACACCATGTACACTGATTCCAATACCGAATTAGCGAGCTGTGGGTGGCTACAGCTGGATTTTTCAGTATTTGTGACTTCACACACCCCCAACTAGACTGTGAAGTTATAATTAGCTCCAAACGTTATGAAACCTTCACACCCTCCCGAATACACTGGAATATTACATAAAATGCCACCCCCCTCCCCAAACCCCACACACCAACATTCAGGCTGCTTCAACTGACAGCAGGTAGTGCAGCCATCACCTATGTTCCATTTCCCATGAGTCAGAAACTATGCAAGTTAGTTCAATGCACTGTAGTTTCTGCAACATTTTCTACTCCCCATATTGAAAGGTGTTGGATGAGGTTTCCTTCAGCTCTAACAAACATGCTGTTCATTGTATTTCTGCTGGTAAAACCAATTACGCTACATTCTCAATGCTTTATTTTAGTTCATATTCAGAGTGAAAGTTATTACCATATTCAATGCCCACAAATTCCATAGCAAAATGAGACACATGTCAAACTCTGAAGAACCTGGCAGCCACAACCCCCTCATTATTCTCACCAAAAACATGTTGAAAGCAGTTTAAATGACAGTCTTCAGTGCAACATATTGCACTGTCTTGTGTCAAAAAAGGTAAAGGTTCTCTCCTAACTCAACAGGTGTTCACAGTTGTGTCGTGAATTTATGGTGTCAAGACTAAAAAATGTGCCCAATAATCCACCCACCGTTCTTAAGACCATATAATGACTCTCTGTGGATTAGCAAGTCATTTTCTGCAGAACAATACGCGTTACTCTGAAGTTCACATATCCACCAGGACCAGCCATGCTAACCAGTTATTAAACAGTACAAATGTAGGATCTATTTCTCACCATGCAGCTGGATGGATGCGCCAGTTCACAAAATTCAGTCTTGATTCACAATGTGTCATAGAGTCTTAAACAAATGCAACTGCAGCAATTTTGTTGAATCTCATTACTGACGACACAGACACATGAGTGTTGATAAATGATTTTCTTGAAAGTGTTAACAATCTATCGCCAATTTCATCCACATTTTTGTCTATCAGCATGTGTCTTCTGCATGTCCTCTTAGTTCCCAGAATGGAACCTGTTGCTAGAAACCTTTCCATATAATTGTAACATGTTCTACAGTCTACTGCAGGTCCAGGAGCATTCATCAGAATTCCTAACGTTCTTTCTGGAAGCGTAAACAGTGTTACATACCACAGGAAATGAAGTGATATTCCAATGGAATCCAAATAGCTGAAAGTGAGTCAGAGAGTCCTCGCATCACCTCTTATAAGCAATGTGGGGATGAACTGGTGAGGGGGCTCAGCATGTAACATAAGCGGTGCAACTGGAAGTGGCTAGTGACTATGGTCATTTACAACAATGATGACTTAAATGCACATATCCCCCAGAACATAGGTAACAAAGCACTGGCTGCCTGTCTTAAAGCTTCTCATGCCCAGCCCACCCAAACAACCATGATCACAGAATTCCAGCACACCCAAACACCCCCCACCCCCTCCCCCCCAAAAAAGAGAGACATAAAATGGATGACATTTTGAAATGTACATTATTATGGCCAACATGTTGGAGTTACAGTGGCTTTTCTTGTACGACACCGCGCGTGGGATGAAACAACAGGCTTATTTGTTCCCACACTTTCACGTGTCCAACTTTCTCTGAAACAGTAGGAGTTAGGATAATACAAAAATATCTTATAAGCCAGCATATACTACAATACCTTTCATTACTCATAATGTACAAAATGGAAGTAAGACAGTCTATATATTAAAATGAAGAAAACTATGTACCTTTAATGTAATGAGGTGTTTCAGTATTATTACATATAACACACATTCATCCATTCAGGTACTCCAGCACAGACACTCCAAACTTTGATCAAAAGCTACCAATAAATCACAATGTCCATATAATTAATACTCCATCTCTCCAATTTTTACAAACCGTTTGGCAGCAAGCAATGGAATATGAACCTTCAGTTTCCTGCTATACACTACTATAAATTGGCTTTGTTACAATCAATCATGCATATATACTGTATATATCTATTCAAATAATACAATGCAATACTTCTTTCATATATCATTATTTACAGCATATACATACCAAGCAAATTAATGGGTTGTAAATTATTTTACTCACTGCTTAATCTGTGACAGGTTATGTCCAGCAAACACCAACGATTTTCACATATGCTGAACTACTGAAAGATTCCTCTTATGAACAGTCTGGCAGAAAACTTGGATGCTTCTCCTGCCTACTCAGGGTGACCCAAAATGTAAATTCACTTCACAAATGCACTGTCTAGAAAATATGATGTAAGATTCTGGACAATCTGAAAACCATGCATTAATATGAGTATGTAAAAGAGGAAACCTTACATTTCCATGATGGAGAGCATGTTGAAGTAGAACAGAATTTGCACCACATGCCTCACACATGAAATAATTTTCACAAGTCTGCAGTGTACTCTTATGAGACAGAACCTCTACATGTTTCATTCCGTATTTCAAGCACTGGTTTCACAAAGTATAAAAAGACATTCATAAAAATGGCAGGCAAATGAGCTGGAAGTATATCCTGGAAACTGAATAATTGAATGAACAAATGAATGAAAATATGGAGTTTAAATATGTGCAGAATGAGATGTGTTAGTCTTTAAAAAGGTTATTACACGAATTGTCGTGATATCTGGTTGTGCATTTGTTTTTGTTTTGAGATCACAGCTGTTGCAGCATTACATACTAGGATTTGGAAATGCTTGTAGCAGCAATTTTTCTATATAGCAGCGATACTTCTCTCACAAATGGTCCGTAAAACATACTCAAGTCACACTCACGGTCATACCATAACCCAGCTCCTTGATCTCACCTAAATGGAGTGACCATTTTACATGAGAACATAAACCAATAGCAGAAAATGAATTGTCAGAGATTACCATCTACAACCTCATGAAGCATGTTTTGAGGTTCTCAAAGCAGTGATGATGAAAAGAATCTTCTGGGATGTTATGCTGTCAACTGGTAAAGTCACCAAAAAGACTTCTTGGACTGCTTGACCCCAAAGATCACGACATGGTGCCACCTCCAAACATCTGTGACTATTTACCAGTCATCACTGCACAACATCCTAGAAGACTTAACCTCACAGACCAAGAAAGCTATACAGTTCACTTGAAACAAAGGCAGATGACAATAAGCCTATCAGGACAATCATTTTCTTATTAAAAGGTAAGACAAATTTTGAACCTCCTCTGCTTTTTCCTTATTGTCGGAACGCTTCAACTGGCTTTCAGTCTCACCTCCACTATTGAGGATAGCCCGCTATTACATGTTGCAGAATCAATGCTTCATTAAAACTCTGAAACGCTTGGTGCATTAAGTGTCATTACAGAACACCGAATGCCAGTTGCAATGCTGCTACAAGCACAACTACCACACTTGAACACCCCGTGAGGGATGCACCGGAATAATCCGGATCCGGTCGACGTGACGTGGTCTTATTCTTCAGTGAAAGAGGATCAAGTCTAAGAACATCGGCTTGCGCTGAATGAGCCGCGGCAGTGAAATCACTTGCAACGGCACCATCCCCTGTCGTCATGACGTCAAACACACACCAGTCAAGATAATGATCGGTCAGATTGTTGATGACTTCGTTGCTATCCGACCTACGGCAACGCTCCACAGCTTTATCCCAAGGTAGCTTGTGACCTCTCTCTGCGACGGGATCTAGCCGCTCGGATGCAGGACAGCCACGTACACATAGACTACTGTCGCCGAAACTTCCATCGCCACCGCTACTGAAGTTGACAAGTTCCTCTGGCATACGCGCTGAAAAGGCCAGGTAGCGGCCCGCCTGGCGCACTATGAGAGTGGTTTCGATATATCGTACATAGATTTCGACCCGCTGCTGTTCGTACACTGTCAGCACAACACTTTCGTCGAGACCCGACCGCTGGGTACTATCGATGAACATGGCCGGTAGAGGCGCATCCGAGGTAGCCTCGTACGTCTTTTTATCGGCGCAGGACGTGCTGTGGCCACGAATGACAATTGTCACCTGCAACAAGAACAGAAAAGTGGCTTCTAAATGCAATGAATTAATAAAATTATTGCTCGCAGGAGACCGCGACCTTCGTTGTGAAATATCCTCTTATCTGAAGCAGGAGTATAAATTTACACTGGCTGAACGTGATTTGGCAACAGTGCTGCTATGGGGTTGAAGGAGGTTCACTGCTACATCAGCTTCGTGGCGGTTCGCCCATTCGTTCCCGGGGGAGGGGGGCATACCTTACTCTTCGTAAAGAACAGACTGGAACTAGAAATATTACTGAGGCGCAAAAAAGCGATTATGTTGACTAAAAGCATTGGTGTGGGGTAGCAAATTCACGTTTTGGGTGTCTACTTACAGATCAGCAGCTGAACCCAGGAGGTTTACTACCTTGAGATCGTTCCGCTTAGTTGCTAGAATATCAGCATGGTAAACTGAAATTTTTAAAGCGGATATCCAAGCCCTCTGGGGTGTCAACCGGCATTTACCGACGTTTCGGAGAAGCCTGGAGCATCCACGTTCAGGGTCTAATATAGTAACTTACTTGTACTACTAGACCCTGTAGATGGAGATGGCAAACATCCGAAACGTCGCCAACCATTTAACAAATAATACGGCGTCATATCCCAGAAGACTTGAGACCATCAGCACCGCTGTGAGAACCTAAAATATAAAATCTGGCAACATCTTACATTAAATCCCATGAAATAAATGTTGCACAATCCTAGCAAACAACGCACAATCAGTATGACTAAGCCCAATATGTCATTCCTTCCAACTCCCGTCAGCCCTACGTCTATAGGAAACCACGTTCTGTCGGTCGTCCGCGACTATCCGTCACAAAATATCAGCAGCCACCGTTCACGACAGTTTTTCACCCGTTCACAACCCGACGACACGCTATGCCGCAGTGACATGGGTCACACCTGACAGGATGAGGAACACAGGGCCAACAGGATGCCTCTAAGCAGACACACACACAAACACACACAGACTGGACACACGTTTCGGACATCCTATACTGCCAGCTACCTGCAACCGTAATTTATGGGATTTTAGGACAGTTCTAATATTCATTGGCGCCTTGTGTGGAGGTAGAAAAAAAGTGATTTACAACATCCCGTTCGGTCGAAATTACCTGTCAAGAAAGTAATAGCTGCAATCTTATTTCTAACGTACAGTATGAATTGGTGGAGGAGTCAAGTTCGAATTTAAAAATTTAAACATATTACAATTTTATGTATGAATACTTAAAGCGATTAACACAGTGAAGGTGTCTGAGAAATCCGCACAGTATGAACCAACAGGATGCACTATTTACTTTCAATCTATTTCAATAATTAACCTCTAAATGTTTCGAGCAGGTTTACTGCTCATCATCAGTAAAATGCTCTGTATATACAGCAGTTGGTATATACAGAGTAGTACCTCCTGATGATGAGCAGTAAGCCTGCTCGAAACATGTAGAGGTTATTATTGAAATAAATTGAAAGTAAATAGTGCATCCTGTTGGTTCATACTGGGCGGATATATCACGATGCACGGTCAACAAAACATTAAAAATGTGTCTGAGAAAATAAAATGAACATGGACGGGCCTGCAGAAAACCATATACAGCGAAACCTTGTATTTGACCTTGCAAACACGTCCGTGTCCCGACCAGAGGGCCCTGTTTGAAGTTCGGCCGTGGACAAGCATTCTCTGTGGTATCGCTCAACCACGACGCTTTCTGTCACATCCTTCTTAATCTCCTTTGCGCAGTCATCCCCGAACTTCTTGTTGGACGGTGCTTAATGTCAGAAACTGATATTGTTTATTAAAATAACCAGGTATCCCATCCTAATCGACAGTCTTTGAAGAAACGCAACGATACCTAATGGTTCGCGGATGATGAAATACGCCTTCAAAATGTAAAATATCGGTCGACACATGGTTGTAAAATATCGAAAACGGACTGGATACAATTATTGCTCCACGCGCGCTGGAGACAAGGCAGCGTCGTGAAACAACCGAAGAGATGGGCTGATTTGAAAAAAAAAAAAAATGAAATAACATACCGCTTGATACACTGACGTAAAACAAGCAAATATACACTACAGCTACTTAACTGTCAACACCTGAAGGTACGTCAGTCAGTCGCCCAAATGACCGGCCAAGCTAGCTCCCCTTGGCCTGCCGCCAGCAGCTCTGAACACGTGTACTCCAGCTGCGCGAGTAGAATGGCACACAGGTGCGGGGAAGAGGAGAGATTTGTTGGGTTGGGCCCAATGCTTCCTGCCCACGACTGCTTTCTTCGACTCACACCTACCCTGGCAGGATGTTAGCGCTCTGTGTCATATCTGGTTTAAGAACTCTGCTTCCAAGTACTGAAATGGGTATCAACTGCGAAACAGTGCTTGTAACTTTCATCATAATGAATGACACGCCCAACTTCGTCGACATGCGGCACAATTACTTGTCAGTCCGTCCATTTGAATTTTTGTTCCTTTTCCGCCAGTCTTTCAATCTGTCTCCCCACAGAGGCCCATCTGCAAAATGCAACTACACTGTGAGATATCAGCAGTGGCCGCCAGTATTAGAAAATTCTTATGACCCAGAAGCGATCCGTTCTGCAACAACTGACCAAGGCGAAAGAGGTAACGTTATGCACATGACAAAGACGGCATCTGAAGACGAGTAGGGCTACTTTACCTGAACTCTGCCGCAAATGGCTTGTTCACCCTTGGTGAATTATTACATACGGAAGCGTCAGCAGATTCAGATTGCAGACCGCACCGCGGCAAAACCACATACATATCCGGCCCAGCACCACTGCTGCGATTCCACACCACAAATGCATCGTCCTCAGACGAATCTTGACGGTAGTAGGACACTGCAATAATGCTGTGGACACTGCCCATGTCTTGGTGGTTCCTTTTTGTAACACGATGCTTCGGAGGAAGTGGAATAGCTCAGTCACTACGCCTTGGTTACGAGCTGGACTAGCCAGGATTGGAATACGGGCACTGCTAACATCCACACCGGATCCAGCGCCAAACCAGCCTCCTACTCAACAGGTACCAGAAACTCTTCCCCATGAGTAGCGGTCGGGGCATCAGGCAAACCTCCAGACTACACTGCGAGACCAACCTAGTGCTCTCCAAAACACGTTTTCAGAGAAACGTAACATCAGGACCAAAATCAGTGATACTTTCACTATGCACGCAATGTTTACAGCAACGTGTGATGCACTTTACTTCGCTAAGGATAAACGCGTTTACAAAGTCTCCTGTCTTCCTAACAAACACTTCTTCACTGCACCCAGGGCGAAGCTTCAGGGGCTGGGTGATCTTGGAGATCATCAACGACGCCGAATTGAAGAGGATACCAGATTGTATATCGTGAAAAATTGTCGGCACCATTTATTTTACGCTCGGTGAAGCAAAATATGAAAAGCGCAATGCTGTGCTTGTTTTCGTAACCGTATGGTTTCATTTGCGTGTCAGTTTCTGACAGTGGATAAGTACTGTATTTTAGCAATCATGATTTGGCATGAAATTTTCGTCGGTTCTATCACAAGCAAACGGAGTCGTGAGATTACAATGTTATGCGTATTTTACGAAGCAAAGAATGTACAACTTAGAATTAAAAAACCAACTAGATGCCACTTGATATTCTATTATACTTCTTATAGGCTCAACATGTTTCAAGCATTACTATGTCCATCATCAGGAGCTCGCGACTATGATGTTGTTTACCACGTTGGTCGTATCGTTCTTGGTTTGCTGTAGGCTGGAGGTTAGGTGCGGTTAGGCTGCAGTAGTGTCCGGGCAGCAGCCCGGACACTACTGCAGCCTAATTGCGCCTCACCTCCACTGCCCAACCCATCATCCTTAATTTTATCACCCTAATAGCATACAGCGAAAAGTACTAATTATATCTTCACTACAGAGTTTTCTCCGAAATTCCTGTTATTTGTGATGATGATAACCTTACGAAAGCGCCAAAGGGTCCCTTCAACACATATTGAATATTTTCATTTATCTTCTCTACCGATCCAGCGCCGAGGTTATGAATGAGTGGCGCTGTACCTCTAATCTGTGACATCTTCATGGTGTGCACCGTGCACGGCAGTGATGTTGATGATGAAGATAACTAGGTGTTTCGTGGAAGTACCAAAGTTCAGATTCCCTTGAACATGTACTGAATACTTTCATTTATCTTCGCTGCTGATCTAAAGCCAACGTTAGAAATGAATACAGCTATTTCACTGCCCCATTACGCCTTCACGGGTTGCAAAGGGGTAACTGTACAATTCAATCTCCCTGACAATTCTGATCAGAGAGACAAAAGGTGACCTCTCCCAGTGGTGTACCCAGGAATTTTGTTCGCGGGGAGGGGTTCAACAAATTCAGTTGAGGACAGGCAGAACGGGGATCTGGGGGCGGTAGCCCCCCTAGTCAAGGGTTCTGGGGGCAGCTGAATTTGGTACAAGAAATTTCGTTTCATATAGTAACATTTTCTTAATTTTTGGTACTTTAAGACCATTTATGGTGATAACCAATTGATTTGTCATTGCTAATGTGAAACAATTGCAAACCTAGGTAGTTTTATAATTTTACTGCCGTTTTTTCCGAACATCTTGGGGTGTTGGCGTCCTAAATTCAGCAATTTTTAACAGTTTTCACAATCGGGTTGTGTTTGGCACGATTTTGGAGGGCCTTCGGAATTTTGTGGGGGGGGGTTGAACACCCCCCACCCCACCCCCAACATCCCCCGCCCACCTCTCGGTTCGCCACTGACCTCTCCCAATAACGAAGTTATCAGTGTTAACTGTCCACGCTTTGAAAGAAGACATGCACGCTGTACTCACATTAGCTACGGAAACAGCCAAATTTCTGGGTGGTTCAGCGAGCCACACGACACAGATTAAGAACAGACGAACAGACGCGCGTGCTCGAAGGCAGATATCGTTCACTCAGTGTCAATCCGTTAACAGCGGGGCCTGGCGGGCAACTAAGGCTTTATACTGAATGATATTCAACATACCGACGTATTTTCCCAGTTAGCTGCAGCAGCTGGCTAAATCTTCTAGCTCGAATTGAGGCATCCTGTTCGAATCTCGGCCAGAACAGGCCAGCTCGAGGTTTACGGTATTTTCCGCAGTCCCTCCAGTCAACTGCCGGATAAGGCAACTGAATTACAACACGACATCGGCGATGAGCAAATGTGGCCCTTCTACCTTTGCAATTTCCTAACACGTAACAAAACTATGGAATTCACCGAGTAATTATTGTATCTGCACTCACACAAAAATATCGCTGTATTCACATATATATTCACATATATATATTATAGTATTGACAACACAACTGTTTTCGTACCAAAATATAATACAAATTCCATGCCACATAAAAATAACGTTTGCGCCGTCTTCGTCTAGCAACTTCTTAAATATCTCCAGATGTGAACATTTCAGCAACTAACAAGTAGTATCAAATTTTCTGACTTTAAGTCCTTGTTTCTTTAACAACGGTGAACAACGAATTAACAAGCGCAAGGGAAATGATAAATGGAAGGAAACAAAATTATGCGTGCTGTTCATTTTTTCCAGTAGTTATTATAAGACAATAAGTTATTAGGAATGATCGACTTCATATTTTGAACGATTAACTCAAAATGTTTGATTAATTTCTAATAACTTTCACCGCCCCAAAATTGGCACCATGGATGACAGAGTATTATCATTAATGATATATAAGTAAAAAATATACGTATTATTTATAATATGGCCCACAAACTTTTTTTTTTTTGGTTTGGCCTTCGCGCCCAAAACCTTGCTCACCATTGGTCTACACAATTTCCAATTTGTTACACATTATCATTCAAACACTTGACAGTTACAGCCTCAGTCACCTGCTGTACAGTCAGTTGTTAACAAAATACAAAGAAGACCCTCCACAAACGAACCTGCCGAATGTTTGGGGAGGTTCCTGTGGCGAAATTTATTCCTTCCACAGTATCTCTCCCACTGGCGTCACGATTGCCTTACTTACTTACTTACTTACTTACTTACTTACTTACTTACTTACTTACTTACTTACTTACTTACTTACTTACTCCATGGTCCAGAGTCCTTCTTGAGAAGCTAACTGGTTTGCAGCTAGTCAAGAAACTCCCCGCATTTCACGGAACCCGAACGTTTATTACCGCACTCACAAGCGTCCGCCATCTGTCTCTATCCTGGGCCAACCCAATCCAATCCATATACCCACATCCCACCTTCTAGAGATCCATCCTAATATTATCCACCCATCTAAGCCTAGGTCTCCCCAGTGGTCTCCTTCCCTCCGGTTTCCACAAGACCCTATACACCCCCCTCACCTCTCTCCTCACCCATACGCGCCACATGTCCAGCCCATCTCATTCTTCTCGACTTTATCACCCGCACAATATTGCATGAGGAGTACAAATCATTTAGCTCTGCCTTACAAGAAATATTTTTTTTTTTTGACAGAAGCCATCCCGTTGTGTATTAACAAATTTGTATAATGTATTATATACCGTCAGTACACAACAATATATCATTACAGTGATAACATATATACATTCAGGTCACATTAGGCCATAATATGACCTGATTGTATATATTTTATCACTGTAATTATATATTGTTGGGTACTGGCGGTATATAATACATTATACAAATTTGTTAACACACAACGGGATGGCTTCTGTCAAATTCATAGCTAGTCAAGCACGTTCCATCTATTAATGTAAGATCTTAAGGATTAAGGTACTGAAGTGTTGCGCTGATATCTTCTTTAACCGACAATACCTCGCCAAAAAAAAATTGTTCCGAACTAGGCAAACATAAAGGTACCGGTTACATCTCCAGCTTCACATATAACAGGTACCGGTCACATCTCCAGCTTCACATATAGCAGGTACCGGTTACATCTCCAGCTTCACATATAACAGGTACCGGTT
>Ga0123355_10010987_pt1 | contig 13934 bp, 12 predicted proteins | sample TergutEmb28metaG_3_FD_89872 | JGI IMG/M metagenome (GOLD analysis project Ga0123355, IMG submission 89872) | Embiratermes neotenicus P1 segment gut microbial communities from Petit-Saut dam, French Guiana - Emb289 P1 | ecosystem: Host-associated > Arthropoda: Insects > Digestive system > Gut ... | reverse complement strand
GCAACGCGGGTGATAAATGAAGTCTACGGCGATGACCATGTAAACGGCGTGTATAATTATTACACTTCATTTCTGCCACCGATACTCACTGATGTTAAAAATAACCTTTACTGGTCGAGCAAGGAATACCTCGTAGCTTGTTATAAAGAAGGCGCACTATTATAGGAGGACAATACCATGCAAATTAATCAAAATCATGTTTTCCACTTATTAAGCTATTGCTTTAGTCAAGACATCGAAAAAGGGATAATGGTAACAAATAATAAACTTGGCCAAGCGAAATTCTCATCGCCAGATGCTTTCATTAAACACATGGAACATTGCGAAAAGTATTTCGTTGTATTCGAGGAACGTGAAGATACAATAGTAGGACAAAGTTATTATATACGAGGTTTATCTAACGAAGGAAAATTATACCGTCAACAAAACATGAAATAATCACATTGTCCACTGGCAACAATATGGCAACAAAAAATCAGATAGCCCATAAATTATGGATAATACAAGCAAACAGAATACCACAAGCCACATTCTCTAAACAAAATTGTTTAGATTAAGGTTTGCGGTGTCGAGTGGGAGTGAAGACAATAACTTGATACCCATTTTTAATATCATGATATTTACGAGCCTCAAGAGCTTTTTCCAATATCATCAAAGGCGAAAAGCCATAATTTCTTGTTTTTTATTAACGTTTTTTACCCATAAGAGTCTACTACGACTTGTAGGAATAATTATTCTAAAATTATATACACAATTTAAAGAGCCAACTGACTTTGAACTGCACTCCAAAAGTTAGACAGTATGATAAACTATCTAAGCAAGGGGTGTTTTTTATGCCAAAAGGAAATCCAGGTGTGTTATAATTTAGGGCAGAGTATTTTTGTTTTGTACGCTGCCCTGCTTTTTTGCGGGTGGGTCACGAATTTATATTCTGTGAGGATGACATGAAAGTTTCACCTAAAGCACAGTGCTGTATTACAAAGTGGGAATTATATATCTTATCTATAGGTAGGCTGGGTATAGCATGTTTTGTGTTCTTTATTTGTACCATTACCATTGGGTGTATAATCTTACTTAGCACCCCCTCAAATTTCATTGCATCAGATGTTGGTGAGTTTATAATTGAGGTTACAATGCTTTTGCTTATATCGAGCGGTCTATTTTTTGGTGCGTTTACAATATTTTCTTTGCGAGGAATTATCCATATCAGTAGACAGGAAGTTGCACTTAACTTTTCTTTTAAAGAAGAAATGCAAAAATATAATATCAGTCAGCTTCAAAAGAGACATTGGCGGATGGAACTTGGACGGCAGTATCAAGATGCAAACTGGTTTATTGCGATAAGTTCGAACAGCACTATTGCTATTCATAGAGATTATATTGCAGAGATTTATAGTGTGCAGTATGGTTGGAAACGATGTAAAACTACTGTGATTGGGATAGATGGAAAAGTAATGAAAATAATTGCTGGACTTGCAACTCTGAAAGATTTTGAACGATGGTTTTATTCATCCAGAAAGCGTGTAAATACCAAAAAGAAATCATTTTGGTATTTGATACTACACGCACTAAAAAAGTAGTTTTGCATGGTCGACTGAAAACATGCTTGTATTAGAAAATTTATATTTGTGGAGGAAAAGTCACTTGGATAGAGCGATGCAACAATTTATAATCACATCACTTTTAGTGGTGTTTGTTGGATTACCGTTGATACATGTAATCAAATTTCTCCAAAAAATACTAACTCAAAGAAGGCTCAATCACTTTTTGGAAACAGTAAGTCTTACAAATTGTGTTAAAACGAAAGAGTTCAAATACAACCCCGAGTCAGGCAAAAATAAATATGAAGCATTCGTTCGCTTCAAAGATGAACCTGATATTCTCTATAAAATTAGTTTTGGACCTAGACCCTTCGTTGTGGCTACGCATGTAACTGCTCAAAAAGGAGATATTGGAATTGTTTCTCCCATCGATGCAAAATATTTGAAATATGACAACTTAAAATACAATGTGTTTAAAAATACTGGGCACACAAAATAAACAAACTACCATACAGTGAACTCAAAAGCCCCGCAACATAATTATAGAGATTATGAACAGCAAAACCAAAGCGACCAACACGCTTTTCGGATAACTCATGTGTTATGGATAATTTACCTAATCGCATGATAAACACTGGATTTGAACGCTTTTGGCAAAAAGATCTACTACAAGATGTAGCACTAATAAACTGAACATGATTGCTTAAATCTTTGACATACTTGGATTTGAACGCTTTTACCCAAATCATCCCCAGTAACATTCTCCTCATAATCCCTACCACCTCCTCATATAAATAAATAAAGGAGGTGGTGGGGATTTTTAAAGAACATCTTAGTGATCTACTTTCTCTTCCCAAAGAGATAATGCTTAATTTGCCGCAAATCACACTCATCGGCTATCAAGAAATTAGCATCGAAAACTACAAAAATATTATAGAACTCACCTCCGAACAAGTACGCATAAATACATCTAGCGGTACACTTTTAGTTGCCGGGCAGGGCTTGCTTCTTAGAAGCCTTACTTCCGAGCATCTTATTTTATCTGGAAATATTCTAAAGCTAGAGTATCTTTTGTAATATCAATCCGCGTTTTAAATCGCACTTGCCTGTCGGTCAGGATGAATTTTCATATCAAAAGAGAACTGTTAAAGGACATGAAAATTCATCCAGGTTCCGTGTAGTAGCGCGGAGCTTCCCTCCGTCAAATGCGTTTAAAATGCGGATTAATATAAGGAGGAAGGCAAAATGTTCCGTAAATTTTGGACCTTTTTGCGTGGTTATGTATCAGTCGAAGTTACAGGATCAGCTGTAGAACGATTTTTAAATATGGCCGCCCATAAAGGTATTTACATATGGGATGCAAAGCCCATCCCTAACGGAGTACAAATGTATTGCTCCATTAAAGGCTTTAAAATGCTGCGCAGTTGCGTCAAAAAAACTAAATGCCGTCTAAAAATATCTCAACGTTATGGTTTTCCATTTGTCATGCACAGGTATCGCAAAAGGAAAATTTTAATGGGTGGCATCGCTTTTTTTGTGCTTTTTTTATTTGCAATGTCCTCTTTTGTATGGCAAATAGAAATACAAGGTAACGAGAGAATTGAAACAGCGCATATATTAGAATTTGTTGCTTCATATGGTTTGGAACCTGGTGCATTTAAGCGATTTGTAAACCATGGAGAAATTACCCATGCTATACTCTCCAACTTTTCGGATGTTAGCTGGGCAGATGTATCTACCCAGGGTACACGCACAACTATCATAATATCAGAAACCATTCCCCCAACTGACTACATTCCCTGGGATATCCCCTGTCATATAGTAGCCAGTCAAGATGGCCTTATTACAAGTATAGTAACCGCTAGAGGTACGCCAAAAGTACGGCAAAATGACGTTGTACAGGCAGGAGATGTTCTCGTAAGCTCTGCTGTTACGCTGGAATCTGATCATACCGGGCAAATTACAGTTGAGTATGTTCATGCTTATGCAGAGGTATGGGCTAAAAGGTATACACCAATACGTCTTACAGTCCCCCTGTCCTATACACATAGAGAGTATACGGGAGGTACTCATCGCCAATATTCTGTAGAATGGCTAATTTTCCGCCCAGGAAGCATAAATAATATTTTTTATGGTAGAATTCCCTTTGATAATTATGGTAAAATGGTGTCACATGTACAACTTGGGGCAAATGTAAACTACCCACTGCCTTTTATTTGGATTACGACAACTTATAAAGAGTTTATACCCCAAACGCGCCGCCGCACAGCAGATGAAGCCAAAATAATGGCCGACCGCATCATTACAGAGCGTATAATCAGAGAGTTTGACTTTGAAGCAGATATCATAAACAAACAAATTCATTTTGAAGAGCAAGACGAGCAGCTTATAGTTTCTGCTCTGATCACTACTAACGAGCGCATAGATAAATCTGTGCCTGTAGAAAGTTCGTTAGAAAATCCACAAGTAGAGGTAAACGAATGAAAACATTACAAATTTCAAATGCAATCATTGGCAATGTATTTGGCAAACTAGATGCAAATATCAGAAAAATTGAAGAAGCATACGGGGTCGTCATTGTCAACCGAGGGGAGCAGATTCAAATTACTGGGGATAAGTCCGATCAGGCCGAGGCTGTTCTGCAAAAGTTAGCCGCCTTTGCTAATAGAGGCGAAACCATAGACGAGCAGCAGGTAAACTACCTGGTATCCTCCCAGGGGGATGTAGATTTTGCAACTATCGAAAAAATAAACGACGATACCGTCTGCATTACAAATTCTGGTAGGCCGCTTAAGCCAAAAACAGTGGGGCAAAAAAAATATTTGGATCAAATTCGTAAAAATACAATTGTTTTTGCTATTGGCCCGGCAGGTACAGGTAAAACATATTTAGCCATGGCTATGGCTATTACGGCGCTTCGTAACCAGGAGGTACAGCGTATAATCTTAACTCGCCCCGCCATAGAAGCAGGCGAAAAGCTGGGCTTTCTCCCAGGAGATTTGCAGCAAAAAGTTGACCCATATCTGCGCCCTCTGTATGATGCCCTGCATGATATTATGGGGGCAGAAAATTTCCAAAAAAATGTCGAAAAGGGCGTAATAGAAGTTGCCCCCCTGGCCTATATGCGTGGTCGCACCTTAGATAATTCTTATATTGTGCTGGATGAGGCACAAAATACCACACCAGAGCAAATGAAAATGTTCCTTACACGCATAGGTTTTGGCTCTAAAGCAATAATAACAGGGGATATTACCCAAATAGACCTACCTGATTCTGGTAAAAGCGGTTTAAAAGATGCTGTGGGAATTTTGGATAACATAGAAGGCATCGGTCTTTCAGAACTTACTGCAAAAGATGTTGTACGCCACCCGCTAGTGCAAAAAATCATCAACGCCTACGAGAAACGAGACGCACGCATCGCCTATAAGCAAAAGCGTACACTAAATAGAAAAGGAACAGCTAAAGCGAGGCAAAAATGATGCACAAAGGTTTGATAAGCGCAATACTAATTTTAATTGCATATATATTAACTTGCATTGCCGTCTGGACAGGGCCTTACTTCCAGTCGGCTGTTTCTATTTCTGTAGGTGAGGTTGCGCTTGCAAGAGTAGTTGCTACCAGAGATGTAGAAAATCCTCTTGCAACAGACCACAATCGTGCAGAGGCGCAGACACGGGCTTATTCTATGCCACCGGTAACAACCTTAGATACAAGTATAGACGAGCATGTTTTTGATGCCTTAAATACCTTTTTTGATCGCATAGATTATATTCGTACAAGCTACTATTTTTGGCTGATAACTCATGAAGAAGCCTACCAAGCAGCTTACGAACAATGGCAGCAAGATCAATCCGATTGGGAGCGCGCTCATAGGCGATGGCAGCAACAAATGAACGCGAGTGCAGATGAGGATGAAACTGAAGAACCTCCGGAGCCGGAAGCTCCCGCGACTGAGTTTATTTTTGAAACTGAAGACTTTTCATATGAGGAACAATTTGCCCCTACTTTTGTGTTGTTTTCCCCTAGCCAACAACAGTTTTTGTTAAACCTCCCTGAACGAGAGTATGAAGACTTTTATGAAATTCTGCAAGAAACTATAAGATCCACTCTGGAGGACCCAGGAATTGCAGAAGTAAACGCTTTAGCGCTAACAGAAGTTAGGCGAATACTTACAGATTTAACCGCCAACGAAGAATCAACGAATATAGGCCTGCTAGTTATAGAAAGCGTATTGCGTCCAAACCGAGTATTTAACGAGGCAGCAGATCAAATAGCAAGGCAGGAAATAGCTGAGGATTACGAAAGAGTGTATCTGCTCCAATACGAAATTATTGTAGATGAAAATCAAATAATTACCGAAGAAGCCTTTGCGATAATGGAAAGTTTAGGAATGCTAGAAGCAGACTGGCAAAGAGACGTTGTGCCTCTCATTGGCATCTTTATTTTGGTGGCCGTAACTATTTTTGCCTGCTGTTATTTTATCTACTTTTATCGAGCAAAAATAGTTAAACGTCCCAAAGATGCTTTATTGCTTCTTACACTTTATATCCTTATTTTAGCTGTAATTTGGGTTATAGACGGTGCGCCTTTCTACTTTGCACCTATCCTTGTTTTTACTATGCTTGTGGCTATGCTCATTAGCACACGGATTGCTATGTTGCTTAATTTAGGGCTTACTATAATCGCCTATTTTGTGATAGATGGAACAATTCAATATATGATATTTTTTATGATTTCTGGCTCTTTAATATGTTTATTTGCTAAGTATACTACCGAACGCAGTAAAATTATGATGGTTGGATTATTGGCGGCTCTAAGCAATTTTATTTTGGCTATAGCTATTTTGCTTGCATTTGAGCCTCATCAGGCAATATACTCTGTGCCAGCCTTAATGACTACCGGTGCCATTGCAGCTTTAAGTGGAATTCTCGCTGTAATAATTGCAGTGGGTAGCCTACCTTTATGGGAAGTTACTTTTGGAGTGGTTACGCCGCTTAAATTGCTAGATTTAACAAACCCAACAAATCCACTTATGAGGCGGCTAACCTTGGAAGCCCCAGGCACGTATCATCACTCTTTAATAGTGGCAAATTTGGCAGAATCTGCTGCTTATGATATTGGTGCAAACCCTCATATTGCTAGGGCAGGCGGATATTATCACGATATTGGCAAACTTAAATATCCACAATACTTTGCAGAAAATATTACTGGCCCAAGCCCTCATGATGAAATGGATCCATACGATAGTGCGCAAATTATCATCAGTCATATCTCTCATGGATTGGACTTGGCGGCAGAGTATCGCCTACCTCCATTTATACGAGAGATTATAGAAGAGCATCACGGTACAAGTTTGGTCCGCTATTTTTATTGTAAGGCTAAGGACGAAGCTGAGGCTTCAGAAGAAAAAAAGCTGAACGTAGACAAAAACGATTTTAAATACCCGTACACCACGCCAAAAAGCCGCGAATCTGCCATAGTTATGCTAGCTGATAGAATTGAAGCCACTGTCCGCGCCATGATGACAAAAGGCAATGATATTGGTAGTATGCAAGAGTTAATCAATAAAATGATTAAAGAGAATTTGACAAACGATACCCTAGCAGACAGCCAGCTAAGCATCAGTGATGTAGATACTATAGCCAAATCCTTCTATAGGGTGCTAAAGGGCATGTATCACGAACGAATACCATATCCGCAAGAGTCACAAGAAGTTGAATCGCATGAAGTTGATGAAGAAAGTAGTATAGTGAGGAAAGTATGATTTATTGGGATGGAATTGAAGAAGAATACAAAGAATTTCTAGCAAGCTTGATTAAATGCGGTTTAAATTACGTGAACGCCCCCGCGCTTTCTGAAGTTAGTATATCATTTGTAGATAAAGATGAAATTCGAGAACTTAACCGCGATTATCGCAATATAGACGAGCCTACAGATGTACTGTCATTTCCGCTTTCTAAGCCAGCTGAGTGGACAGACTGCGACATTCCCACTGCCTTGGGAGATATAATTATTTGTACAGATATGGCAAGAGAACAAGCGAACGAATACGGGCATTCTTTTAAGCGGGAGTTGGGTTTTTTGATAATTCATGGACTATTGCATCTGGCTGGCTACGATCATCTCAATCAAGAGGGTGAGGGAATAATGCGGCAAGCTCAACGAGATATTTTAGGTGATTTAATATGAAAAAGCAAACAATGCTGCGCAGTTTTATGAACGCATGGCAAGGCATACTTCATGCAGCACGTAAAGAACGTAATTTTAAAGTTCATATTATTTTTGCTGTAGCTGCTGTAGCCATTTGTATTATTTTACCTGTAGACACCATCTATCGCTTTATGGTAATGTACGCTATATTTTTCGTACTTTGTACAGAACTTATCAACACTGCTGTAGAAGCAGCTGTAGATTTGCATTGTGGGCAAACATTTAGCCCCTTGGCTAAAATTGCCAAGGATTGTTGCGCTGGTGCTGTTCTTTTAGCCTCTATTCAGGCTGTTTTTGTGGCTATTATTGTAGCTAAGCATATTTTTTCTATACTATAACTTCGAGGTGCTTTTTTGATGATCCCTGGTAATGTGAAGCAAAAAAATAGATTTTGGCTATGTACAGCCATTTTTTTTGGCATTGGGATACTTGTAATTTCGGTATCCTCTGTTTTGTTGAATGTTTACTTGCTTCCTCCCAAGCCAGTGCAATATGTTGTAGCCGTGCCAACACCGCCTCCATCTCCTAGCCCTATACCTTCTCCTACACCTAGTCCCAGTCCCTCTCCGACGCCTACGCCAGATCCCATGGAAGGCCTGGTACACAGCCCTTTGAACGGCATGCCGATCTTAGAGGGTTTGGAGTATTTGCGCCCTATGGCAGTTGTAGTGAATAATCATAGCCGCGCTCTGCCTCAAAGTGGAATTTCTCAGGCAGAGATAATTTACGAAGTGCTTGCCGAAGGCAATATAACTAGGCTGGTAGCTATTTTTCAACAATTAGAGGCTGAAGCTATAGGGCCAGTGCGTTCTACTAGAGATTATTTTGTTGATTTTGCACTTCAGCATGATGCTGTATTAGTTCATCATGGGGGCAGTATAAGTGGCTATAATCGCATACGCAATTTAGGTATACCAAGTTTAGATGGTATGTTTTTAGAGGGTATTACGTTTTGGAGAGATCCAGAACGCAGACGTATCCCCGCATTGTTTGAGCATAGCTCCTTTACAGGCGCAGAGAATCTTGAATCTGCCATGGAAGAAAGAAACATCAGAAGATACCTTGAGGGCAATGAAACCGTAAGTTTTTTGTTTAATCAAGATGAAGAAGTAATATTTGCTGAATTTGCCGAAGGTAGCACCCCTGCATTAGAAATTATCGTACCATTTTCTGCTACTTATCCTCGTAGTTTTGTTTTTGACCCAGAGCGGCAAAAGTACGCAGTTTACAATATACACGGCCCTCATATAGACGCATTATTGATTGATGAAGAAGATGAAGAAATGGCACAAATTTTTGTGACAAATGTATTGGTTCAAAATGTAAGATCGCGCGTTATTGATAACGAAGGCCGTAGAGAAGTAACTACTGTAGGTAGTGGGACAGGCTATCTTGCTACGGCAGGTTATATAGTTAATATGCGCTGGGAAAGGGATTCAGGCACCAGCCCTACTAGATGGTATTTTATGAATGGAGAGCCTATAAAGCTTAATCCTGGGCAAATTTGGATAAATGTTTTACAGGAAGGTGTTAGTTTGCAAGTGATTACTGGTTTAGAAGCTGTAGAGGTAGAGTTTGAGGAAGACTAAGTTACCCCTGCTATAAATTGTAGAAGATAATTTGGCGAAAGGCGTTCAAAGCTGGTATTTATCGTAAAATGGCAAATTATAAAGTCACATGTGAATAAATCATTAAAAAAAAGAGCAAAAAAATACAAATTTTTAATAAATTATTGACTAAATCCGCCTACACAGATATACTGTTAGCTGTCCCAACATAAATGCAGACCTATACTGCGAACGGGCGGGGCGTACATAAAATGCTTTTTGCTATGGTGACCGCATCGCCTTTTAAATAGTAATTAAAGCTTTTTTTGTAGCTGTGGTCGTTCGCGGTACATGGGCTTGCTGGAAGGAGATTAACATGAAGAAGAAACTTGCACTGCTAATAGCATTTGCTATGGTTTTCTCTTTACTGCCTGCGAGCGCTCTTCTTGCCGAAAATGCAGAGTATGATTATGAGTACGATTACGAGTATAATGGCGAAGAAGATGAGTATGAGTATGATTACGAATATGACTACGAGTATGATGAAGAAGACTACGATGATGAAGCAGAAGAAGATGTAGAAGACTATTACGACTATGAAGCAGAAGAAGGCGAAGAAACAGAAGAAGATGTAGAAGAGGAAGAAGTAGTTGAAGTTGAAGATGTGGAAGTTGTAGAAGAAGAGGTTGTTTATACACCTATTGCTCCTATAGCATATGTTCCTGCAGCAACTTCATTGCGTTTTGTAATTGGCGTAACTACTTTTACACGTGATGGGCAAGTATCACAGTTGACAGATGCTCCGTTTATTGATCCTGTATATAATAGGACAATGGTGCCTTTCCGAGCTTTTGGAGAAGCACTTGGTGCAGAAGTTGATTGGGATCCTGTAGAACGCAATGTAAGCTTTGTACGTGATGGCGTTTTTCTTGTGCTTAACGTAGACACTGCTTTATCTGGCGGAATGGGAACGCCTCTTATCCAAAACGACCGCGTATTTGTGCCTGCAGCTTATGTAGCGCAAAGACTAGGTGGTACTACAAGTTGGAACGCAGCAGAAAGAGCTGTTACAGTTACTATCAACTAATTTTTGTTGCGTTTTATGCTTATTACTTAAATCCTAAAGGAGCGACTCTCCTTTGGGATTATTTTTTCGTAAAAGGAGTATTGCATGAATCCTCTTTTTTTGCCAATCCAAGACAAATTATCCATTGCCAAAAGCCCCGTTTTAGCAACGGGAGTATCTGGCTCGCAAAAATGGCATTATGCCGCCGCTGTTATGAACGCAAATGATAGGCCGGGCTTAATTATTGCGCATTCTGAATTAAGTGCCAAAACAATTTTTGATGATATGCAGTATTTCTTCCCAGATAGCTGCCGCCTGTATCCCAGCAGAGATGCGCTTTTTTATGCTGCTGATGTTAAAAGTTCTGACATAACTCGTAAACGTTTTGCGATCTTACAGGAATTGCTTGAAGAGGAGAAGCTTGTAATCGTGCTTTCCGCAGAGGCTTTGTTGGATAGAATTACACCCAGAGTAGATTTTTTAAAAAGCATTTTGCAGCTTAGCGTGGGAGATTTTTTAGAGCCAGAAGATTTAGTCAGACGCATAAGCGCGCTAGGTTACGATAGGGTGCATCAGGTAGAAGGCCCAGGACAGTTTGCCATGCGCGGTGGAATTATAGATATCTGTCTTGTGGATGCGACTGCTATACGCATAGAGTTTTTTGGTGATGAAGTGGACTCTATTAGATCTTTAGATGTAATTTCTCAGCGTTCTGGCGAAAATCTACAAAATGCTAAAATATTTCCTATGAACGAGCTTGCTTACAGCAATGAAGTATTGGAAGCTGCTATAGAAAATATTAGACTGGAATATGAAGAATCGCACTCCAATTTGCGCAAAAGAAATCTGAGAGCCGAAGCTGCAGCCTTAAAAGAGTACGGTGATGATATTTTGCGAAATCTTGAACAAGACAGGCATTGCCCTCATATGGAGGGTTTATTTCCGTTTTTTTATGATGAAAGTACTAATCTGCTAGATTACCTGGCTAGCGATGCAGTACTTTTTTTTGATGAGCCAAATTATATTGCCACTCATTTAGAAACCCTGTGGGAAGAGTATCAGGATGGAATGAAAAATCGCCTATTAAAAGGGACTGTTTTACCAAGCCAAGTAAAAATGCTACTTACATACGAGCAAGTGCGTAGCCAAGCAGCAATATTTGATACGGTGCTGCTTACAGATATGGCTCAGACAGTAAAAGGCTTTTTACCACTGGCGATAGAGCCTTTTATGGTTCGAAGTTGTCCGCCTCTACGCCGCCGCCCGGAGGAACTTAAAGAAGATATATTTTTTTGGCTAAATCAAAAATATCGTCTGCTAATTTTAGGCGGCAGGCAGTTGGCAAAATCTTTAGAGGAATTGGAAATACCTGTGCGTTACGTTGAAGATGTTACTGACATGCCGGAGGGCGTTGTAACCATAAGCCGCGGTAAATTGACTACAGGATTTGAGTACCCTGAGTACAAGCTGGCGGTTATCCCGGATAGTGAGATGTTTACCAAAGTTGAGAAAAAACGAAGACGCCGCCGCTTTAAAGATGGCAGTAAAATTAATGATTTTACTGACTTGCGGCCGGGAGATTACATTGTTCATGATAATCATGGTGTAGGGATTTTTGTTGGGATAGAGCAGATTGTTACGGATAATTTAAGTCGGGATTATTTGAAATTGGCCTATGCTGATGGTGGGCATTTGTATGTTCATACAGGGCAAATGGATTTAATTCAGAAATATATTGGTGGATCTGCAAAACTTAAATTAAATAAACTTGGTGGGGTGGATTGGGCCAGAGCAAAATCTCGTGTTCAGGGTGCTGTTAAAATTTTGGCGGAAGATTTGGTAGCACTGTACGCCAAGCGACAAACGACACCTGGTTTTGTATATGGGCCAGATACTGTATGGCAATCGGAGTTTGAGGATCTTTTCCCATACGAGGAAACTGACGACCAAATAACTGCTATAGAAGATGTAAAAAAGGATATGGAATCTGAAAAGATTATGGATCGTCTAATCTGTGGTGATGTGGGATATGGTAAAACCGAAGTTGCAATACGCGCAGCTTTTAAAGCAGTACAGGATGGCAAGCAGGTGGCTTATCTGGTGCCAACTACAATATTGGCCCAACAGCATTACCAAACATTTGCATCTAGGATGGAGGATTATCCCGTTGGAGTGGAGCGATTGTCTCGCTTTCAGAGTACAAAGGAGCAGAAGAAGACTTTAGAACGCTTAGGCCAGGGTAAAGCTGACATTGTGATTGGTACTCACAGGCTGCTCTCTAAGGATGTGAAGTTCCATAATCTTGGGTTGATAATAGTGGATGAAGAGCAGCGTTTTGGCGTGTCGCACAAAGAAAAGCTAAAAGCGCTTAAAGAAAGCGTGGATGTGTTGACTTTGACAGCCACGCCAATTCCGCGGACATTGCATTTAAGTATGACAGGCCTGCGGGATATGAGCCTGCTAAATGAGCCGCCGGAGGAACGCCGCCCTGTGCAAACTTATGTAATGGAAAATAACCCGGAGTTTACTAGAGAAGCTATTAACCGAGAGTTGGCTCGAGGTGGACAGGTGTACTATCTTCATAATAGGGTGCGCAACATAGTGGAGGAAGCGACCAGAGTGAAAGCCTTAGTACCAGAGGCTACGGTTGCTTATGCGCATGGACAAATGTCGGAGTTTGAGCTTGAAGATATCATGATGCGTTTTGTAGACGGAGACATAAACGTATTAGTTTGTACAACTATAATAGAAACCGGCTTGGATATTCCAAACGTAAACACAATAATTATCCAAAATGCTGATTTTATGGGATTAAGCCAGCTATACCAATTGCGGGGCAGGGTAGGGAGATCTAATCGCTTGGCTTATGCTTATTTGATGTATCGTAAAGATAAAATATTGGACGAAGTGGCTCATAAACGGCTGAAAACCATTAGGGATTTTACAGAGTTTGGCTCGGGCTTTAAAATTGCTATGCGAGATTTAGAAATTAGAGGTGCAGGCAATTTATTAGGAGCAGAGCAGCACGGCCACATGGATAGTGTTGGCTACGATATGTATTGTAAACTTTTGGCCGAGGCAGTAAGTGATTTAAAAGGCGAGGAAAAAGCTCAAAGTTTTGAAACAACAATGGATATCCCCATAAATGCATACATTCCAGAATATTTTATAGAGGACGAAATTCAAAAACTGGAAATATACAAAAAAATCTCACAGATTCGTAATCAACAAGATTGGGAAGATATTCAGGAAGAAATAGAAGATCGATTTGGAGATTTGCCACAAGGAGTGCAAAATTTGTTGGATATAGCCCTGTTTAAAGCCAGGGCAAACAACATAGGCATCATCGCTGTTGTTGAAAAGCAAAAGCGATTGATTGTAACTTTTAAAGGCGATGCGGCGGTAGATGTGGATAGGTTGACGGCATTTATAACTAAAGAAGCAGGAAGAATTATGTTTACTATGGCTCCAAATCCCTATTTGACTTGTGGGGTAGGGGAGGATGATACCTTGAGAATTATTGAGTTTATACTTGATGGACTTGAGGGGAAAGCCTAATTTTACGGGCTT
>Ga0123355_10010986_pt1 | contig 13935 bp, 15 predicted proteins | sample TergutEmb28metaG_3_FD_89872 | JGI IMG/M metagenome (GOLD analysis project Ga0123355, IMG submission 89872) | Embiratermes neotenicus P1 segment gut microbial communities from Petit-Saut dam, French Guiana - Emb289 P1 | ecosystem: Host-associated > Arthropoda: Insects > Digestive system > Gut ... | reverse complement strand
TGACGGCAGCTAAACTAAAAAAAAGTTTCCACTTTTTCTGAAAGCCCAAAAATTCACTGCCGTATTCAAAACAACCCTCACAAAAAAAAAAAAAAAAAGCTACAGAATTTAATATTCATCATGATAGCAAGCTTTAAATTTTTTTTCTTTCTTACTGTCCATCCTCAACTAGGTATCCGCAAAAAACTGGACAAATTCAGACTTGAACTCAGGCCAAAACCAGGAAAGTGTTCATGACTGAATCTATTTCCGTCTTCAGGTCGAACGGGAAAAGGACACAATCCTGTCAGAGGGAGCGTCTCAACCCCTGGATAAGAAACGTGATTAAGTCCATCCCTCCAAAAATTATTAGCTTGTTAAGCCTCAGGCAGTGGGAATTCCCAATATTTCAGTCACAACTGCATTCTCTTTACGATGTCGAGCCAGCACGTTTCTTCAGGATAAAAAGAGAAGCTTAAGACATGCATGGGTGATTTGTTGCTAATTTTTCCCTTATTAACTTCCTTTTATTACCATTAATTATTGCGGTATTTGAAAATTTTCGTAAGGCGTACTGTGACTGACACAACCCTCTTATGTCTTCGAAGATAGCAGTAATGCTAGGAAACTTGTTACTGCAAATGGGACTCCGACCAACATAGAGACGGAAATGTGAGAATTGTATAGGAAGACGTGAGTAGAAAATATCACTAATAAACTCCAGAATAATAGCCTCACGGCTTCATGACAACTGAAACTGGCGTGCAGGAACGGTGAGTAACTGATAACGCGACAGTGCATCCAGAAGACATCGTGGTGGAATAACCACTATACCACTATACCACTATGCCACTATACCACTATACCACTATACCACTATGCCAATATACCACTATACCACTATGCCACTATACCACTATACCACTATACCACCATGCCACTATACCACTATACCACTATGCCACTATACCACTATACCACTATACCACTATGCCACTATACCACTATACCACTATGCCACTATACCACTATACCACTATACCACTATGCCACTATACCACTATACCACTCGTATGTGAGGCAGTTCAGAAGAAGCTAGGCCACCAAAATACCACATGTAGTTTTCCATCCGTTGCTGAGGATATATTGCTTTCTAATTTTTAGAGGAACGAGTCATGAAGCTGTTAAAATCCGCTCCGATGTGCAAGAAATGCATCTACCTAGCTCCAGGACAGCTAAATCATACCAACAGAAAAATGAAGACCACGTATCTGAGATGGAAGAAATGTCACTACTTAGTCCCAAAGAACCACTTTATGGCACAGCAAGATGTGCTGGGATTCCATCTCCCAAAATTTGCAGCATTCGATTTGGGATTTTTAAGTTTTAACTTGAAATGACATACAAGGTGACAGTTCAGCGTGACTGTAGCAGTCCAGCTCATTCAGTCGAAGAGAAATGAAGCACAGCACGAATATCATGCAATTCAACTTACGGTCACTGACTCGTTTCGAATAATAACTCTCTACCACGACAATACAAATATTAAATAACAACTCTGCTGCGAAAATTTTAAATATGTAAACTCTAATATTCACGCTAATGAAGAGTCACACAATGGCGTTTTTAGCGGGATATTTGTAAACTGTGCTAATTTGTTACGAATAATTACAAATTTGTACAAAAATGTAGAAACAAAAACCCACACAGATGTCAAATGAAAATATGCGTTCCAATCAGCGTTTATGTATTTTTTTAACTGACATCGTAACAACTACAACTTCTATGATCAGTGCTTCAGTAGGGGAGCCCGGGGTTCTTGTCACACTTTTTTCCCGGTTTCTGTTTGTGTGCTACTACTGTTTGTGATAACATGACACCGATTTATAACGATACACACTTCATTACACATCGCTCATGAAAGAGCATTATGTCATAATCCACAAAATTCGTCGAAAAACGCACTTCATTCACATCCTAAATGCTTCCTCCACCGGTAAAACATCATTCTTTGTGGAAAAGGCAAAAAGATTATTAGGCCCACAAAGGTGTCGACTTGCAACGGAAGCAGTTTGTTGCAAGGTCACCGGCACCCCGCGACAAGTCGAATAAGACAGATGTATCAACACAGGTTGAAAGAGATTCTCTTAAGACTAGGTACGTGTGTTCACAAGAGACCAACTGAAAACTGCTGAACAGAGGTGGCCCAGCAGCAGAACGCTCTTCACTGTCTTCTTGGTGTCGTGGACCCTGAAGCTATAGCAGCAGATTCCCAAACAAAAATCGACAATTAGACCGTAATTTGAATTTGATTAACTGAATTTCTATATTTTCTATCAATCAATTTAATATTATCTTTAATTCGTAGTATTCTTTGTCTATGCAATCACTCTCATTGTGGTCCTTCAACAACATTATATCGCAATCTGTAAAGTACAAGCTTTGTTAATAACATAGTCGTATGGCCAAATATAATAATAATAATAATAATAATAATAATAATAATAATAAAACGTGGTTCAAATATGGCCGGGACTGAGTAATTAGCTACCTTCTGTTCTCTCATCACTCTAGCAACTCCCAGACGGAACTGAACAGGTTCTAACCCGAGCAGAAGGGAGGGTGGAGGTTGTGGCTTCACTCTCTCAAGGTCGCACAGCTGCTGCGCAGTGCGGCTTATTTACACACAAATCAGTCCCGGTCATATTTGAACTACCTTGTAATAACGAATATCCATTATAATAACAATAACGACAACAGCTATACGGAATCAAGTTGAATGGAATGTGGCACCTTCCGGTCTGTGTCAGTAGTGTTGGTTTTATAGGTATTGTCGAAACGGCACATAAAATCTACCAGACGCTAGTACGGACAGATATTTAGAAACAAATGCAGAAATTTATACCTAGTTACGCGAGGTCTCGTGTCGTCACCAGGATGTGGGACAAATCTTATTATTAACCCTTTGAGGCCTAACGACCACTATAGTGGTCGTACCGCACCGCTAACCTCTAAACGTTGCATTTTATATATTCATTCAACAAATACAGGTACTGGATATTTTAAACATGGTATATACTCTCCATTTTTTTTTCTGTTCAAAATGCAGTTTGTTTCATAATTCTAACATATTTGGTTCCTGTTTTATTCACATTTTATATACAGTGTGTGCTAAAATTTAAAAAAATAATTCCGGCGCCAAAAGGTTAAACTAGGTAAGAAGGGAACGTGAATTAAAGCGTGGAAGTTATTTGAAACTGAGTGGTGGAACAACACATTTAGAACAATTACATGACGAGGGTTTTCAGACAATATTAAAGCCATTAAATTGAACAGGAGGATATTAGTGAGGCAAGTAGAACACATGAAAAGATGAAAACTACATGGAAAATTTGAACGGAAAACTTAAAGAAGAGAACCTGTATGTTAGGAGCTAACAGCTAATGAAAAGATAACATTAACATTTTTTCTCTAAAAAAGTAGGGCCTGAGGGTGTAAACTGGAATCAGGTATCTCAAATTAGGTTCAAGTTGTTGCTCGTTTTTGCGAACTTGGTAAATTACTTTTGGCTGACCGAAATGTAGTGAACTTCTCTAGAAAACAGATAATGATGAGATACCAGACAAGTAATGTGTTCCACAGAGCCAGTTATTAAATATTAGAAGACCTTCCACAAATATTATGACAGGTAATGTGAGGTTGTAGTGCCAAAGCAAACAATTTAGAACGACGGCTTTGCATGGCGACGAATCTACGCACATACGACGCTGTTGCGGTGACAATCCTTTGCGTCACCTGTTGCATGTCAGCGCATACACAAGACAACTGCACCAACGTTCGCGGTCACATAGGGTCGTTCAAATAAAAACATTGTCCGTACCTCATTCTGCTCGTTTTCGGGAGGATCATAACGCGAAAAGTAGGGTCTTCAGTGTTCAGACACTCACCCAATTTCATTATTCTGCGTACTGGAAGCCGTAACCAGCTATAAATTACTCTACGCCACAGGTATTTTCAGCTATAATTAGCTGAATTATAGCATAACAGCAATATATCACTGGTGTCTCTTCTACTGAAATACGTTAAAATCCTGGTTGTTACTGTAATGAAGCAGTCACTGGTGGGAACATAATTTTTAGTGTTACTATGCCAGGGTACTGCCAGCGTTATGTCCGCAGTATTGAGACACGACAAGACACAATTGTGTTCTTAGATAGCCTGAACATACAAAGCAATAATGCCTGTAAATGAAAGCAGAATTGTCATATTGAGGTCACTGTTGTCACATCTGGAGTTACTGCTACACTAAAGCCCGCTCACCAGCTTCATGAATTGCGACAATGTCTATCACTACTTTCATTATCTCTCTGTTGTCTTCGCCTGTTGAGGGTAGCACCCTTTCACCGTTCAACCGGCCTGTCTTTGGTGTTAATCTACTCTCTGAGACTCAGGCCATATTGAGGGGGAACTAGCCCAGAACCAGGGTCGTAGCCAGGATGAACCACTCAATGCATCTTGCACGTGACGTAACATACGTTTTGAACAAGGAAGGACAAGTTTTATTATTAGGTTTTAACAGTCAGTCTTTCTCGAATCCATGTTAAGGGACAGGCAACCACCGGCTTTAGACCGCCAAAGGTCGTCACCCTTGGCGACGCTGTTAATTATGGACTGTCGCTTTTCTTGGAGCCAGTATCAAGGCATCATACGTGCGTCATGACTGGCGCCGATAACGTGGGACCTCATAATACTTATAATAAATGTATGTGCCTAGGAATTTCTCTACATCGTACTTTATTATGCTACGTAATGATGCTACTTCAGCTGTTGCGGTCATGTGTCGCTGAAAGACAGTAAAGACTAGCAGTACGTGAATAGGAAGCCATGTTGGTGATTACCCTAAGAGTGAGGCGCATTAATCAGACCGTCCTTCTAGTTATCCACACGAGTGTAAATATCATAATATTGATAAACAGCCTGTTGAAATTACAGTGGGAACAAGGGTAATAAAACAATTATTTAACTGTAACAATAAATGTAAGAATGAAACAATTTATGTTCACACGTAACATCTTTCGAATATAACAAAAATATTTGTTAAAACACGAAACCACATTAACATTCCAATTGAATAGGACAAAATCTTATGGAACTCGGTCTGTTGTCAACATAAATACACCAACTGCCTGTCAAATTAAAGGCTTTCAACTTGTCAATATTATTTAATAGTTCAATGAAACTCAATTTCTCAAATAGCATTCCGATAAAGTAATAAGAAGTAATAGAAGTAATTTTTAATCTACTGGAACAGAAAGGACCTGCGATTATCGTTCTAAAAAGCCCAATTGTCAACGTTTGAAATTAAATGCTTAAAACTGCTGATGATCTCTATTTAATCCTTCACTGAAACTTACGTAACAAGTAACACATCTGTCAGTCGACTCAGAGGCTTCCAGCAGGTCATAAATATTTAATACATCAATAAACCTTAATTACTGAAATATCATTATAAAAAATAATTCACAAACACTGTAATAAAATGTTTTATTTACTACAATTTTTCAAAACATATCGATGGCTTATATCGACCAAACTCTACTGTAACCATGGAAACCTGTCACTGAGATGCCATACCCTTATATCTATATACCACATTTTCAGCCGGAAAGTGAACTCATCAGGTCAGAGTCACTGTGTATGATTATTATAGGTTATATAGAAGAGTAAATCTATTTTAGTGAACGGTTTTTTAATATCGTATCGCGCAGCCCCGCTAAATTTGGTTTTGTCCACATGCTATTAACAATGCCAACGTGAGGGCCACCCGAACTTCCAAGGCGCTAGCAGCACACGTTACATTTAACGTACAATTCTGAAGAGTTGTATCGAGGCAGTTTTATGATATTTAGTGCTGTTACTGACTAGTCTGACTTTATAACAAAACTTACGTACGTTAAGGCAAAAGGCACGGAGTGACAAATGCAGGGCATAGTTTACACTTGCGTAATTTTTTGTATCGTCTCTACAACGGCAAGAACGTGTATGTACAGTTATGTACTGCAGACAAAGATGATGTGTCACTGTAACGGACAAGCTTGTGCGTCGCCAGAGAGGGAGCATCTAGACTGACAGACGCCAGCGTTCGGTACACTGGCTGAGATATGACGGTTTGACACCAGAGTGACTGTCTGTCTGTCTGTCTATCGACAGGTCGCAACGTGAATTTGACTTTAAAGACGAAGTCATCCTAAATTATATATAAAGATTCAGTCCGAACTGTGCGTTAAACACACACACACACACACACACTCTCTCTCGGTTTAAAAAAAAAATCAGTCACTTCAAGCCGTAAGGTAAAGTTAAAAGTAAAATTTATTTTATAACCTTCTATGAAGGAACAAGGGGAAGAGAGGTGTATCTCTACTGTTCTTTCAGACATGGCGCTAAATGAGAGCGGCGGTTAATGCAAGGCCCCGGCTACACCACCCCGGCAATGACCCCGTACCCTTTGTACAGAAGGCTTCGTGGGCCCTAGGGCTGGCCAGGAAAGGTGAGGAAACCCCCCCCCCCCGTACGGGATTGGACTACCGGCCCATCTAGGCCGTAGGGAGCGGCTGTACCCGCTAATGCCATGTACAGAAATAACTGCTACTCTTTAGAGATCCTTACTAAAATAAATATACACACTGTGGGCAGAATTTAGAATTCCTGAACGTCATACGTTGTGGTATATATGGTAAACACTGGGCCCAATAGGTTAAGAATGTTATTTTAGAAAAACGGTGTATACAAGACAGAGAATCGGATGAACATTTTGCTTAGTCACGATAAATTCTGTGGAATGGATTCGTCTGGATGAGGTTTACGTTCCTTGACGGGCTGTAGCGAAAATGGTCGGGGTTTCTGAACACACTGATTTCGTCAAAGCGGCAAAGTGTTTGAACCTCCAGCAAGGAGTCTCACCGTGTAAACAGCCACTAAGTGGAATGTGTGGGCCGGGACAGCGTAGTCGGTATAGCGTCTCGCTAAGTGTTGGACGGTCCAGATATCGAATCACGGAGCGGACGAGATTTTCCGTACTCGTTCAGACCGGCCTTGGGGCCTATCCTGCCTCCTGTACAAAGGGTACCGTTTCTCTTTCCTGGGGACAAAAAGGACTGGGAGTGGCGTTGACCACCCACATCCATATAGCGCTGAGGTTAAAGAATGAGTAGAGCTATACCTCTACTCGCCCTCTGGGGCTTCACTGCCTGTTGTAAGGTGAACTTCACCTCTGCCTTTACTAAGTGGAATGTCTTACGAACTCAGCCACATCTGTCAGCGTCACTCTCACTGATCCAACTTCCTGTCCCTCAAGATGTGATAACATTCTGCTATAATTGGTACTACCCAGCCGGAAATGTGTCTCCGTAATCCAGGTAACGCGACGCCGGCACGTTGCTAATGGGCCCTGAAATTAGCTTCAACGATCCTGCTGTACTCTCACGGAGATGGCCACAACCATCCGTAGAGTAGCTTCTCAACCCATATATTGATCCGCATGTAAATCGGCGACGACGACTCTTATTGGCACCGCATAACATGGTGTGTACTGCATTCCTGAACACCGACAAAGACGAAATGTAACAAGATATCTGAAGAGCAGCTATCCGCCTTCTTCACAACTGTATTGTTCTGCACACGAATGTAGACCCAGCTTGTCAGTAACCAATGCGGAGTATACAAAACAATAACTGAGAAGTACAATCGGCAGAGCTTACGTAGCCTACAGACGTGCGTGTTTAGGCGTCAGTCTATGTGCTGAGTCGCTAGAAATTTTAAACTAGCCGATGTCAGTTTTGTAATTCTTCGTCTAAGCTTTTAAACTGGTTTCCCAAATTTGATTTTAATAAATCTAAATAAAGGTAACGAAGCACACTGTTGTTAATCCTATAAATTAACGCGTTATTCTTTATGCTTTATTACACTGACGGAACACGTACAGTCAAGCAGCGTAAGTAAGTAAAGCAACTGAATCTAACCCTGGATCCTCCAGTCGGTAGCCGTAGCTTAGTAACTGTCCTCCCTACAATATCCTGGTTACTTATGTACCAAACAAACATTCAATACATTCCTGCAGGATATTTACTTTCAGAATCAGAATTATATATTTCTTTGTTTATTTAACAATGACTTATGAAATACACACAAATTGGAGGCAGCTTTCTGGTACACAGAACAGGCAGAATTCATGTTTCGTGTCTGGAAAGCGTTGACTTCAAATCACATTAATCCACCGGATATATGAATATGTACTGTACATGCCTTTCCTGAGTGGCCCAATGAAAGAACAGCATCACAGCTTTGTTCTACGCCCTTTCCAATTCACCGTTCATTAATAACCTGCAGTCTCTGAACTAGAAAACACGTCATTAAAAATCATATCTGGTATGCCAACTACAAAGCATCGGATGTGACGAAGATTATGAATATTATATTGGGTGAGAAGTGGATGATGAATGGCAATGGCCTCTCTGAAGGTAACCTTAATACTTCGGCTGTTAGCTGTGGGTGCTGAGGACGAGGCAGGAAATGGACTTATAACGAAATATTGTGGTATTACGTATTGTGTTATGTGTGTGTGTGTGTGTGCGTGTGAGTGTGTATGTGTGTATGTATGTGTATGTATGTGTGTGAGTGTGAGTGTGTGTTTGTGTGTATGTGTATGTATGTGTGTGTGAGTATGTGTGTGTGAGTGAGTGTGTGTATGTGTGTATGTGTGTGAGTGAGTGTGTATGTGTGTGAGTGTGTGTGTGTGAGAGAGTATGTGTGTGTGAGTGTGCGTGTGTGTATGTATGTATGTGTGTATAAGAGTGTGTGTGTTTGTGAGTGTGTGTAGGTGTGTATGTGTGTGTATGTGTATGTATGTGTGTGAGTATTTGTGTGTGAGTGAGTGTGTGTATGTGTGATTGTGTGTGTGTATGTGTGTGAGTGAGTGTGTGTGTGATTATGTGTGTGAGTGTGTGTGTGAGAGAGAATGTGTGTGAGTGTGTATGTGTGAGTGTGAGTGTATGCATTGTGAGTTTGTGAGTGAGTGTGTATATGTGTTTGTGTGAGTGTGTGTGTATGTGTGTGAGTGTGTATGAGTGTGTATGTGTGTATGAGTGCGTGTGTGTATGTGTGTGAGTGTGTGTGTGAGTTAATGTGTATTGTGAGTGTATGTATGCGTGTGTGTGTGTGTTAATGAGCGTATGTGTGTATGTGCGTATGTGTGTGTTAGTGTGTGAGTGTGTGTGTGTGATTGAGTGTGTGTATGAGTGAATGTGTGTGAGTGTGTGTATGCGTGTGAGTGTATATGTGTGTATGTGTGAGTGAGTGAGTGAATTTGTATGTGTGTGAGTGAGTGTGCATGTGTGTATGTGTGAGTGTGTATGTATGGGTGTATGTATGCGTGAGTGTGGGTATGTGTGTGAGTGTATGCGTGTGAGTGTATGTGTGTGAGTGTGCGTGCGAGTGAGTGTGCGTGTGCTTGTGCGTGAGTGTGTATGTGTGTGAGTGTGTAGGTGTGTATGAGTGAGTGTGTGAGTGTATGTGTGTGAGTGTATGTGTGAGTGTGTGAGAGTGAGTGTATGTGTGTGAGTGTGTATGCGTGAGTGTATGGTTGTGTATGTATGCGTGAGTGTGTGTGTGTGAGAGTGTGTATATGTGTGTGAGCGTGAGCGTGAGTGTGTATGTGTGTGCGCGTGTGTGTTAGTGTGTATGTTTGTAAATGTGTACGTGTGTGTGTGTGTGTGCGTTTGTGTGTATATGTGTGTGAGTGTGTATGTGTGTGCGCGGTTGTTGTGTGTATGTGTGCGTGCGCGTGTATGTGTCTGTGCGTGTGTATGTGTGTGCGTGTGTGTGTGTGTTTGTGTGTGCGTGTGTATGTGTGTGCGTGTGTGTGTGAGTTTGTGTGTATGTGTATGTGTGTGCGTGTGTGTACGTGTATGTGTGTGCGTTTGTGTGTATGTGTGCGCGTGACTGTGTATGTGTGCATGTGTGTGCGTTTGTTTATGTTTGTGTATGTGTGTGTGAGTGTGTGCGTGTGCGTGTGTATATGTTTGTGCGTGTGTGTGTATGTATTTATGTGTGTGTATGTTTGTGCGTGTGTGTGTGTGTGTGTATTTATGTGTGTGTGTGTGTGCTTGTCTTACTTTTCCGGCATGCAATGCGCATGTGCTATATTATACTGCCATCTGCGGCCTGTCCACTTCTACAATATTTTTCACATTATTTCACAAACAGCACGATTTTAGAAAAAACGATTTTGAACACAAAGCATGTTTAGTGGTTTTCCCTGCAACTTCTTTCCGAAATATTTCTCATTCTAAGGAGAACTGAGTGAGATGTAATCATAAATGTACATTGTTGGTTTTCACGTAAAGTGCTGGTTATTCTTGTCAGATTTCAATGAATCTTGAATTTTCTTGGCAGATTTTCGAAAAATTCTCACTATCAAATATCTTCAAAATCCGTCTATTGAGAGTCGAGCTGTTCCATGAGGACAGACAGACATACAGAGAGATGAACGGACGGACGGACAGAGAGAGAGAGACAGAACTGACGGAGCCGACAGTCGCAATTTTGCGAAGGCTTCGAAGAAGCAGAAAAAGAAAAATCTGATTTGCAATGAGCATTCCGCGGGCCGGAAATGTAGGACTTGCACAAAGCAAGGACGATAACCACCGTGTGCTGACGTTTGGTGGGAATATGCATGCCAGGGGCTAGGAAAGTTCGTTCTTAGGATAATCTGAAGAGAAGCTGCAAAAAGAGATCACTAAACTCCTCATGTCTGTCCGCATGGGAAAAGACACGTTCGTCCAACGAATTTTCTTTAAATTTCATATTCGACATTTTTATCAAATCTTGTAAAATCATTCCGATTTCGGTCAAAATCAGAGAAAATAACAACCAATTTGCATGCAGACCCACGCTCATTTATTCAGTTGGTTGTTATAACAAAACCATAGCCAGTCCCAGTAGCCGCGCGGTCTGAGGCGCAGGTCTGAGGCCGCTGGCCTGCTGGGATTGTGGGTTCGAATCCCACTGAGGACATGGATGTTTGTCTGTTGTTAAGTGTTATGTGTTGTCAGGTAGAGGTCACTGCAACGAGCGGATCATTCGTCCAGAGGAGTCCTACCTACTGTGATGCATCGTTGTGTGTGATCTAGAAACCTCAAGAATGAGGAGGCCAGGGTCCGCGTTGGGCCGCAGCGCTACAGAAAAAAAAGCCGAACCATAGCATTCTCTGTAAGGTAAGAAAAATTAATGATCCAAATATCTCGCCTTTTACGAGACAAGTAAAGAATATGAGATACCTCATAGTCTGCAAGCATGGGAAACATAATTTCTCGAAGATCACGGGAAAAGTACAATAAATAAGGCACAGTCAGAGGAGCGACGAAACTGTCGGCAATCTAAACTAACATTTAGTCCTACCTCATTGGAAAGCGAAAGAAACTGGTGACTGGTTTTAAGCTGCAGTGAAGGTACTCAATAATAATGGCAGGAAGATAATGGAAATGCCTACAATACTGAGTCCTGCAGACGTTTAGTAACTTGCTAAAATTATTGTTCTCTTTTGATACTTATATATGAAAAAAAGCTGACAAATGGATGTATTATTAACAGGAATGCAGCCGCATGAAAGACTAATTTTTTTCTTCTTCCGGCTACTCCTGTACATCATTACGAAATACCACGTGCTGTCTTTTGACCAATTCCCAAATCACTCTCGATCCGTCCCTAAATGTCTTATGAGCCACTATATTTCGCCCCATGCATAGCCAGAAATATCGAATTTACAAAGAAACATACTTATATGTTCTAGCGCTATACTTGCATAAAGAACTCCTGAAAAGCAGACAAACAAGAGAAATTTAAAAGCAGCGTCATATAAATTTCAAAACTTCCTCGAGCTTGAGTTCTTTAAATATTACGAAATTCGTGCGTGTGCGCGAGTTCAGGCGTTTTCAGTTCCTGGTGGAAAATATCTTTCCAGTAAAATCAGGAGAAATATGCTTGTGTCAAAGGTCAAACAACTATAAATTAAACAGGTGACAGCACTGCTATATAAACCTTTCTCAAAAGGCATAATAGTTATGTAGGCTACTATAAATTGTACATAACCAGTGCCTAACGATATGTTCCACATTAGGCGAAGACAACAACTGTATGGCCTTAAGAAGCGTATGATTAATATGTAGTGGATAATGTCCAGAAATGTGAGCATAGGGACTGTTTTGTAATGTTGCAATGTGCCGGTGCCTCTTCATAATAGAATTTACAGCTCATTTCGTGCCATATTTAGACAGTGATATCGGACTAGACAAAGAAATTGACTACGGGCAGAAAAGTCACATGTCTAGATGAGTTACACTTTTCATTCTTGTTCAAGTACCATGCTTTTTAGAATCAACAAAGAATAGAGAGTAAGGGCAGAATTGTAAATATTTCACTGGGAGGTGTGTGGAAGTGACTACACTGTTCTCTGAGTCACTGTCACCGATTTCATAGTAAAAACATGAGAAAAGTAGTAAAATATTAAGCCGAATAAAATATATGAGTGTTAACCACAGCTTTGTCCTCAATGCTTAGACCAACGGTGTCCAGCACAGGGCTACAAGAGTTTTGGAAGTTGGTTCGCGGGCCGCACTTGCGAAACTTACAATACGTTTTGCACCTAATCTTCTAAAGTATTTTATAAATTTTATAATATATATATATATATACATATATATATAACAATTAAGGTCGCGGGCCGCATAACACAACCTAGTGGGCCACGGGTTGAGAAACGATGGCTTGGTTATGCGGGTTTACCTGACTGAAACACTGTCCAGTGACTGAGGTCATTTCTTTATAATGGATGAGACAGTTCGCTTGACGGCAGAAACAGTTCACCTGAAGACAGAAACGGTTCATCTGAAGACAGAAACGGTTTATCTGATGACAAAAACGGTTTATCTGATGACAGAAATGGTTTATCTGATGACAGAAACCGTTTATCTGATGATAGAAACGGTTTATCTGATGACAGAAACAGTTTATCTGATGACAAACAGTACCAGTATTCGAGCAGTTGGGTTGTATTTAACGAGACAATAGACCACGTCCGGACACCCAGTGTTCCTAAGACATTATCCCTTCTTTAGAAATAGACATGAAGTCTTTATTTATCAAAATCTTACTAGGGCCATTCATACACATTAGATTTGGTGTGATAATAGATCACGAAATGCATAAGTAGTTTGGAAGCAATTATTTACCCTCTTTATAGCCACACCAAGTTCTGCAGCGCCGGAATATTTGTGAAGTGACGGAACAGGTGTGGAATTGTTTTGGTTAAAAAGACACAAGAAAGATATGGAAGGTGTATGGCCGCCATTTTACTTGCGTTACGGGACTGGGATCCGATATATTCAGTCTCGCTTCATCCGCCTTTACCTGCGTAGCTGCGGCCTACACTAAAGTTTCAGCACGTGCGTCGACAAGCGGTCGGGCGTCTCCATGGAAACATGTATAACCAGTTTAGATGAAAGTGCCGTTCATAAATTACATCTCCTTTTTAGACAGAAATGTCTGTTTTCAAAAGTAAGCATTTAAACACAAAACAGCCATTTGTTTTAAAGTTAATTGCCAATTAAAAGAGGACGCATGAATTTAGAGATATTTAGAGATAAGATGGCACCACCAAAGCCGCAAATAGAAGAGGGAAAATGAAAAATTATAACACGGGAGGAAATATGCAGAATTCAAAGAGTAAAATACAGAAAGGCGATAAGCTTGGACTGGAAAAACAAAAGAACTCATACCATAGTTGCGTAAAGAGAAAAAACCAACTTGATGTCACTTATTTTATTATTTAATATTCATTCATTACTCAACATGTTTCGGCCGTTAATACGACCATCTTCAGGAGTCTGCGACTAACTGGTT
>Ga0123355_10010985_pt1 | contig 13937 bp, 12 predicted proteins | sample TergutEmb28metaG_3_FD_89872 | JGI IMG/M metagenome (GOLD analysis project Ga0123355, IMG submission 89872) | Embiratermes neotenicus P1 segment gut microbial communities from Petit-Saut dam, French Guiana - Emb289 P1 | ecosystem: Host-associated > Arthropoda: Insects > Digestive system > Gut ... | reverse complement strand
CTCGTTGCGCTAACCACGTGACACCCCTCTATCCGCAAAAGTTGGCACTAACTTCGCCTACCGGCGGCGGCCGCTCTGTCGGTATGGTTCGCTCGTGGACTAAAGCCACGGAGTTTAGTTTAGGTACCTGTATCATAATGTGGCCAAAGCCTCACAGTCACAAAGAATGTGTGTGGCCATTTCAGATGCCTGCTTGCATTCATCACACTCAGGACTGTTTACCAGGACCAGTTTAAGTATGTGTCCTTTTACATGATAGTGACCTGTTAGCAGCCCTGTCAATATGCTTAGCCAGTTTCTGCTCAGAATGAGCAATTCCCCAGCTCTTTTGCAGAGGGTTTTTAAGAGCTTGCTTTTGCCCACATATGGACTGCCAATGCTTCTCAGGTTTCCTACTTTTCTAGTCCCTGATGACACCTCTGGGAACCTTTATAGATATACCAAGCACAGGCTCAGGTCCTGTTAGGGGATGTGAGGAGCCTTGTCTAGCCAAATTATCAGTTATCTCATTTCCATTAATTCCCATGTGCCTGGGCACCCATACCAGTTGGAACCTGTTATGTTCTGCCAGCTTCACCAGAGACTGATGGCAGTCCCAGACCAATTTGAAATTTATCTGTCAGAAAGAAAATACATGTTCCTACCTGCATATCCCTTTTCTATATTCTCCATTACACAAGCCTTAATGGCATATATTTCAGCCTGGAATAATGTGCTTTGGAGCCCAAGACTGAAAGCTGTGTCCCCTTCTCAAGGACCATCTATACACCCCAGCACCAGTGCCTTTATTGGTCTGCCATTCCCATTTGTCAGCGAACTTGACCAGGAATGTCTTGTGGTACACATATCTCAGATGCGTCCTGTCTGACCCCATCTGAAGGATGGTTTCATGCCCCTTATACCACGATTTTTGGTGTGACAAAAGTTAGTGGATTTAGGTATCCACTGTTGCATAGCATTAGTCTGTTGATCCCCACCTGGGCTTCCACCTCAATCATCACATGAAGAGGAGCAAGTCCCAGAAGGATCTCCATTTCAGTTGTTGTGGTCATCTTCATTACTCCTGTTGTAGGCAGATAGGCTAATCATACTTCCAAATATTCACGTTTAAGTTCTTTATACAGCAAACAGTTAAGAGTAAAGTCTTCTGGCATATGATAGTTTGGTAGACAGGTACACCCTGCCTCCACCCACCCCCATTACAATAATTAGGTTCCCAAAGTACTTGCGCAACTCTACTTTGAGTATTTGGTCAAATATAAACAGCAACATAAACTATCTTGGACCTGCTTTTAAGATGTAATAACTTTTATGAGAAGAGTAATTCAGAGACGGAATTTACTGTGGCATATTCCTCAATTCAAAGTTTTCACACATACCTTAGAAGATCTCAATGTGTGCACTGTTCATAGCCTACAAACATCTAGATGGTACTCAATATCTGGCCATGTTTATTGAAGTATTTCCAAACCAACTCCTGCTATACTTGTGTCACTTCTTTATCATAGATGACATAAATCTCAGATCTTCTACACATAAGTGATTTATAAATCCCCATAAAAACATACAGTGGAGAGAGGTCTGGACTTCGTGGAAGCCACAGCATTGGTTTGAATTTTCCGGTCCAACAGTTGGGAAATATGACATCAGGGAATTTCATACCTCATGAATGAAATTGGGTGTAGCACTGTCATGTTTGAACAAAATTTCACCATGTTTTTCTTCTCCTATGCTATCAATGTAACATATCCAGGTGATACGTGCTTTTCCAAACTTCCCCTTTCCTTAAACTTGTTAACAGCATCAAATAGCTTTGCCAACAGGCGATGTCTTCCCTGTATTTGGCCAAGTGTGCTAAACTGTTAAAATGAATTTGCTTATGGCAAACCAAATTATGCACTTTGCTTTCTCTTGCATTTGCTCGCCATCATACAAACTGCACCAGTGGCATAGACTACATTAGCATTCTTGTTTAAGGAACTTTATGACTTGAGAAACAGCAAATCCCACCTGTATCACTTCATGTCTCAAGGAAGTTATTACACCTCTAACTTTATTATTTTCAGGGATCCTGTGCATGTGTGTGTACATATTATACAAATAGCCATGTGTATAAAAATAATAATTAACTGTTGGTCTCAGCAAGTACATTAAGCACAGCAAAGACAGGCTGACCAGATTAGTACAAAAATACGACACTGGGAAAACCAAATACTCTCTACAAAAAGAAGCTAATCTAATATGGCAAAAATATATGACACAAGAAACTGCTGCCCAAAATATCAAGAGTCAACTTAAGTCCAGCACTGAAAATGAGAAGATAGTAGAAACTAAGAGGAAACCAATGCATGGACAATTCTACTTGGACCCTGAAAGACCATCAGTAGATACAGAAAAATTCCTGGTGTGGTTATGTAACTCAGGCCTAAAAGGCAAAATTGAGAGTTTGATAAAAACAGCCCAAGATCAAGGCCTGAATATGCATTATCATCACAGGAACATCATGAAACAACCAACTGATAGTAAATGTACAACTTCTAAAAGGCAAAACACATACAACATATTGTTAAGGGATGCACAACACTTTCACCATCTGAATACACTAACAGACACAATAAGATGACTGATTGCATCCACTAGACAATATGTAAGCACAGGGGGTTACAGGTTACTGAAAGGTACTATGAACATACATCTGAAAGGGTCATAATGTCGACAGTACCACTACTATGTGGGACGTACTGGTTATCGCAGATCAAACAATACTAGCAAACCGACCTGATATAGTACTGCATAATAAGAAAGAGAAGACTTGTACTTATTGATATAGCCATACCAGATGATTTACACGCTCACACAAAAGAAACTAAAAAACTAAGCAATTACAAAGACCTGGAGATCAGGTCAGGATGATGTAGAAGGTAAGAATAAAAATTGTGGCAGTTATAATTGGAGCATCAGGAACAATCAAAAAGGGATTAGATCAGAACCTTCAGTTGCTCTGAGGTCACCTGTCACCCATAGAGCTACAGAAGATAACAATGAACACTGCACACATCATTTGTAAGGTGCTGGTGTACGTCACTTAGATATGTTGCTGATACCTGGACTCACCAGTAGACTGCCAGCTAATAACTAAAAGGCAAGAATAAATAATAATAATAATAATAATAATAAGCAACAGCAGCTCACAAGCCCTTGGTGCTCCTTTGGGTTCACCAGCATTTGGGGGGGGGGGTCTTTGGCTCTCCTTCTCCAGTTCCTAATATCAAAATTTGCTAGGTCACCTGTCACACACTCTAACCATCATAGCCTTGGTCGCCCTGCTCATCTACAACCCCAGGGCTTAGCAAACAGGAGTTGTTCACGTACAGTTCCCACATATGTCCTAATGACATGCCCAAACCATCTCATTCTTGCAGCCTTCATCACAACAGCTATATCTGATTCTTTATAGGTGGTATAATTCATAATCGTATCTGAGCTGTTGGATTCCTTCTACCTCCTCCAGACTGCACATATCTCTTAAAATTCTCCTATCAAAGATTCTGAGTCTCTTTTCTTCTCTTTGAAATGGCCCATGTTTCACAACCACAAAAAAATAATGGATATAAGGAGTTTTATACAGCAGAATTTTGGTTTTCCTTAATAGCAGACTGGAGCACAGTGCATCTGAAGTTCATCATAACAACTGTTGGTAACAAGATGCTTTGCTTCAAACTCTGCACTAACATCATCATTTTTTGTGAAGGGACCAAACTATGTACACAAAGTGGTCTACTCATTAAAAAGCATACTCCAGAATGGTTACCTTTTGCATTGCAGGGGCTCTTTGATGATTAGCAACCACACACATAATTTTGATTTACATTAACAGTCCCACCTTTTTAGCTGCTTTATCCAGGACTTCAAAGGCTGCTTTCATGGTTGTTAATGTTCTACCTACTACAACAATATCATACACATATGCTAGTATATGTACAGGTCTATAACATGATGTTCCATCCATTTGAATTCCTGCATCCCTCACCACTTTCTCCATGGCAGCTTTGAAGAGGAAGCATGCCAGGGCATCACCATTCCTCATCGCTCTCTTTATTCTTATTGACTCATAATTTAGACATTCATTACCCGACTACTGCTGCCCTCCAGTGTCATCAATGTTAAAACACACACATATGCGTGCGCACGCGCGTGTGCGCATACACACAGTACCTATGTCTAGCTCTAAATGTATCTATCACATATGAATTACTATACCCACATGTATGAAATGTTTCGTGATATGGTCATAAAGTAACATAATCAACATGAAGGTTTATTTACACATTCATATACAGCAGCAGTCCAGATGATAGAATGATCTAAAGTGATCACTGAAATTCCTACTTTTACATATTAAAATATCTTCAATGAAGCCACTGTCATCATATTACAGAACAGGCATGTACATGTAAAGGGCACACTAAGGTAATGCGAAGGGAGAAAAAAGATCTTACAAGTCCACATACATAAACTACACTCTATGTTTGACAAGCAGACTTAAGATACAAATGTAAGTAATAGGTGGCAGTGATTCTCCACACCCACAATAACATTTGTGCATTTTCATAACAATATGATTATCTCAGATCATTACCAACAAATTTACTCAGTCTGCTGCACACACTTCCAGTTCTCTATTTTCCTCAAGTGCAACTCTTTATTCATGGGACCTAGAAGAGCACGTCCACATTTTGAATGACTCTTCGGTCCCAGGTACTCTTCTGCCACTTCCGTAATGTCCTGGCATATTACAGACATTAAGGCAGATCGATGCATCTGCAGTAAAATGTCATCAATGCCATGCAGAAATTTATTCATCCCTTTTGAACCAGGTGATATTGGGGAATCAACTGTCTGGAACACACCAAGCTTGGCCTCCTCTATGTCCCTGTCAGTAAACGAGTTCTGTGTCACCCACTCATGAGCTTGATCAAATATGTCAAAAGTCACAGCACAATTTGGATCTCGGTATGAGTAGAAATTTAGGACACCAGATGGAGAGAGACTAAGCCCTGCCCCATAAGCTCCACCTTTTTCTCGGATTTGTGGATGGAGGAACTTGGATGTAATTAGCTTGGCCATGACTTGCAAGCTGGGAAAGTGCGAATGGCAAAAGTAGACAGTGGATAAAGATTTCGCTGCGAAGTTGACAGGGATAGGATGAACATGATGAAAACCCTGTCCAGCTGACTTCTCAAGGTAGTAATTAGGATGCCGAGTTTTCAGAAATGGCAAGCCTGCTGTCCCTGGCAATGACCCTAAGAACATCTCCATTTCCTTCAGCACAACATTTTCAGTACCTGGACTCAAGTTCACTGCGCAACGTAAATGATTTTTGTTAAATACAGCTTTTGAAATCTGCTGCATCTGAGTTAACACAGGACTCAAGTCTGACATCTGGGCTATCTCTTTCATTCTTGATACATAACTGAGTCCTGAAGTAAGCTCCTTTCTATTTGAGGCAGGATTCACAAGACTTGCAGCACTGGACATGGCATAATGGTGTCCCATGTCAGCAATCCCATTTACCAGCTCTGCAGCAGTCACACGAACCAGAGTCTCAAATCTCCTCACATCACTATATGAACCCTCATTGAACAGCTCTGACCACAATGAGAACATATCCTTCACATTTCTATCAAGACAATATGAAGAAAATAATATGCCTTCCTCATATGTAAACGCTTCCATTGTGTCATCAGCGATGTGGACACTGAGGGACAGGCCTCCAGTCTTTAACTCAGCAAGCTGATCAAATTCTCGGTAGCTGTGCCTTTGGGTTCCCATCTTAGTGGCCACCTGACAGAATAGGGGCACAAGTGGCTTGAGCTCATCATTTAGCTCTCTCATATTCACAATTCCTCTGAAATATGTCATACCATTTGTAGGCTGAACACACATCTGAATAGGTATGGAACAGATATCTACATCTGTTAGTGGTGTTATGTCAATTACTTGTTTAAGATCTTTCATACATAATGTCGGAAGGCACGAAATGTCTTCAACCTTCTCCTCTTCTTCACACAGTTTCAAACCCTGATGGAACAGTAGTTCTTTATCTTTCAGTGATAATGTATTCAATTTTGTGTGTAAGATCTCCTGTTCAGCCTTATTTTGTTTCGTTTCAAAGCCCTCATCTGGTGACATCGTAAGTGTCAGTCTATGAGTATTACTTTTCATGTATTTCAAAACTTTATCCTGAAGGTGACGTGGATTTTCATCCAAGCTGCGTCTCAGCTGGGATACCCGATCTTCAACCTTCAGTGCTTTCACCATGTCTCCATCATGATTCCAGAGTGCTGTGAGTCCAAACAGCAAACCAAGACCAAAGTCAGCTGACTGGTGCTTCATGTTCAATTCAATGCCATGCAGGACTCCTTCTATATGATTCTTATCAAATCCACTGTTCACAATATTTACAACAGTTTCATCATAAAGCTCCACAACCTTATCAAAATCACTTGGATTCACTGCTTGAAGGCCTACAGTGAAAAAAGTATCTTTGGTCTGTGATTCATAGCCAGTTACAGGCGTGAATCCTCCTCCAATATTGGACTCAACTAGGGTCTTGTAGAAAGCAGAATTGGGGCCATTCACCAACAGTTGTGACAGCACCTGAAGCTCAAATGTTTCTTGGATATCCATGATATCACAGCACAGTGCAATGATAGCAATGGTAGACTGTTTCTTAAGATTTGCAGCCAGGTGATCTGGCCTGCAAGTTATATGTTTGCATTTTTGTGAAGACCATCTCTTTTCAGATGGAACTGCAGTGTTCCTATGATCTCCAGGCATGATATTCTTGAAATTAGACAAATAGGTGTCATTAATATATTTCAAATGGCCAGCCAATGGAAAGTTACCATAGGAATAGAATCGTGAGTTACTAGGACTGTAGTAATGTGCATGGAATGCTTTCAGATCATTGTAGGTGAGATTAGGAATACTAAGAGGGTCTCCGCCGTGGACAAAGCCATATGTATGTCCAGGAAGAATAGTGTTTAGGAGCTTCTGTCCAAACAGAGACTGATTCTCTGAAAATGCACCCTTCATCTCATTGAACACTACACCCTTTATATGTATCTGGGAGGTTGGGTCATTTGGGTTCTCGTGTTCTAATCTCCATCCTTCTTGCCAAAAATCAGACTCCCTCAGCTGTGGGTTAAACACAGCATCCAAATATACTGACATCAGATTCCTATAATCTTGAAAATTTTGAGTTGCAAATGGGTAAATGGTGTAGTCTGGGCCTGTCATGGCATTCATGAACGTTGCTAACGATCGATTTAGCATTTTAAAATACGGATCACGACAGGGATAATTCACGCTGCCACACAAGGTCATGTGCTCGAGAATGTGCGGCACACCAGTCGAGTTACTCGGGGTTGTTCGAAAACCAACAGAGAATACATTGTTTGTGTCATCACGCTGAATGTGAAGATACTGTGCACCTGTTGCAAGATGAAGTAAGCGGTACGCCCACATACGAAACTCAGAAATCTCACGCACTTCTTGGACCACAAAACCTTCCAGTTCTTTTCCTTCATTCACTTCAGGAATTCTTGAACTCTTGAAAGATGGAACGTTCGGCCTCTGTGAATTCAATTTAGATGATTCAGTCCTAACATCCGCTTGAATCGAGTAGCTGAAACTTAACGGACTATTTCGCGCACTTCCTTTACTTCCGTACAACAAATATCCTGTCTGATGAAATCGTCCACTGCACAGACCAATTAAACGATTCGGTCTTATCATTTTCTCAAATGCTTCTAGAAGAATAAGATGTAACTTTTTACTCCCTGAAAGAAAGGATAAAAGAAATGCAGCCCCAAAAACTTGGGAATTCAAATTACTGAAAAACCCATTTGAGGTTAGATCGACTATTCAAATCCTTCGAAATTTCGTTGTTATATCACAACAAACAATACCAATGGAAAATTATATTAAAATATTCAGCGTTAATGTATAATATGGCACACTGACCTGTTCAATTATACCGCTTTTAATAGGTAAACAAATTTAACATGAAGTTAGGAACCAGAAACCAACACATCCTACACAACCTGTAACAGCCATATTCATTTCTTTGATCACAGATTATGCATGATACAGATCACACACGATACGTCTCATACTAGCAATCAACTTTGACGGACCTCCGGTGTACATTTTAGTACACCGTGACCACACTGTTAACCGTGTTCATGGTACAAAGATTTAAATTCCGAATTAGTGCATCCATGGATAGATTGCACGCTCTTGTCATGCTTGGCTTAGCGTAATAGTAACACGGAAAAAACACACAGACGGCCAGAGGCGATATACCCTGATGAACCTCCAACCCTACGTGTAACACCTGCTGTAATCCATGGTGTGATACACTGGGTAACTCTGACAAGGTGTAAGGGTGGTAGTCCTGCATGATCCGTGAGAGTGGTAGTAAATAGTGCTGTGTTAATATCGTAAGGGTTAGGAAGTAATGAAGTAAAATGTAATTTAAGCTGTAAAAGCATGGCTATAAGTAGTGTGTTTGTGAACTGCAATGAAAATCTGCCTTAGTAATGTACAAAATATCTTTTTTTTTACAGTAATGCAATCGACGTAAGGAAAAAATTATGGAACATGCGAACATGGCGTGGATGACAAATGGCGATTCGTATTCTTCAGCGCGATTTTGGCACAGTGGACCTGCGCCTGGAACAGTGTACAATTTTCCAAGTGGCTTGGCTGCCTTAAACACACATTTCACCCAAGTACCACAGTGAGATACAAGTTTTTATTGTTATAGTTTCGTGGTCAAATGTTGCTTGTCATTGGTGTACTGTAGGTGTTTTTTTTTTTTTTTAATTTTGGTTTATTACATGTTTATTAAAATTGTTTCAGAGGGCCAATTACAACTGGAGGATCCGTACTTGGAGTGGAATTTGAAGGCGGTGTTGCAATTGCCGCAGATATTCTTACTTCATATGGGTCTCTGGCCAGATTTCGAGACTGTTCTCGAGTAATGCATGTCAATGACAATATCATACTTGGCGCTGGTGGAGATTATGCAGATTACCAGTTTCTGAAAGATGTTATTCAGCAGAAAATGTATGTATTTAAATCTTTATATTGAAGTTATTATTTTACCGTATAATTTCTGTTGTTTTATATACAATCTTGTATCTTGTTTCAGCCTTGAAGAAGAGTGTTTAGATGATGGGTTCTTGCTGAAACCAAAGGCTTTACATTGTTGGCTAACTAGAGTTATGTACAATCATCGTTCTAAGCTGCATCCTTTGTGGAATAATTTTGTTGTTGGTGGTCTGCAGGATGGAGAGCCGTAAGTGTTCACAGTTTTGGCTTAATATTATGTCGGGTTAATGGGAGCATAAATAGTTATTAGCTTAAAATGCACTTTTTAATTCATACCTGGAATTAACACAGAATAGGTGATGCATTTGTACACCTTGGAGTGCTTCACTATTTGTCATCTTTCATTCACCAGCACTTCAAAATACTTCTAATCTTGCAACATAAGTGATATTTGTGATTGAAAATTGTAGTGTAATTGAAATATGTACACTCAATGGAACAGATATAAGTGTATAATTTTCTAAGTCTCAAATGGATGTAAGTGTACAGCTGCCATTATAATTCCTGCCCATGTGTGGCTTTTCTAAACCTTCCATTCATTGCAGTTATTTGTGCCAGGTATCTAGTAACTAATGACACCTTGGTACTTGAAGATAAGCGTAAATTAATGCTACCTGTTTGGTGCCAAAAGATGATTTCAGTTAATGTGCAGTTTGATATTGAGAAAACTAACATACCTGAAGTTATCAGCCAAGAACATGAAAAGTAATGGGTGGCTTCTTAAATCTGGGTCTTTTGCAGGGTACAATGGGCAAAGGGTTGAATATATTGAAATTGAAACCAAGTAACCATGATGTACTATGTGACTATGTCCACATTTTCACTGTATTTAACTCTTTGTGTTGTTCTTGTTTTATTTGTGTTGAGTTCAGTACTTTAATATTCTACCTCAATTATATTAATTATATGCAACATATATGTATTATAACAATGTATACAGATGTTGGTGTAAGGTTTCTCCTTGCTATTAAGCAGATGTATATGATCTTACATTGGTATAATTGCACCAGAATATTTAATCAGCCTCAAATGTATGTTTATAGGGAATTGCTATTGTTGTAATTCAGTTCTGATAAAATGTTTTGTGACAAGCTTCATCAGTCGAAAGTCAAAGTGCAGTGTAGGGACCTGCTGTATCTCTTTCATTGGGGACTAATATCACAAAAAAAACATTACTTCATGCTGAAAGCTGAGTAGGTGTCTCAAAGAAAATATATTCACTTGTGAATGCTTCAGCTTTTATACTTTAATTTTATTCATTATTCATCTTCCTTGGTATTGTAAGGCCATTACATCTGATTTAAACCCTTCTGACCTGCCTGTAATAAACATTTGTGCTCATAAGGAATATACAGGAGTGAGAACCAAATCCATGCTACAGAAGCCTGCTTGAGGAGCTAATAGCGGCTCAGTAGTCAGGATATTTTTTATCTTTTATTCATCTTTGAAGTTTGGTCATGAAGGAATGGGAATTCATGTTTAGATTTGTAAATATGAACAGCATGAAAGGTAGATAGTGAAAAAGCCTTCAAAAGAGCAAATGTAGAGAATGAACCGGCAGATGAGATTATGCATAACTTTGCTTCCCGTAGTTCCTTATGGATAATGATTTACTACTTATTATATTTTCATTATATGGTCCTGACTGCAATATTTTGTGCACTTTGAAGTTTCCTAGGGGCAGTGGACAAGCTGGGCACAGCATATGTAGACCGCCACATTGCTACAGGCAGAGGGGCTTACCTGGCACTCCCTCTCATGAGGGAGGAGGTGGAAAAGAATCCTAATATGACGCAGAAGGAAGCACGGGAGTTGCTCTTCAGGTGCCTTAAAGTTCTGTACTACCGTGATGCCCAGGCATTCCCCAAGGTAAGATCACATTTGGTAAGTTTGTAAGTACTAGGTCATAGGAAATGGTACAGTCAGCATTCTGGTATGTGAAGTGTTACGCAGAGGAGTAGGAATTGTTAAAGCAAATATTTGTGTGTGTGGAGTAACCTTTGGCATATGGAATTGAGGAGAAAGATATTGCAGAACCTGAAAATATTCACCCCTCCATTAGAATATTACAGTAGGTGATGCTAGGCCCACCTACTACTCTGCTACCAAACCTAGACCTTACATAAATGGACTGTACCTTAACCTAATGTAACCTGTCACTGAATTCTTTGTTGGATATACATATAAAAATATTTGTAGGTTTGTTAAAATAAATGCATGAGGGTGCCAGTGGAGAAGACTGCATGAGCTGTATGGTCTGTACTTCACACCAGATGTTTGGATGATCTAATCCAGATGAATGAGATGGGCGAGGCATATGGTGTTTATGGAGGAGAGCAGAGTTGCATACAGGGTTTTGGTAGGGAAGCCTGAGGGAAAGGGTTCACTCGGAAGAACTAGGCATAGATGGAAGGATAATAGTAAACTGGATCTTCAGTAAGTGGAATGGGGCAGCTTGGACTCGACTGATCTGGCTGAGGTTAGGGGCAGCTGGCGGGCTGTTGTGAATGCAGTAATGAACCTGTGGGTTCCATAAAATGCATGGAATTTCTTGAGCCATCTGAGGACCGCTTAGCTTCTCAAGAAGGACTCTGTTCTGTGGAGTTAGTTAAATTTACAGTACTGTGGTCATAAGAAATTCTCCTTTAGTTTTGGTTTCGTGGTGATCGCTAATGAAGACCATTGGAGCTAGGCACATGAAATATTGTATGGACAGGTGTCAAAAATCTTACATGCATGTTACAGACATTGTGATGCAGAACTTTGATGTTAAATATGACAGATTTTACACATACAAAATCTGTTTTTAAGTAAAAAGTTCTTCATAAACATAAAACAAACCAACAGCCACAACAACAAACACGTGGTCTGTCCCAAAAGTATTGAGAATGATTTTTTTGTGCAGCGCAGAGGGGCCAGGAAAGGAAAGTGGGGGTCGAGGCAGGTGGAGGGAGAACCCAGGTGTAAAGTTTGACCTGCCTCAGTTGAGTCCGTGCCTGTGTAGCAGTCGGTACATTAGCAAAGTGCATAATAGTTTTTGTGTCTTGTCATGGACGAAAATGCAGAGGAGTCTGGAGCAGCGTTACGCGATTAAGTTCTGCACGAAACTCGGAAAATCTGGTTCCAAAACGTTGCAGTTGTTGACAGCTTATGGGGATGCTGTTTTGTCTTCATCCCAAGTCTTCAGGTGGCAAAAGGCATTCAAGGATGGAAGGGAGAGCTTTGAGGACAAACAGCGCGCAGGGCATCCTTCAACTTCAAGAACTGAGAACAATGTAGCTCGTGTGAAGGCTTTTCTGGATAGGGACCGACGTAGGATGTAGGAAAACCGAAAACGTATGTCCACCGAATCATTATGGAAGATCTGCACATGAGAAAAATTTGTGTGAAACTGATCTCGAAGAATTTGTCCGATGTGTAGGAATTTTTGGTTCAATATCACAACGCTTCCCCACCCACCGTACAGCCCTAACTTGGCTCCGTGTGATTTCTTTTTATTCCCCAAGCTCAAAACCCACCTCAAAGGACATCATTTTGGGACAGTTGAAAACGTCCAGGAAGCTGTGACGAGGGCTTTGAACATCATCTCAAGTGAAGACTATGAAGAGTGGCAGCAGCGCTGGAATCACTGTATTCGATCACAATGAGTCTATTTTCAAGGAAATAAACTGTAATTGCACATATGTTCAATAAAAAAAAAAATTAAACCGTTCTCATTACTTTTCAGACAGACCTCGTAATATTTTCTAAGTATTGTGTTTGATTATTTTACTTTAATGTATAATTATCTTGTGGTTTATAAAATAATGATATATTTGTACAAATGTTTGTGCATGCATTTTGTAATCATTCATTTCCAGTAAAAGTTAATACAGTTTGTTCCACTTGATTTTTGAACTATTGAATGTCTGGCATTTGTGTAATTGGTCTTTCTTCTACAGTTTCAGCTTGCAACATTGACGGAGGAAGGTGTGTCAGTGGAGGGTCCACTCATGGTGGAGCAGAACTGGGAAACTGCCCGTATGATAACGTGAGTGTTACATATATCATCCTGTTACAAATTAGTAGGCGCTTATACACCATATTGAAATTCTTCTTTCATTTCAGGGCATAAATATGAGGAAGTCCAAGGCGGCAAACTCGAGGTCCAGTGTCTCATTCACGGTGTTATGTATGCATTTTAAATAAACGTTGTGTTTTCTCCCTCATTCCTCATAGTCTGTTTTGCGGCTTACCTCTACCTTTTGTCTTGAATGCCATTCTGCTGAGGTCACAGTTCCACTCTCCTTTATCTGGGTTCTCCTTGTACAGGATACAACTAAATGTGGTAGGTGTGACTCACATATACTGAAAACCAGTAGATTTGTGTCCTCCCCTTCAGAGTTCCTAAAAGTTGTCTTTGTTCACTTCTTGATTTGTTCGTGTGCAACAACAGAATGGTCCCTAATGATCTCATAGCTGTAAGAAAATTGCAGTCTAACAAAATACAGAGTTTGTCGCTGTAGTTAGTGTGAGGGGTCTGTGGGCTGTCACCAAGGTAAACCTCAAATTTTAGTAAAAATATCAATGGAACTTCAGTACACATTAACAAGCTTTGGCTTTCTGACTTGATTGTAGTTCATGATTACATGTATGTGTGTTAGAGTGCAAACGGAACGTGATGGCACACGCGCAGAAACCAGATTCGGTCTTCCAGCGAAACGGACGAGTCCATTTATATCGGCGGGGGTGTCAGTTCAGTCGAGTACTGGCTTTCT
>Ga0123355_10010983_pt1 | contig 13938 bp, 15 predicted proteins | sample TergutEmb28metaG_3_FD_89872 | JGI IMG/M metagenome (GOLD analysis project Ga0123355, IMG submission 89872) | Embiratermes neotenicus P1 segment gut microbial communities from Petit-Saut dam, French Guiana - Emb289 P1 | ecosystem: Host-associated > Arthropoda: Insects > Digestive system > Gut ... | reverse complement strand
TGGATTGAGAAGTGCTTTAGGATGCATACTTTATGGGTAGACATTAAAAAGTTAATAAAAGCAGTAATATCAAGTCTTGGGTGGAATTTGCAAAATATTTTCCCGTAACAAGTTTACGCGATCCATCTTGTGACAAATCTAGACATTTTATATGTAATATGATAAAATAAATATACTTAATAAGATATTTCCTTAAAGTACTATATAGGAGGTAATAGATTATGGGTGAAGATTTAATATAATATTAATTTAATTTCAAGTTTCGCTACCCGCAATATTTCAAGTGTTCTTCTATACACGTAAAAGCTACCTGCAATAAATATTAATTGGTTTTCATGCTCTTCTTTAGCAAAGCGAATAGCATCTTCTAATTCTTTAGCGAGTATGTTATGCTCACTTATATATTTTGTTGCTTCAGCACATAGTTCGTCATTTTTTACGTACATATTCTCATCTATTCCATTTGTGAATATATATATTGCGTTTTTGTCTGTACACAAATTTTTAATCATAGTTCTATAGTCTTTAGTATTTATAATAGAAATTATGAATATTTTTTTTGCGTAATTTTTGTAGTGCAAATCTATACTTTCTTTTAGAACACATATAGCGTCTTCGTTGTGTGCTCCATCAAAGATTATTAAAGGATCTTTGCATAAAACTTCTTGTCTCGCTTTGTGTATTACTGTACTCAGTCCAGCATAAATTGCATCATTTTGAATGTCAAAACCTTTATCTTTTAATATATTAATAGTCTCTAAAACTTCAGTAGCATTTAATGTTTGGAATCTGCCTTTTAAATTTATCTTAATATCTTTATATCCTTTGTAATCAAACACTTGGAAATCATCTTGAGTGCTGTAATTAGAAATATCCTCTTTACGCACAATATGTAGATTGTTGCTTTTCTCTTTACATATTTTTTTTATTATATTCATAGTTATATCTTGCTCATATATTGCAACAGTGTCTGAATTCTCTTTTACAATTCCCGCTTCATTAGCAGCTATTTCTTCAATTGAATCTCCTAGGATATCCATGTGGTCATATCCTATGTTAGTAAGAACAGATACAAGAGGGTCAATTATGTTTGTACAATCCATTGTCCCGCCAAGTCCGGCTTCTATCACCGCAATATCAACATTCTGTCTTTCAAAGTATATATATACAAGACATGTAATAGCTTCAAACCATTTAACAGGAACTTCATTTTTATCATTGTATTCATCAATAACTAGCTTCATCTCAGTTAGCATTTCTGTAGCTGTTTCATCAGTTATCTCTATATTGTTTATACATATACCATCATTATATCTAACTAAATGAGGAGAAACGAATTTACCTACTTTATATCCAGAATAAATAAGTACATTAGTTAGCATCTCACAAACACTTCCTTTTCCGTTTGTACCTGCAACATGTACACATTTTATTTTTTTATGAGGATTATCGAATTTCTCCATAATATATTCTAATGCATCTAATGTCGGATTCTCTGTAAACTTATCAAAACTAGCAAAATACTCTTCAATATTCATAGGCTACTCTATCCCCTTTCTCATTTTACTATTCTATTCTGCATACCCTCTTGATTTTAATGCCATTTCCAATGAGTTTGTTCTTTCAAAGGTGCTGTATAGCCATGGCACCATTATATACTGTAATTTCTTATGTGCTTTTGCAATTCCATATACTTGTAGACATTTAGCTTTCAAACTTATCCTTATCTGTTCTAGTTCTCTTGCTAATATAGGTACAAAGGTCACACTTATATTTACAATTAATGATATATCTTTTGGGTTAATTCCAAACACCTTAAAAGGCATAGATAGAGTTTCTATAGCAGTGCCCAGTCCGCATAGGAGATATTGTTTTTCTATATGGATATACAAAAGAGAAAGACACTATTAATCGTATAAGTATCAGAGTAGCAGTACTTATATCTGACAATAGTATGTTTACTAAAAAAGACACAATTATAAAAAAGCTAATTTTGTATGCCGCCCACAACATTTGCTTTAGCTTAACCCTTAGAACTGCGGCTAAAATAAGATTGCAAAAAAACATCACGCCTAATATTAGCGGGCTAATAGTTAGGAATATTATAATTGTATATGCAATCATAAACAGTAACTTTAAAGCTTGCAACATATTTTCTCCTTATAAAAAATCTTCAAGAACAACATCGTGTCCTTTACTCTTTAATTTTTGATACATCTTAATTGATTGCGGTAGTTCTATTCCAAGTTCTTGCATTCTATCTGATTTTTTTAAAATATTAGAGGTTAAAAATTGTTCTACTAACTGACCTTTTTCAAGAATAATTATTTCATCAGCAAGTAAGATTTCATCTATAATATTTGTAATATATATAATGGTATATCCATCTACTTGTAATTTTTTTAGAACCTGATATACCTTTTCTTTTCCTTCAGAATCTATCATTGTAGTTGGTTCATCGAAAACTATGATTTTGGGATCCATTACAAGAGTTCCTGCAATTACGACTCTTTGCTTTTGCCCTAATGATAAATCATAGCTTTCTGAATTCTTATGTTCTAGCATATCTACCTTTTCTAAGCAATCATTTATTATCTTATCTGCTTCTTTAAGACTGGTTCCAATATTCTTCATGCCAAATAGTAAGTCATCATATACTTTGTTAAAGATTATTTGGTTCTCAGGATTTTGAAATACTATTCCTACATTTTTCCTTAAGCTAATTTGTTCTTTCTTGTTTTTTGTATTGATACCATTAATGAGCATCTCGCCTTTAGTTGGTTTTATTAAACCTGCAATCAGTTTTCCGAATAGTCGATTTGCCAGAGCCGTTTTTACCTATTATAGAAATGAATCTTCCATCTTCTATTTTTAGGTCTATACCCTCTATGGCTCTTGTACCATTTTTGTATTCGTAAGATACGTCTTTTATCTCTATCATATTATCCCTCTTCATATATGTATTTATTTAGTAATGGTCTGATAGCTTTTCTAATAACTAGTATTAGCGGAACTTCGATTGCCACTACACCTAAATTGAGTATCACTCTTGCCCAGAAAACATGCCAAGCTAATTCTTGGCCCAACATTGCGGTTAGCCATATTGGTGTCATGAGCATAGTAATTACTCCCATAATTATTGTTTGCAGACAAATTAATACTAGGAAAAACTTCATATCACTATATTGTTTTTCTTTTGTTTCATACAATAACACTCCTGCCATCAACCCTATAAGAGCAGCATTTAGAGTAAATCCTGGAAAAAATGGCATACCTGATGTAGCGAACACTGTCGCTCCAAGCAAATTTGATATTATTGCTATAAGTACCGTGTGCTTAACACCAAGTATCATGCCTGATAAAAAAATTGGAATTGCTCCAAATCCAAGCCTAATAACTGGTGTTTGGACTGATAAAAATCTTGTTAAAACAATGTTTAACGAAATGAATAGCGCAGACAATATTATCATTTTAATTTTCGAAATATTAGCTACTTCCTTCCTTCTGCTAATTGCAATAGACAACACAATAATTAGTATAACTCCTAATAAAATTGTTAAATTTCGTGCTGTAGCAAGACTTCTTAGAAAGTCTATAAAATTAAAATCATAATTTATACCAACATTAAAGCCAACTTTAATGTCAGAAAATAACTCTCCCATAAAAAAACTCCTTTCTATTTCGGGAATTTTTTACCACTAAAATAGAAAGAAGTATATAAATAATTCATTCATTTTAATAGCGGACGCAAAACATATTAGCAGAGCTTCTGCTCTTTCCCCTACTAACAACTTCCCATTTAGTAGGTCTTGACTATATATTTCTACTCTATTATGCGAAGTTAAACTTCGCTTATATTGTCATATTTTATCAGATATATATATATATTGCAACCACTATTTAATGTCAAATTTAAGCTTTTACAATTTCTTTGTAAAGTCAGCCAACACTTCATTTAGATCTGGATTACCAATCTCTTGAAGCTTATAATATACTCTTGTGTTTGGTTTGCTTATCTTACAAATTCTACTTAAATCAATTGGTGTAGCAATAATAACAGAATCACACTCCGTATTATCAATAGTTGCTTCTAAATCTTTTATTTGCTCTTCTCCATACCCCATAGCAGGTAAAAGCGATCCTATATGTGTGTAAGTTTCAAAAGTATCTTTAAGTTTGCCAACTGCAAATGGTTTTGGGTCTACAATATCCATAGAACCATAACGTTTTGCCGCAACTACTCCAGCACCTATTTTCATTTCACCATGAGTCATTGTAGGTCCATCTTCAACTACTAAAACTTTTTTACCTTTTATCTTAGTAGCATCATCAACAGTAATAGTAGATGCTGCTTCAATAACTTTTGCATTAGGATTAACTTTTGCAATATTAGAACGTACTGTTTGTATTCCATCGAAATCAGCACTATCAATTTTGTTTATAACAACTACATCAGCTGTACGAAGAACTACTTCTCCTGGATAATATGAAATTTCATGATTTGGTCTATGTGGATCAACAACAGCTATTGCTAAATCTGGCACATAGAATGAAAAGTCATTATTTCCACCATCCCATAAAATAACATCACAACCATCTGGATCATTTTCAGCAGCATGTAATATTGCTTCATAATCAACACCAGCATATATAACATTACCAGTAGCTACATATGGTTCATATTCTTCCATTTCTTCAATTGTACACTTGTGCTTCTTTAAGTCATCTATCTCAGCAAAACGTTGAACTTTTTGTTCGTTTAAATCACCATATGGCATTGGATGACGTACAGCAACTACTTTTAATCCTTGCTCATTTAATAGTTCTACAATCTTTTTAGAAGTTTGACTTTTACCACAACCTGTTCTGGTAGCACATACAGATATAACAGGCTTATTACTTTTAATTGCTGTTGCATTAGGTCCTAAAAGTTTAAAGTCTGCTCCTGCTGCATTCACTTTAGCTGAAAGACCCATAACGAAATTATAGTTTACATCACTATATGAAAATACACATTCATGTACATCATATTCTTTTATTATCTTTTCTAGATCTTCTTCTGCAAAAATTGGAATTCCCTCTGGATATAAATAACCTGCTAATTCTTTTGGATATTTACGTCCATCAATATCTGGTATTTGTGCTGCTGTAAAAGCAACAACATTATATAATTCATTATCACGATATGCTGTATTAAAGTTATGAAAGTCCCTTCCCGCAGCTCCTATTATAACAACATTCTTTTTTAAATTTTCATTCTTATTCATAATTCTTTCCTCCTAAATATTCTTATTTTACTTATTTAATTTGATTTTATACTATTATACTTGGCAAATTAATATTACTATGCCTTCGCTTGGACCAACCGCTGAAGAAAAACCTTTTACAATTAGTATTCTCTTTCACAAATCTACCTCCTTAATTTTTGTAAACAAAAAGCGCCTCTAAATAACTCTAGAGACGCATTAATAACTTTAACACGCGGTACCACTCCAGTTGTCTACAATACTTTCATATCGCTAACCACTCTTTCCTTTAACGTAGGGGATTACGAACTGTCATACTCTTATAACATAATTTCAAACAGTCACTCACGAGGCCTTTTCATTCTATCATCCACTGCTAGACTTCCACTCTGTTCTAGCTCGCTGTAGCTTCATATTAGAACTACTCTCTCGTTCAACGCTTTATTTAGTATATTCAATTTTAATTTAAATATCTATTACTTTAAATATTATAACATATAATACTCATTATTTCCAGTTTTGTCAAGAAAAATTTAAAAAATATTTAATTATATAAAAATGGCGAATGTAACTTTTGGGCTTATTTCCCGGCCCCACAAGATTAAACACAACTTCATGGTCCGCAATAACGGCCATCACCTCATGTACCTCTATGGTGGCGGAAAAGAAATATTCCAATACGGTATCATAAAACCAACGCCGTAGCGTTTTTTCGTACACATGAATTGTTTGATGCGGAATATCGAAATGATCGACCCGTACTCCGCCTGTCCACTTTATAAATGGCCAACCGGCGGCTTCAAATGCAGAGCCTACCTCTTCAAGAAATTCCGGGCAAATCATCATGCGTCCGACTTTTCTTCTGTTATACCTACCTGTTTTTGCTATTTCGGTAATGATCCGAAATGTTTCTGATGGTGCCTTTCTAACTATCTTCATTGTCGTTCCTCCTCAGAAATACATTTTTATAATGTTATTATACTATATTTTACATAATCTTACAAGTTCTTGCTATTCTCATAGCTATTTTTTCATAACCTTTCAGAGCCATATACGCCTTATCTGTTAGCTTTGGAAGCGGAACTTTATCATTTGATAGAGTTAAATATCCTTCTTTGATTAGATGCAATATCATTTCCTTTACCGTATTTTTAGAAATCTTTTTCATAATTCCATAAGTACTAAGAGAATTAAACTTTAATTGTTTAATCATAGAAGTATTTTTTCCTTTTAACACATCAATTATAAGATTCGTTTCATAAGCTTCATTCATTCTCTTTATACAAGACATGATTTTTTGTGTTTCTATTGTAATATCTATGATTTTAAATGCTCTATTACAGCTACTACAGAATTCACAATCGTGTATCCTTACCTTTTCACCAAAATATCTTAGAATGTATTCTCGTAGACATTTATTTGTTTTACAGTAACCTATCATAGCTCTTAATTTTTTATAACTACCAGATTTATTAGAATTACTATTTCCTTGTTCAATCAAGAACTTATTTGTAGTAATGTCTGAAGCATCAAAAAGCAACATGCATTCTGCTTCTTTTCTATCCCTTCCTGCTCTCCCGGCTTCTTGATAATATGCTTCTATATTCTTAGGCATATTATAGTGAACTACATACCTAATGTTAGGCTTATCTATCCCCATTCCAAATGCATTTGTTGCTATAATAATGGGGGTTTTATCAGAGATAAAGTCTTCTTGAGCTTGACTTCTCTCTTTTTCATCTAACCCTGCATGATATCGGACGCATTTAACTCCGTTTTCTATTAATTTTTCATGTACCAATTCAACGTTCTTTCTTGTATTACAATAAATTACTCCTGACATTCCCTCCCTAACATTTAGGTAATCTATTAGTCCTTTCATCTTATTTTTTGGCTTAGAAACATTAAAACTTAAGTTTGTCCTATCAAAACCAGTAGTGAGAGTAAAAGGATTATCCAACTTAAGGATATCTATAATGTCTTTTGCAACAATTGGTGTAGCAGTAGCAGTCAGCGCCACCACTATAGGTCTCTTTGTTAAGTTTTGGATAATATTAGCTATATTAATATAACTTGGCCTAAAATCATGTCCCCATTGAGAAACACAATGAGCTTCATCAATTGCAATAATAGATATTTCTATATCATTTAAAATTTCTAGAAAACTTTCTGTTTCTAATCTTTCTGGAGCAACATATATCAATTTATATTTGCCTTGTTTAGCGCTTTCAATTACTTGATTACTTTGAGAAAAACTCAAACTACTATTAAGAAAAGCAACATCCACCCCCAGGCTTGCTAAAGAATCTACCTGATCTTTCATAAGAGAAATAAGTGGAGATATTACAATTGTAGTTCCTTCAAGCATAATTGCAGGAACCTGATAACAAATTGATTTACCTGCTCCTGTGGGCATTATTCCTAGAACATCATTACCTTCCAAAATTTTTGATATAACAGACTCTTGTCCTTCTCTGAACGTATCATAACCATAGTACTTTTTAAGTACATTTCTCGCTTTTTGAATAATATTTATCAATCCTCCTTTATAATAGTATTCTTAAAATTCTTTTGGAAATTTTCTTAGATATGCAGGTGCATATAGATTAGAATTAAACTTAGACAGATATATATTACAATGAATTTCCAAAAATTACAAGTGCGGTTCTGAATTTCCTCTTAATTTTCTATTAATTTATAAAAGATACCAATTAAAAAAGCCGAGTTTATCTCAGCTTTTTTATCTTTTGTCTTGATATTTCCAAACTATATATTATTGGTTTAGTTTATTATTCAACTCATCTGTAATTAATTTTTTTAAACCAACAACTGCAAGAACAGAATTAAAACTAGCCTTTAATTCATCCGATTTAATACTATCGTCTTCTACATTACTAAATTCCAAATAGTCCTTATCATGCAACCTGGAATGAATATGATTGCCAGTTAAACATACTTCTATCATTTTCTCTTTCTTATCTGCAATGTCTAAGAAATAGGGTATTATTTTATTTGGAAATAACGATTTAAGTAATTCCGCATTATTAGTTTCTACTTCATAATATTCATCAAAGTCATTGTTACCTAGCAATACTGTCATCTGCTTATTTGCTTTTATACTATGTATATCTCTATGCTTCACCCTAAAATAAAGAGGTGCTTCAAATGGCATCGTATATGAACATGCTATTCCAAAAAATACTGTAGAATAGAATACTCCTTTTTTACCTTTGTCCTCTTTAGATCTTGTCCAAACTTTAGATAAGACCGGATTCTTATCAGCAAATTCTATATTATTAGTTGCTTTATATTCAGTATGATTATTTGGGTATCCCATACTTTCATATACTTCTCTAGGCATACCAAGATCACGACTATATTCACTTCCGGGATATGTCTGTTCAATCATTGGTTTGAAATTTTTTCGAACGTATTCATCCTTATTTCTTTCATAATTGAGATCTCTAACAGGTTGTTTTGGAGATTTCATAAATCCAAACATAAATATCACTCCTCTTATATATGAATTATATAATAAATTCCTATTTCTAACAATATATACTTGAAAAAAGTATGGTGAAATAAAAAAACTTTAATCATTAAAAAGAACTTTTTTTATCTTTTTTAAAATTTTTACAAAGAAATTTTGTCTTTTATATTCTATTATAGCTGTTTGCTCTTCTTTCTCTAATTCTAATTTTTGAGTATCGACCTTTTTTTTGAATATATTGTCTGGATTATATTTAGCATGTTTTTCTGCTTCAATTTCTTTTAATCTTTTTATTTCCTCTACTAATAACATTTCTTTTTTTTCTTTGCTACATATGTAATCTCTATATACTAACGCCATAATAGCAAGTGTTTCTGGTAGCAATGTTTGCTGATTCACACTTATACTATAATCTATATTGGGTTCATATTCTTCAGACATAACACTCGTTATTACATCAATAAACTTTTGAGGTATTTTCTTTTGAATTTTGCTATCCGAATGTTGTATTATTCTATACACTTCTTTATAAGCTCTTCTTCCCTCTTCGTCAATTTCTGCCATGCGTCTCACTACTCTCTTTCTTTTTCCCCTTGTCTATCTTTTTTAGCATTTTCTCTTACTATTTTTAAAATATTACTTGCTACTTCCGAATATGCTTCTAATGTTTTTTCTGAATCGTCTTCATCTTTCTTAGTCTCTTGAGTTTCATTGTCTGTTTCCATCATCTTCTTGTCTCCCTTCTGCCTTTTTATCTCTTATACTATCATGTACTATATTTCGTAATCTTTGTGCTGCTTTTTGTATTTTCTCTGGTTCTACCTGACTATAAGTTGTAGCATATTCATCTTCAGTCACATGCTTGAGGCTATCTTTCTCTTTACTCTGACTTCCGTTTGCTTGTTCTATGTCACCTTCTTCAAATTCTTCTAGTCGTTTGCTGAGATCTGGGTTGTTAGATAAAAAAACTTTATTACCTACTTTATTGTTCTTAATCTTTTGTCTTATCATTGCTAACATCTCTGGCTCTCTGCTTTCAGTATATTCAGCAAGCAACATTTCGAGTTTTCCTTGTTCCGACTTTGCACATTCGTCTTTATCAACTACTACTATTGATAACGGAGGTTCAAAGTCTTTAGCAGCTTTTTGTGCTTTTTCTATATTGTTTATAACACCACCTTGCTGAAAAACAACTATGTAATCTGGTTGCTTTCTTTCTCCATTTTGAGTCCTCTTAAACACCATTTCATTATAGTGATTCGTTAGATTAATCTGACTCTCTGGGAAAAGATACTTTTCCGTCTTGTCAGCAACTACAGTCATTCTGTCTACCTCAGAGAATATATCCGATGCTCCAGATAACATTAATGAATCTTCAGACATCTCATTAAATCCATAACACAAATGTGGTATTGGAGCCGTACCAAGCATATCATTTCTAATATAACTTGTACAGAATCCTTGTGAAGTTTTAGATCTCCTATTCCAAGATTGGCTAAAATTTTCTATTGATGATTTATAATATGCACCTACTGATGTAATTATCATACTAAAATCTGTTCCCGCATTATACATTTCTACACCCGAATCAGTGTCAATTCTTTCTGCGTTCTCTATATTGAATAATTTAGCATTAAATTCTTTTGTATACACACTTTTTAGTTCTCCAAGCATTCTTATAGGGTTTACTTCTGATATTTCTAATGTTTTACATTCTTCATAAATCACATTCAATAATTCTTCATCCTTGATATCTAGCACTGCTTTCAAACTATGTATATATTCTTGACACATTATACTTCTGCGATCAAGTAAACTTATGTTTTCTATGTCTTCTCCAAATAACCTAACAAATTCTTCTGCATCTTTAAGATTCTGTCCATATACTTTTTCTAATACAGCAAGCTTTTTTCTATCTAGCGGACTCATATTACTAATTTGGGGATATCTATCAAGTTTTTCATCAGCCATTATCGAATTGCAAGCTGATTCTTTAATTTCATAGTATCTTCTTAGTTCGTCTACGGTCTTTATGTTGAATATGTTTTCGCTAGATAAAACTGTAGTTAGAATATCTATATCAATATCTTCTATGTTGGAAATGTTACTTGCTAATCTATTATGGCTAGCCTTATAAATATTAGTAATAATTCTTTCGGTAAAATATGCCCATTCTCTATCACCATTCTTGGCTACAAAATTATCTAGAACATTAACAAGCATCTCAACTTTCGTATGATCTTTCGAAATTTCCATGAACATATCTTGTATATTAGGATAGCAAGCTATTTGCTCAAATTTTTCTTGACCTAACATTTTGAGATACTTCTCATCTAAAAATTTCCAATTTAATGATGCTCCGATCTCCTCATTACTTTCGTATAACTTACTTAATATCTCTGTCTTGCTTTCTATATCTTGTTCTGTTACTCCAACGCTTACCATATAATCTCGAGAATTTTCAAGTATAAATGGTACTGAATATATTCCTTCTTTTCTCAATCTATCAATACTCTCAGGTGAAATATAATCAAATAATTTCAGCAGTACTGCGGATTCTGTTTTGTTTGACAAACTTCGTATAACTGCAAGTTTATTATCTTCGCCTTTTAACTCAGACAACATACTCATCTTATCTTGGTCATCCGACAAACTTTGTATAACTTCAAATTTATTGTTTTCGCCCTCTAGATTAGACAACATACTTATCTTATCTTTGTCATCCGATAAGTTTCGTATAACTTCAGCTTTATAATAGTCATCTTCTAGATTAGATAGCATATTCATCTTATTTTTGTCATCCAACAAGCTTCGTATAACACTAAATTTACTATATTCGTTTTCTAGCTCAGACAGCATATCCATCTTATCTTGGTCATCCAACAAGCTTCGTATAACTTCAGCTTTATTATCTTCGCCTTCTAGCTCAGACAGCATACTCATCTTATCTTTGTCATTCGACAAGCTTGCTATAATTTCGGCTTTATTATATTCGTTTTCTAGCTTAGATAACATACTCATCTTATTTTGCTCATCCAGCAAGCTTTGTATAACTTTAAATTTACTACCTTCGCCCTTTAGCTCAGATAGCATATCCATCTTATTTTTGTCATCCAACAAGCTTGCTATAATTTCGGATTTACCATATTCGTTTTCTAGCTCAGACAACATATCCATCTTATCTTTGTCATTCGACAAGCTTACTATAACTTCAGCTTTAATCTTTTCACTTTCTAGCTCAGACAGCATATCCATCTTATTTTTGTCATTTGACAAGCTTTCTATAACCACAGCTTTATAGTATTCTTCCTTCAGCGCAGACAACATATCCATCTTAGTTTGAGCGTCGGACAAGCTTACTATAACTTCAGTTTTATAATGTTCGTCCTTTAGCTCAGATAGCATATCGATCTTAATTTCATCTTGTGACAAACCATTGATAGCTATACATCTATGGTGTTCTGTTTCTAGTGTAGGAAATACTTTCAATATTATATCATCATCTATATGTCTCACAAGAAATACATCTCCGGAAATTGAGTTCTCTATTGCTTTTTTACAAAAATATTCTAGTTGATTTTCGGGTGTTTGGTCCACTATAAATAAAACAAATTCTAATAAAATTTGCTCATTAACTTCTCCGTTATATCCTTCGCTTCTTGCGCTTTTTAACTTTTGAAGCAAACCTGGGTCTACTACATTGTTTAATTTGTCTAGTTCACCACTATTAAAAACACTAAAGATTTGATCAATATCTTCTCTTGTTTTCACTTTTTATCCCCACACTTCTTTTGTATATACTAATTATGCTACGTATTTAACTTCCTTCATATTTAAAATAATTATATTGTACAAAATTAATAATGTCCATATCCATTATGTTTCTTTAGCATTACATTTGTATAACTCATATTTGCTTTCTGTCATTTGAAATGTGAACCATTATTTCAATATGTCTATTTAAATTAAAATAGTATTCATTAAATATCTATCCTTGGTTTATATTCTTCTAACCACATGTTTACTTGTATTAAATAAGCCATTAACTGAGGTCCTGTCATTAGCTGTCCAAACCACGGTCTTGAAAATGCTTTTCCATCTGTTTCTAATATTTTTAATATATATTCTCTGTTCAGCAAACTATTTATAGGAGCATTTCTATTCTGCATAATCTCAGTTAACATCTTCTTTACCTTTTCTAAGTAATTTGGATTGTGTGTCTTTGGATAAGGACTTTTCTTCCTATATATTATTTTTTCTGGTAAAGTATCTTCCATTATATATCTAAGTAGTCCTTTTTCTCTTCCCATATATGCTTTCATTTCCCATGGGATATTCCAAACATATTGAGCTAATTTATAGTCGCAGAAAGGAACTCTAACCTCAAAATTATTATATCTAGACATTCTATCTGTCCTATCTAATAAAGTGCCGCATAAACCAATTTAACGTTAAATGAGTGATTTTTCTTTTTTCTGCTGTCTCAGCAGAGTCTGTATCCAATATTTCTACTTCATTTAAACTTTCCTTATATCTAAACTCTATATATTCTTTCAAATTAACTTTTTTAGAAATATCAGGATGTAATAATTCTGCTCTTTCTTTTAGAGCAATTGACCAAGGAAAAGTTCCACTAGTTAATGCATCCTCTCTAAAAAACCATGGGTATCCTCCGAAAATTTCATCTGCACATTCTCCAGAAAGAGTAACCATATTTCCGCTCTCTTTAACTTTTTTACAAAACAACAACAGTGAAGAATCAATATCTGCCATTCCAGGTAAATCTCTTGCTATCATGGCGTGTTTTAAACTATCTGCTAACTCCGGTGTATCGATGTATATATTGTTATGCTTAATATTTAACATCTTAGCCATTATATCTATATAATATTTATCTGAATTGGGTTGAAAATCATTTTTAACGAAATTCTTATCATTATCTATATAATCAACAGAGAAAGTATTAAGCATTGGCATATTGTTATCTTCGTAGTGATTACTTATATATGTAGTTATAATACTAGAGTCTAAACCACCAGACAGAAAAGTACAAAGTGATTTATCTGATTCTAACTGCCCGCATGATTGAGTCCTTAAGTAACTTCTTAACTGTATCACAAGTAGTCTCAAAATCGTCTGTATGCAATTTACTTTCTAATTTCCAGTATCGTTCTATATGCAATCCAGACCTATTATATACAG